>Ga0209292_1004106_pt1 | contig 15613 bp, 11 predicted proteins | sample GOMGulsemesocosm_2_FD_184634 | JGI IMG/M metagenome (GOLD analysis project Ga0209292, IMG submission 184634) | Methane-oxidizing microbial communities from mesocosms in the Gulf of Mexico - GOM9C Gulf of Mexico (SPAdes) (version 2) | ecosystem: Environmental > Aquatic > Marine > Cold seeps... | reverse complement strand
GTTGAATGAATCTTATTGGTTAACTTTTGTACTATTTGAATTAAATACTGAACAGCTCATTGGTGATTTCTCTATATTTTTAATTCATAGGTAGGTTAGTAACTAGCTAACCTATTGTAAATTAATAATTTAACCTTAAGTTAATGACATTGAAGCGCACAAAGCTGTCTATGTTTGTGAACCAATTTATCTCTCATAAGAGGCAGTTTAGAGATGAAAGATGACGTTTAGTTCATAAGTAAACTAGACTAAAAACACCATAATAACTTTAAACATTTCCCTATTTATTTCCAATCTAAATAATTGCCGTTTTACCGATATTCCGTTGTGAAAATCAGGAACATCTATTTTTTACTTGGCAATATTGATCACCATAGTAATTGTTTGAGTAGTTACACGTTACGACCGAACTTTTATCATGAGTAGTACTAAAAATTGCTTTAATATTGTTAATAATATTTATCATTTTGTTCACCTGCTTGATTTAAGGTGAAATCATTATGACTTGTGCGATTGAATCAGTAAATTTGGAAAAATCTAAGATATCATTCTATAAAACTAAACTATGGAAAGCTTATCTTAACGACACTTATTAGTGAGCTGCGCTGTAAAAATATCTTTGAGCAATGTCAATTCGTTGGTTCTTACATAATTGGGCCTAATAACTAAAGCAATCGTTCTATGTGGACCGGGTTCATTTAAATGAATGGCTCTGAGTTCAGATTCATTATAAGTTAATTGATCTAATGCCATTTGTGGTACGAGTGTGGTGCCTAATTTACCTGCGACCATTTGAATGAGCGTATGCAAACTCGCTGAGCCAAAATCAGAATCTTGCTTTGGGTTTTTCAACTGGCATGCGGCTAATGCATGTTCTTTCAAACAATGACCATCTTTTAACAACATGAGCTTTTCAGTTTCTAACTCTTCACTGCTAATTTCTTGCATGGTATTTGGGCATTCGTCTTTATGGCAGACCAAATAGAAGTCTTCTTGCCAAAAGTTAAAACTCATTAATCCATCTATTGGATAAGGTAAAGCGAGTATCGCTGCATCAAGCTCACCAGTTCGGACCATTTCCACGAGTGTATGAGATTGCTCTTCGAGTATTTTTAATTTAAAACTTGGATATTGATGTCTGACTTCGGGTAATACTTTAGGTAAAAGGTAGGGTCCAATGGTTGGAATAACGCCTATGGTCATAGAACTTGAAAATGGCAGGTTATCACTTAGCGGTATTTGCAGTAACTCGTCTAATTCCAACTTTACTCTTTTGGCCTTATTAAGTATCAATTGCCCTTTTTGGGTCACTAATACTTGTTTGTTGTTGCGCTCAAAAATGATTAGCCCTAATTGTTTTTCAAGCTCATTGATAGCTGTGCTTAATGCAGATTGAGATACATTGCAGGCCTCTGCTGCTTTTTTGAAGTGCAAAGTCTTTTCAATTGCTAATGCGTAGTGCAGTTGTTTTATTGAGATCATTTTTCTAATGATTACTTTTCTAGAACGTAGATCATATTTTAAGAGTAATTATTGAATTAGTCATCTTCTTATTTAGTATTTTATGCTTCCCCCCCTACTGAGTACTTGCTGAGCTTAAATTGAACACCTATAACCTTTGTCCCGGTTAGTGACTCATTATTTTATAGTTCTATTTTTTAGAATATAAAGATCAATTTAATCAAATTTATTTATCAAAAATATAAATCTACTATACCCACATCGAAAGCAAACATGCTTTTAAAACCCACTGACACATAACATTTATATTAAAAATAAAAGAGGAATTACACATGGCTCAAATAGGAAAAACTATCCCAGAATTCAAAGCTCAAGCATTTCATAACAACGAATTTGTTGAAGTAACGTCTGAAGGTACTAAAGGAAAATGGTCAATATTCTTGTTTTACCCCGCAGACTTCACGTTTGTTTGTCCGACTGAATTAGAAGACATGGCAAACCAGTATGAAGAATTACAAAGACTCGGTGTAGAGGTTTATTCGGTTTCAACAGATACACATTTTTCACATAAAGCATGGCACGATTCTTCAGATGCCATTGGAAAAATCAAATTTCCAATGATTGGCGACCAAACTGGCACCATTACTCGTGGTTTTGATGTGATGATTGAAGAAGACCACATGGCACACCGTGGTACTTTCTTAGTCGACCCAGATGGCGTTATTCAAGTGGCTCATATTCATGCTGGTGGTATTGGCCGAAGTGCTAAAGACATGGTTCGTAATGTAAAAGCGGCACAATATGTTCGCGAAAACGACGGTGAAGTATGTCCTGCAGCTTGGGAACAAGGTGAAGCAACCTTAACACCAAGTTTAGACTTAGTCGGTAAAATCTAAGCCACACACCTCTATATTGGCGTAAATTGGTACACGTTTTAGTTATACCTTTCCGCTTCATTACACCCGTTCAGATGACTTGTCTTATTTCAGCAAAGTCACCAACGTAATAAGGTAGCACCATGTTAAGCAAAGATATTATAAACGCAGTAAAAACGTACACCCAAAACATGACTAACAAGGTATCACTCGTGTTACAGACTGGTGAGCATGAAAAACGCACCGAATTAAAAGATTTTTTAACACAGGTATGTTCAACATCAGAAAACTTAATCTTAGTTGAGCGTGATGATAATTTACGTAGTCCAATCACCTTTTATGTTGAGATTGAAGGGGAAAATAACGGTATCCATTTTTCGGGTATCCCAAGTGGTCATGAGTTTAATTCACTTATTTTAGCCATACTTCAATCATCAGGCACTGAGCTTAAGCTTGATAACACCTTGACTAACATGGTGTCGAAAATAACCGAGAAATTACACTTTGAGGTGTTTATTTCATTAAGCTGTCATAACTGTCCCGATGTCGTGCAATCGTTAAATCAATTTGCCTTATTAAATGAAAATATCAGTAATGAAATGATTGATGGTGGTCTCTTTAAAGCATTAATCGATGAACGTAATATCCAAGGTGTGCCAAGTGTTTACTTAAATGGTCAATTATTTGCCAATGGTAAAATAGATACGGCGCAGTTAGTTGATAAACTTATCGAACGTTTTCCTGATATTATTGGTGGTGAAAATGAACAGTTACCGCTACAAGATGTTACCGTTATTGGTGCAGGCCCTGCAGGTATTGCTGCTGCAATTTATGCGGCGCGTAAAGGCTTAAATGTTACTATGATTGCCGACCGAATTGGCGGCCAAGTTAAAGATACCGTCGGTATTGAAAACTTAATTTCAGTACCAAAAACAACAGGCACAGAGCTCACTGGTAATATGCAAGCTCATTTGAGCGATTATGATATCACGATAAAAGAGTTTTTACGGGTCGACAAAATAGAAAAAAGATACCCTGAAAGTAAAGCACCGAAAAAGTTACACCTTTCAAGTGGTGAAGTGTTTGAGTCTAAAACGGTAGTTATTGCTACTGGGGCGAAATGGCGTGAGCTTGGTATCCCTGGAGAGAAAGAGAATATCGGCTCAGGCGTTGCTTATTGTCCACATTGTGATGGTCCATTTTTCAAAGGTAAAGATGTTGCGGTTGTTGGTGGTGGTAATTCAGGTATAGAAGCGGCTTTAGATTTAGCGGGTATGGTTAATCATGTAACCGTTTTTGAATTTTTACCGCAATTAAAAGCCGACAAAATATTGGTAGAAAAAGCTGAAGCAAATAGCAAAATAACAATTATTAAAAATGTTGCCACTAAAGAGGTGATTGCTGAAAACGGTAAAGTGATTGCCTTAGACTATGAAGATAGAGCGACAGGTGAAATGAAGCAACAAAGCTTATCGGGGATTTTTGTACAGATAGGGCTACTACCCAACAGCGGTTTTTTACAGGGGGTTGTTGAACTTACTAAACATGGCGAAGTGATTATTGATGAGAAATGTCAGACTACAGAGCCAGGTATATTTGCCGCAGGTGATGTCTCTACAGTGCCTTATAAACAAATTGTTATTGCTATGGGTGAAGGAGCAAAAGCATCATTGTCAGCCTTTGATTATATTATTAGAGAAAGTTAGCGCTTATAATTTATAGCAGTTGAACTAACTGAGCAAAGGTTAGTTCGAGTGTTAATATTCTAAATTTATGTGAATATTAGATGGTTTAATACCTGTTTTCTAATTGTAAATTATTCTGAGTATTTCGGCTAATATCGATAAGAAGTATTAGGGGTATATTCAATGCTTATATCCGCTTTATTGATGAAGCCGACGTTAGAATAACAAGCTCTAGCGTCGGCAATGCGATCATTAAGTAGCAAGTACCAAACAACGTTTAAGATTATATCTATAACACCACTTTTGTTCCGTTTGAAGTGATTGATATACACAAACTATTGTATAAACGCGATTACCAGTTGTAAGAAAACAAACATAGCCATAACCGTAATCAAAAATTTATCTTTACGGTGAAAGTTAACTATCAGAGGGTCTTGTTGCTTTGAAAGGAAACCACTTTTTATAGACTCTTCCATGTTTGCTGACTTTGCATTTGATTCCTTCATTCCCATTTTATTTAAGCTTAACTTATCCCACTCATTTGGGTATGCATATTTTATGTGTATTTGGAGTTTTTTAAAATGAAGAACCCTAACAATTAAAAATATTGAGGCAATTAGTAAGGGTAAATAACCTAAGATAAGCATGTGTAACACTCCTTTGTTAATAAAGCCCTACTAGGGCTAAAAATTGTTTGTCAAAAAGTAAGGGACGAAAGCAGTAAACTGTTATTTTTCTTTTTTGAATAACTCGCTACCTTGCAATAATTCCACGTTTAATTAAATTTTTCTTAGTCGTTTTTACAAAAAAATATATCCCAATTGAATGCAATGTAGATGTAATACTTAAAGCAATTAAGAAGATACTTAAACTAAACGCTTTATCTGACGACGAAAATGCGCTGAGAACAAACAAACTTTGGATTAAAGTATTTATTATAATAAAGCCCCAAATAACTTTAGTTTGTTCAATATCTGAGTAATAACGTCCATTTCTTTTTGCGAATGTCCCACCAATAAATCGAATAACACCAAATAAAATAATGACATCTAATGCCGCTACTTTACTAATATCAAAATAAACTAATGCTGAACTGACTATAAACGTGGTTAAAATATAATATATAAGAAAAGATATAAAAACACTACGTAATTTCATCGTTGCTCCTGTTGGGTATGGCCTAATTAATAGGCAATAAGATTGTTCGCTACAATAGGCGACGAAGTAGCAAGATTACTTATATGATTCCCCCTGAGACTTTCAAACTCCTACTCCTTTAAAATACATCATCTTCGCTGTAAATACTAACGTCAATTTCACCAGTAACACTTTCAAAAACCATGAAATTTATCGGTTTACAACAGACTTGGCAATCTTCAATATACTTTTGATCCATATCGGATGAATCAATTAAAACTTTAATCGTTTCACCACAATAAGGGCACCCAATAGATTTATCAATTAATTGATTCAACGTTTACGACCTCCCAAACACATCTAAGTATATCCCCAAAAAGTGGGGCTAAAGTTATTTGTTAAAATGTTGTAATGATAAAAATTGCCAATTATATTTTTTCTTTTGGAATTGTTTTAATGTCTCGTTACCACAAAAACTTGTTTTTTAATTCTTTAGTTGGAACCATACAAATTTCTGTTTTACCAAAAATACTATACCTATTTCTAGCAAATAACCGATAAAAAAAATCACGAATAGGCCTTGGTATTATTTTTACCACTATAAGTAAAGACCAAGCTCCCCGTAAATCTTTAGCGATTTCAATTGCAGCGTTTGTACGGTAATAACATTCGCCGTTCTTAATTAAAAGAAATGTATCGAATCCAACATTTTCGACATTGTAATCCGAAATTAATTTTTGAGCCGCAGGGCTTTGCATTGGTGCAAAAACAAACCTATTAGAGTGATCTCGCTTTATAATAAAATTAACTGAGCTATTACATAAGCTACAGACTCCATCAAAAATAATAACATGATGACGACTCATAATTCTCCAGAAAACAACGCCCCATTAAGGGGAAAATAATAATTGATTAAAAGAAGTGAGCGGAGCAAATAGCCAGCTATTTTTTCCTGCTTGTGTGACTTAGTTATGAATACATTTGATACTGAACAAAAACACAACTGAATGTAAATATAACTCCAAAATTTAAACCGAACTTTGAATACCAAAGAGGAATAACTATTTTCTCAGTTTTTTCTATTGGTGATTTTGACGCTAACCAAATCCCATAAACCCAACCAATAAGGTTATGAGTAAGGTAAATCACAGGGATCAATACCTGCCAACTTTGAAATTCTAAAGTAAACAAAGCAACTATAGAAACAACTGCCCAAATGAACTCAATAGTTGATGTGAACATAGCTAATTCACCGGTCCCAATTACACCATTACTTTTAACGATGAGGTATCCATCATAGATTACAACCAGTCCAATAATGACACTAAGACCTAAATATACTTCTAACATTATTTGTACCCATAACGCCCGATTAGGGGGAATTGTAGTTGGCTAAAATGTACTAGAAACGAGTGCTAGCCGACTTTTATTTGTAAGTTTGAACGCCGATTAGCTTTGCGTTACTTTATAGCTTTTGAATTCATTGCAAACTTATGTAATGCCACGAAAGAAATCACAACAGAAAGTCCAAGTATCAAACCTTGAATTAATTCGAAGTAAACGCCATAACCCACTCGATTAATAATGATTACAGTTAAAATCATAAGACCAGAAACTAAAGAAAATGTCGTAACTTGCTTATTTGAATGATCCATTTCATATATCCTCAGATAGTAATTAGTAGCGGTTATAAGTAACAAGCTATGCCCAGTTAAGGGGAACAAAATAGGTTTAGCTAAACGAGTGAACATAATAAACAAAATAGCCAAATTTATTTTGCTCCTCCTTAAGTTCTTCTTATGCTTTTAATTTAACCGCAGTCCCAAAGACCATTATTTCGGATGAACCATCCATTATTGCGCTTGTAGTAAAACGAATACCTACAACGGCATCAGCTCCCTTTTCTTCAGCATTTTCAATTAGACGTTGAATTGCTATATCTCTAGCATCGGTTAACATTTCTGTATAACCACGTATTTCACCGCCGATAATACTTTTTAAGCCTGCCATTATATCGCGTCCAATATGTTTTGCTTGAACGACGTTGCCTGTAACAACACCTACAATTTCTTCTATTTCTTTTCCTGGGATTGACTCAGTAGTCGAATAAATCATACAACTTCCTTGAAAACATAAGAGCTCGTTAGAAAGAAGATCTCCGCCTTTAACGAACATTTACTTTACGTATTTGAATGTTGCTCATTTTTATCATACTCGTTAACTCACTGCTAGTTGAGATTTTTTTAAACTGTATATTTTATTTAGTATGTAAAAAGTGGAAAAATTATACATTTGGCTGATGGAAGGAAACCATCAATATCTCTGTAAAATCACAGTGCAAAACTTAATGGATTTTATCTATTATTAATACGTTAATATTATTACGTTGTCGTTAAAAATATTAATACGGTACCTATCGACAAAATAAATAAGACAAATTCTATATTTATGTCTAGGCTAAGTTAAGTATTTATATTTTAGTAAAAAATAACGATAGTGCATTATTGTAAAGTCATGTTACTTTATATTAACACCCATTTAAATGGAATTTTAAGGGACGTAGATAATGTCAGATATGGAAAAAAGAACTATTTTGGTTGTAGATGATACCCCCGAAAACATTGAAGTATTAACGGGTGTGCTTAGGCCACATTATAAAATAAAAATTGCTTTAAATGGTAATATTGCCTTAAAAATCGCTAACTCAGACCATAAAATCCAACTTATATTACTCGATATCATGATGCCTGATATGGATGGCTATGAAGTGTGCCGACAGTTAAAGGCTCGAGCTGCTACTGCTCACATTCCCGTGATATTTATTACCGCAAAAAATGAGATAGAGGATGAGCAAGCCGGTTTGAGTATGGGGGCTGTAGACTACATTACTAAACCAATTAGCCCTCCCATTGTCTTATCGCGAATTAAAACACACTTAGCCTTATATGATCAAAGTCGACATCTTGAATTACTTGTTCAGCAACGTACTGAAGAGTTAACTAATACCCGTTTAGAAATAATTCGAAGATTAGGTCGTGCTGCAGAATATAAAGATAATGAAACAGGTATGCACGTTATTCGCATGAGCTTGTTTTGCAAATTTATAGCTGAAGATATAGGCCTAGAAACTGAGTGGTGTGACCTACTTTATAATGCTTCTCCTATGCATGATATAGGAAAAATAGGCATACCAGATTCGGTATTATTAAAGCCAGGAAAGCTAGATGCTGATGAATGGATCCTTATGCAAAAGCATGCAGAATTTGGCGCTAAAATTATTGGTAAACATCAAACACCTTTATTGCAAATGGCCGAAGAGATTGCTATTTCACACCACGAAAAGTGGGATGGCTCAGGTTACCCACGCGGGCTAAAAGGTACTGATATTCCTTTATCTGGCAGAATTGTAGCGATTGCCGATGTATTTGATGCATTAACTAGCGAACGCCCCTATAAAAAAGCTTGGACTGAAGAGCGGGCTTTAGATTTATTAAGGGAAGAGTCAGGGAAACATTTTGATCCTGAGTTAATCCCTCATTTTTTTAATTGTCTGCCTAAAGTGCGTGAAGTACAGCAAAAATTTAAAGAACAACAATCTAATAATGATGTCAAAGATCCTTTGGGATATTGCTTAGACGTTCAGTAGGTTTTATTTGGAGTCGTATACAGATTAAATAATTGCGAAAGCGTATTACCTAAAAGAATGAAAAGGAATACGAGTAAAACTGGGTAGAAAATCGCCGATAAAAGGAGTTATGGTGAAAATTTGTTCTAACGTGGAAGTCCCCTATTCAAGGCTAATAAAAGTCAATTTCAAGAAACAATATTGTTTAACTTTGTTTCTCGTATTATTTCAACTTATCACTATCTCTTCATCTTCGGCTCAACAACAAAAAATAGAATCACTTGCTGCAAATAGTGGCTTAAATAATGCGCAAGTCTATGCCGTTGCCAAAGATCGACAAGGTTTTTTATGGTTTGGCACCGCAGACGGTGTAAAGCGCTTTGATGGTTATCGTTTTACGACATTCAGACATAAGAAAAACCAAGTTAACTCCCTCTCAAATAACAATGTTGGAGTGATGCTAATTGATAGTCAAGATCGAATTTGGGCCGGTACTTGGGGAGGAGGGGTTAATTTATATCAAAGGGAAAATCAGTCTTTTAGACACTTTCGTTATGATTCTTCAAAGAAAAATACATTAGGGGCTGACAAGGTACAGGCTCTATACGAAGGGCAAGATGGTTCCATTTGGGTAGGAACGAATGGCGGTGGTTTAAATTTATACAATGATAAAACAAAAGATTTTCAACGATATATTCATGACCCTAACGACCGATACTCTATTGGACATAATCGTATATGGAGCATAACAGAAGATAAGCAGGGAAGGATTTGGACAGCAACATCAAATGGCCTATATCGGCTAGACCGAACGACACAACGTTTTAAGAGATTTGGTGTTACTACTGGGGGCTTAGATCATCCAGAAGTACGAGCACTGCATATCGATGACAATGGCAATTTATGGGTCGCTACTTGGTCAGGTTTTGGCCAACTAAATGTAGCTGATAACAGTTACAAACAATTCACCTTTCCCGAAGGTGTTTTACCGAGTATTACCCGAATGACAGAGCATAAAGGGGCATTATTACTGTCTACTTTTGCAGGTATTTATCAATTTGATTTAGCCTCATCTCAATTTGTACCAGCAACGCATAATGGTGATTGGGCATTGCTTGGAAACCGAGATGTAAGGCAAGTATTAGTCGATTCGACCGGCTTGCTTTGGGCGGCAACTCGTTACTCTGGAGTGATAAAAGTTTTTCCGGATGCTCCGGGATTTTATGGTTGGAAAGATTACTTACTAAAAGAGCAATTAGCAGGTCTTTATGGTCAAGTAATATCGATGGCGGAACGCCCTGATGGAAAATTATGGCTAGGAACAGGGAGAGGCCTGGTATCGTTTGACGGCAACAATACCTTTATTCCTCATTTATCGAAAGCACTCTCAGGGCAGTTAAAAAGACTACGCGTAAACAGTATTGCTAAAGCAAAAAATGAAGCTATATATGTAGGAACTGGTGCCGGTGTTTTTTATCTTGATTCTTCTGATGGTGAGCTAGAACGTGTTCATATGGATTGGTTAAAAAATGACGCTCAAGCACTTGACTCATTAACCTTAGATAAACAAGGAAGGTTATGGTTAGTTTTTGCATCTAGTCGTAGGGTTACTCGATGGGATCCAAAAACGAATCAAGTAAAACATTATCTTGATGACGTAGATCCAGTGTTTACTTTTGTTGACCAACAAGGGGAAGTTTGGGTTGGTACGGAAGGTGAAGGATTATTTAAAATAATACCTGATGATAACAATAGTTCAACCAACATTACTTCTAATACACAGCAATTTCTACCCTCTACTAATGAACAAATGGGCTTAAGTAGTAGTTACTTAAATGCCGTAATACAAACAGATAACGATACACTTTGGTTTGCGACAAAAGGAGGTGTTGACCGTTATTCTAAGCGTGAACAATCTTTCATTAACTATAGTATCGACATGGATGGCATTGAGGTTTCAATACAATCTATGGCTATGGCCCCTTCAGGAATGCTGTGGTTAGCGACTTCACATGGTGTGTTTCGCTTAGAACCTGAAACAGGCATTTTTCATCATTTCACCGTAAATGATGGTTTAATAAGTAATAGTTTTTTAGCAAGATCTGTAGTTTCATCTTCTAGTGGTCATATCTATTTTGGCAGTGTGGACGGTGTAACGGGTTTTGTTCCTGCAAAAGTTAAAGTTAATACTGTTTTACCGCCAGTTGTCATTACGGGGGTTAAAATTGATGGAAAAAGTCAAGTTCCTTTATCAAAATCTCTGGAGCTTTCATCTACTCACAAAACAGTAGACATTAGTTTTTCAGCATTAGATTTCCAGGCAAGTGAAGATAATCAATACCGTACAAGAATGGTTGGGTTAGATGATAACTGGAGCGAATTAACCGGTCGAAATATTGTTTCTTATGCTCGTTTACAACCAGACACCTACAGGTTCGAAGTTATTGGCAGCAATAACCATGGCATTTGGAATAAACGCGGGGCTGTTTTAACAATAATTGTTCTACCCGCTTGGTATCAAACATTATTATTCAAAATTCTCGTTCCCCTTGTTGTCTTTGCATTATTGTTCGTTTCATATTCCAGCCGAATTAGGCGACATAAAGCGACTGAAAAGTTCCTCTCTGAACAAATAGAACAACGTACTCAAGAAATATTTTTACTTGGTGATGTAGGTAAAGATATTGCGGCAACTTTTCATATTGATGATATTTGTCAAAAGATTCACCAACATTTACATTCAACCTTAAAAGCCGATACTTTTGCTATTGGGCTTTATCATGGCAACTCTCAAGATATTGAGCATATTTTCGTGATGTGTAATGGCGTACGACAATCTGGTTTAAGTGGGAATTCAAATAAACCAGCCTCTTGGTCGATTGACAATCAAAGTGAATTTATAGCATCAGAGCAAAAAGATTGGGATCATTTTGCTATGTCGCCTAACGAAACGTTAAATGGCTCAGACACGCAAACAGTAATATGCCAACCCTTGATGGCCGGCAGTAATGTACTTGGTGTAATGACTTTACAAAGCGACCACTTTTTTGCGTTTAACCGTTCACAAATCAATATTCTCAGGATCATTGCCAGTCATACTGCTATCGCTCTTTCGAACAGTTTATCATTTCGGGAATTGGAAAAAACAGAAGCCAGATTGGAACTCGCCATGAATGGTGCTAATGCTGGAACTTGGGAATGGAACACCCAATCAAATGAGCTAATTACCAGTGATATATGGTCTAGTATGCTTGGTTATACCCGCAGTGACTTTGATCAAGAGTTTGATAATGACTTTACGCAGATAACTCAGCTTATTCACCCAGATGAACGTCAAAAATCTATTGATGCTTTGCAAAAACATTTAATGGGGAAAAGTGATATTTACCGTATTGAATATAGAATGAAATCCGCCACGGGTAAGTGGAAATGGATTTTAAGCGTTGGTAAATCCGCAATTGATTGCGATGATAATTCAATACAACGGGTATTTGGTATTCACCTTGATATTAGTGAATCTAAAAATATGGAGCAAGTTCTTAAGGAATCTAAAGAACGAGCAGAATCCGCCACTCAAGCTAAATCAGATTTTTTGTCTAATATGTCACATGAGATTAGAACGCCGATGAATGCAATTATTGGCATGAGTTACTTAGCCCTAGAAACTGAATTAAATCGCAAACAACGTAACTACATTGAAAAAGTACACCGAGGCGCAGAATCTTTGCTTGGCATTATTAACGATATTTTAGATTTTTCTAAAATTGAAGCAGGTAAACTTGATATTGAACAAATAGATTTTTCATTAGAAGATGTATTGCATGATCTCGCGAATGCTATTGCCTTAAAAGCAGAAGAGAAAGGCGTAGAGTTATATTTTGATTTTACCCCTAATGTACCAAGAGAATTAATAGGGGATCCATTAAGGCTTGGTCAAATTCTATTAAATTTAGGTAATAACGCGGTAAAATTCACCGAGCCAGACGGTGAAATATTAGTAAGTATGGCCGTACTTACAGACGATACAAATGGCGTTATGCTGCAATTCTCTGTTAAAGATAATGGCATTGGCATGAGCCATGAACAACAAAGTAGATTGTTTAAATCTTTTAGTCAGGCGGATAGCTCAATCACTAGAAAATATGGAGGTACCGGTCTAGGACTAGCTATATCCAAGACCCTTTCTGAATTAATGCAGGGAGATATTTGGGTTGAAAGTGAACTAGGCAAAGGCAGTACTTTTAATTTTACCGTTCGTCTAGGAAAACAGATCAAGCAGTTAGGTTCAGCAAAATATAAGAACACTTTGTTAGAGCAGTTTAAAATTCTTATCGTAGATGACAGTAAGCTTTCATTGGAAATTTTGAGTACTCAGTTAAAGAGTTTTGGCTTTTATTCAGAACAAGTAACCTCTGGAGAATTAGCATTACAAGCAATAGCGCAAGCAGATCTTGATTCTCCTTTTGATGTGGTATTGATGGATTGGAAAATGCCAGTTATGGATGGTCTTACCTCAATTAAAGCTATTCGCAGCAATAACAAACTTAAACATCAACCTAAAATCATTATGATCACCACTTACAATAATAATGATGATATAGATCTACAGATGGCTGAGCTTGATGTTACTTGTACACTTGCAAAACCTATTACCCCTTCCACATTATTTGAAACGATATCATTCACCATGGGGGTTGAAGCGTACAAAAGTATTAGTACAACTAATGATGGCGAGCTAAATATTCAGGCAATAGACAAACTCCGTGGTGCTAAAGTTTTACTTGTTGAAGATAACGACATGAACCAAGAGCTTGTTATGGAATTGTTACAAAATGCGGAAATTAGCGTTACCTTAGCCGAAAATGGGCAAGAAGCTTTAAATGCATTAGCTGATAATGACTTTGATGGCATTTTAATGGATTGCCAAATGCCAATTATGGATGGTTATACAGCAACTAGAGAAATTCGTCTTAATGAAAAATATAGTCAGCTACCAATAATTGCAATGACAGCCAATACGATGGCAGGTGATAGAGAAAGAGCGATATCGGCAGGTATGAATGACCATATTGCTAAACCTATTAACGTCAAAACAATGTTCATCACTATGGCAAAATGGATAACACCAAGTTGCTCTATCGTAACTAAGATTCTAAATGATTCAGACTCAAAAGAATCGCATGTAATCCCCAATATAGAAGGTGTAGATACAAGTACAGGCTTAGCAATAGCAGCAGGTAATAAAGCCTTATACAAAAGGTTATTGTTACGTTTTAAAGTAGGGCAAATAAATTTTGAAGAACTATTTGCAGAAGCATTAACTGACAATGATGAAAAAGCAGCAGAAAGAGCTGCTCATACACTTAGAGGTGCAGCAGGAAATATTGGCGCAAAATCGCTAGCGGCCGCAGCTCAAAAATTAGAGCAGCAATGTTATCAAAATACAGAGAATTATGCAGAAGCATTACACCAAGTTCTTGAAGAGTTATCAAAAGTTATTGTCGGATTAGACGTTTTAGAAGAGCAGAAAGCTGTAAATGTTGAATTTGATAAAGTACACGATGTTGAGAAGATAACCGCTCGACTAATTCCCTTAACTAAATTGTTACAGGGCTATGATAGTGATTCTATTGAAATGCTTGAAGAGCTAGTACTTATGGTCGAAGAACCAACTCATTTATCATTATTAAAACGGGCACAGCGTGCTATGGATGATTACGATTTTGAAAGTGCTGTAACCGAAGTTGAAAAACTTCAACAAACATTATCATCCGTTTAGCTTTAGTCATGAGCGACTAAAGCTGAGTTACAATACTCAGTTTTCTGATATTAATACAAAACCAAAAGCTCAGGTGAGCAAATTAACTATATACAATGATGCTTAGGAAACTCCCCCCTCGTCTTGTGTTTTTCAAAGCGTATAAACTGTTCTGCATAGTGGTCATCCTTACTATTTAGTACATCGCTAATCGCCTGCGCAAAAATAGGTTTAGAAAAATAATAACCTTGTATATTATCAACTTGATTTTGTTCTAAAAATTCCAATTGCTCAACGGTTTCTGCTCCTTCTGCAATTACTTGGATAGACATTGTTTTTGATATTGCCAAAATAGTACGGATAAGCTCTTCATCTTGATCATCCGTACCGATATCTTTAATAAAACTACGATCAATCTTGATAATATCTACCGGCATTTTTCTGAGATAATCCAGCGACGAATGGCCGGTACCAAAATCATCAATGGAAATTTTTACACCTAACTCATGAATTTTATCGAGTTCTGAAAAAAAAATATTATGGTCATCAAATGTTGCGGTTTCGGTTACTTCTATTTCTACATTTTCGGGTTTTATAGCATATGTACTCATCGCTTCAACCAGGCTTTCTCTAAATGCACTTGTCCCCAGTTGGCGGACAGATACATTAATGGCAGTCACCATACCTTCAAAATAAGGCATTGTTTGCCAGAGCGAAATTTGTTGACAAACTTGGTCTAAAATCCAATTTCCAAGTTCGATTATTTGCCCTGTCTGTTCGGCAATAGGTATGAATACATCAGGAGAGATCATGCCGCCTTCCTTCGGATACCAGCGTATCAATGCTTCACAGCCCACAAGTTTTTTCTGTAGCAAGGAAATTTTAGGCTGATAAAGTAACGTTAACTCATTCTGTGTTATAGCTTTGGAAAGTAGCATTTGAACACGTTGGCTTTGCTCTGCTTTATCTTGCATTTCTTTAGCGAAAAATTGAAAGTTATTACGCCCTTCTGACTTTGCTTCATACATGGCAGTATCAGCCGATTTTAAAAGGTCATCCATAGTTATCGAAT
>Ga0209292_1004093_pt1 | contig 15636 bp, 13 predicted proteins | sample GOMGulsemesocosm_2_FD_184634 | JGI IMG/M metagenome (GOLD analysis project Ga0209292, IMG submission 184634) | Methane-oxidizing microbial communities from mesocosms in the Gulf of Mexico - GOM9C Gulf of Mexico (SPAdes) (version 2) | ecosystem: Environmental > Aquatic > Marine > Cold seeps... | reverse complement strand
ATTATATAATTTTTGATAGCAAAACAGGGGAGAAACTGACTAAAGCATCGACGGTACAAGTAGCCGTTGATAAAAGTAATCAAGAAATGCAATATACCAGTCCTAAAGTCTTGTTAGATAAACTAGCTAAGGTATTGTAATGAACTTATCTCTCAAATTAGTTACTGTTTTTTTTACACTTATTTTCGGTACTATTTTTATTTTTCCGATTAATTCAGCCATAGCCGATAATACAGCAAAACCTATTACATCAGCTGATAGGGTATCACTATCCGTTGAACAGGTTGAGGAACGCTTACAGATCCAACAAGGGGATGTAGACAGTCAACAAGGTGACTTTATCCAAAGAAAATATTTTAAAGTGTTAAAAAAGCCATTTTTATCCTCTGGTAGCTTTGAGATATCCAATGATGAATTTATTTGGAAAACAACTAAACCTGTAGAGAGTGCCATTATTTTTAATAATGGAGAACTTCATTTTACCGATAAATCAGGCAGCAAAAAGGCGCCTGCTCAAGCGAGTACCATAGCGAAATTATTACAACACTTAATAGCCGGTAACTTCACTGCGTTAACGAGTAGCTTTCTTTTCTATGATGATAATAATACGGCTAATTGTGTGACTTTGAAGCCAAAAATATCGGCAATGTCCAGCTTTATTGAACAAATAATATTATGTGGTGACAGTCAAGTTGATGAGTTTGTTTTATTTGATAAAAATATGAATAGAACCGAAATATCAATCTCTTACAATAAAGCATCATAGCAACAAATAGGGAAGTGTATGAAACGTCAACTTGGACTTTTCCAAGGCTTAGTTGCCATGATTTTACTGTTGTTTGTTTTGATTTGGGGCAAAGCGAAATTTCAAGCAGATATTTTGTCGCTATTACCACAAAATGTACAAACAGTGTTGCAAGATGCTGAGTCGCATTTTTTTGATGGCAACAAAAGGCATGTATTTATTTCCTTTTCAGGTAAAAATGCAAAACTTTCCCATGACCATTTCTTTTCATTATCACAAAAAAAACCTTGGTTTAATGTAAAGACCCTAGATCTTGATTTAGAAAAAGCAGTGCAGTTTTATTTGCCATACCAAGGTGTTTTACTTGCAGATGATTTTTCAAAGGCCTTGTCTAGCCCTGAAAGTTATACGCTATTTGCCAGCCAAAAGCTCACCGAGATAGTTAATCCTTTTGTTAGCGCATCCATTGCTCAAGATCCCAGTTTAGCGACGGCTGAATTTGTTGAACAAGCATTTGCTAAAAATGATGGCTTAGCACTTGAAGATGGCCGGTTGATCACTACCTCTTCATTAAAGGGGCAGCAACAATTTATACTAATTTTTACTGTTGATAATGAAGCGCTTAATGTTAATAAAGCGATAACTGTAGCCGAAGACATTAAGCAGGTTATGCATCAGATAGAAAGACAATATCCAGATTCAGAAGTGAAGTACTCAGGAGTGCTGTTTCATACTGCAGAGAATGCTAGCCAAGCGAAATTTGAAATGAGCTTTTTTGGTGGGCTTAGTCTGCTCGCTATGCTCATTATGGTTTATTTTGTTTTTCGTAGTAAAACTGCTTTGTTTGCCGTTATGTTAACGATTTCCAATGCGGTTATTTATGGCTTTATAGCTTTGGCATTACTATTTGATAGTGTGCATATTATTAGTCTGGTTTTCGGCGTGACACTCATCGGTATTTCAATTGATTACTGTTTTCATGTGTTAACAGAGTTACGTGATAAAAAGCCATCATTAACGATTGTAAATAAATCTATCTTTCTCGGTTTTATCTCTACCGCCTTAGGTTATATATTATTAACACTTGCGCCGATGAATTTCTTAAGCCAAGTCGCTACCTTTATCATTGCTGGCTTGGTGGGGGCAATGATCTGTGTCTTTACCTTAGTGCCAACTATCTCATCTTCGAAGTCAGAGCTGAACAATGCAAAGCGAGATAAACAACTAGCAAACCTGATTAGCTTGATTAAGTATCTTCAAGTTCGAAGAGTTGGACTGTTGCTTGTGGTAACTGCTTTAGTTTTTGTAAGTTACCTGATATTGCCGATAAAATTTAATGACAGTATTGCCGATCTTAATGGCAGTAGTGCGACACTCATTAGTAATGAAAATTTTCATCAAAAAATCTTATCTGGTCAGAACGTTAAACGATTATTCATACTAGGCTCTACAATTGAACAAGTATTGCAGACGGAGGAAGCGATTCGAACTCGTGTATCAGCATTAATTGCTGAAACTGATGCCAGCTCGAAATTTGTACCTAAAGTTACTGGTATCAGTGATTGGTTGCCATCAAAGCAGCTTCAACATGCCAATAATAAGCAACTAAAGTTTGCCCAAGCCAATGATGTGTTTTCTTCTTGGCAGCAGGCAACGGGGTTAGAGGTGACTTTTAATGCACCAGAGCCACTCACTTATCAAGCGATTAAAAATTCAGTGGTTGCGCCCTACGTTTCCCCGTTTTTATATGCAGGGTTAAATAAGAGCTTAGGACAAGATGCGGAGAATGATAACGACCAATTTGTTTCCTTGTTGCAGCTTTCCAATATTACCAGAGCACAATTAGTCAGCATTACTGAAGGTTTAGGTGATCAGGTGATCCCTTTTGATAAAGCCGAAAATATCTCCCAGATAATGACTGATTCAAGAGAGAGTTTGCTGTACTGGTTTATGTTGGCCTTAGTCATGTTCTCATTGGTGATATGCTTTCAATTTGGTCTTAAAGCCGCAGGTAACCATAGTCTGGCTCTTGTCTTATCAGTATCGATAGCATTAATGCTAAGTTATATGATTCAAGGGCCTTTAAACCTATTTAATGTACTGGCAATGATGTTGATTCTTGCCTTAGCTATAGATTATCTGATCTTTTACCAATACAGAGGCACGAATGCATCCAATGTATTGGCAATTAGCTTATCAGCGTTGTCGTCTATGTTTGTTTTTGGTGTCTTGATCTTTAGTAACACCCCCGCAGTGTATAGTTTTGGATTAACAGTGATGTTAGGCATAGTGAGTATTTTTATACTCGCGCCATTGTCTGTGGTAAATAAGGAAGAACAGTGAATATAGAAAAATTTGATGTAGTAATTATTGGCGCGGGACCGTCGGGAGCTGTTGCTTCGGCGATGCTTGCTCGTGCAGGACGAAGTGTACTTGTTATTGAAAAGCAGTATTTCCCTCGTTTTTCAATCGGAGAAAGCCTTTTACCACAGTGTATGGCGTTTCTTGCAGAGGCTGGTTTAGAGCAAACAGTGCACGATAATGCCAAAATTAATGGCTTTCAGTTTAAAAACGGCGCCGCATTTCATAAACAAGGCCAAGATACTGAGTTTAATTTTACTCAGAAATTCTCAAAAGGACCGGGTACAACCTACCAAGTAAAGCGTGCAAGTTTCGATAAAGTATTAGCTGATGGTGCTGCCGATGCCGGTGCACAAATTAGGTATGGTCATGAAGTGAAAACGGTTGATGTTGATTGTCTGTGCCCATCATTATCAGTAGTAGATGAACAAGGTAGTTTATACCAAGTTGAAAGTAAATTTTTACTCGATGCCAGTGGCTTTGCCCGTGTTTTACCGCGTTTGTTAGATTTAGAAAAGCCATCGCATTTACCGACCCGTACTTCCTACTTCACTCACATTGAAGACAACATTGACTGCAGTAACTTTGATCGTGACAAGATATTGATCACAGTTAATCCGAATAATTCAGACATCTGGTATTGGTTAATTCCCTTTTCAGATGGCAGCTCAAGCATTGGCGTCGTAGGTAAACCAGAGCAGTTTTCTCAAGATGACAGTGCTGAAATGATATTAAAGCACTTTATCCATGCAGCTCCAAATTTAGACAAGTTATTAAAAAAGGCTAAATGGAATAATGAAGTCAATAAGTTGGCCGGGTACTCAGCTGATGTAACACAGTTAACCGCTAAAAATTATGCCTTATTAGGTAATGCAGGAGAGTTTCTAGACCCTGTCTTTTCTTCAGGAGTTACCATCGCGCTATGCTCTGCAGTATTAATTGCTCCACAAGTATTACGTTATCTTGATGGTGAATCGGTAGATTTTGAACAAAGCTTTGCGGTGCCGCTCAAAAAGGGGGTAGATTGCTTTAAAACTTTTGTAAATTCATGGTATGAATCGGGTTTTCAAGATGTGATTTTTTACCAAGATCAAGATACCAAGGTTAAAGCTATGATTAGTTCTATTTTAGCGGGTTACGCTTGGGATGAAAGTAATCCTTATGTCGCACAAAGTGAAAGACGTTTTAAAACGTTGGTAGCGTTATGTCAGTAAAATTTATGCTTACCGCGTTTTTACCCACGTTAGTGTTCCTGCTTTCAAGCTGTAGTACTAACTCTGATGTTGGCGTTAATCTTAGTAATGCTAATCAAGTTGATATCGCTGAAGGTGTGACATTACAGTTAACTGCGCCGCAAGTTTCATTAGTCAATCAATCAAAAAACCAGTTGTTAACCATTAGCTATCAGGGCAGTGAAAACCAGTTATTGACTCAGTTAGAACTAACTAAGCCAGGGTTAAATCTTGTGGCTGTTTCTCCTCAAGGACTACCATTATTTGAGTTGGTTTTTGTAGAAGGAGAAGCTCTGCAACAAAAGAAATATGTTGAGTTTGATATGCTGCCACTGCCGTATATAATTTCAGATATTCAATTAGTGTACTGGCCTTTAATCACATTAAATTCTGCACTTACAGGTGCTGTAATTACTGAACACAATAATGGCAAAGAGCGAATAATAACATCAGCTGGCAATGTCATCATAAGCATTGATAAAGGCCCTGAAAGCATTCGTTATCGGCACTTTCAACGTGGTTATCAGTTAACCATTTTACCTATGGAGTAATCTCAATGTTAGCAGCCAATCTTCATGATTTAGGTATTATCTGCTCGTTGGGCTCAGATAAAAATAGCGTACTGACAAATTTGATTACGCAAACCGACGAAGAGTTTTTATCCCTAAATACCCGTTTATTAGTTAATGGCGACCCTTTGTTTGTGGGTGAAGTAAATAGTGAACTGCCATTATTGGATAATGAAGAAGCTCAATTTAAGAGTAGAAATAACCAGTTAGCGCTTGCAGCATTAACTCAAATCATGCCAACAATAGCGCGGTTAAAAGCACAAAAAAAATCTGCCCGAATTGGTGTAGTCATTGGTACAAGTACTTCTGGCATTTTAGAAGGGGAAAAAGCAAGAGTATCGTTGTTAGCTAACGGTGATATGCCCCAAGGCTTTCATTATTCAAGCCAAGAAATGATTGCTCCAGCGCATTTTATCGCGAAAGAATTAGCTGCTCAGGGTCCTGTTTATAGTATTTCTACTGCTTGCAGCTCAAGTGCTAAAGCGTTATATAGCGCCAAAATGATACTTGAAAGTGATTTAGCTGATATCGTTATTTGTGGTGGTGTTGATACCCTAAGTCAATTACCAAGTAATGGCTTTAAATCACTTGAGTCTACCGCTAAATCATATTGTAACCCGTTTGGATGCAAGCGTGATGGTATTAATATTGGTGAAGGTGCAGCACTGTTTGTAATGAGTCAACTTCAAGATGATATTAAGTTGTTATCCGTGGGTGAATCATCGGATGCTTATCATGTTTCAGCACCGGATCCTGAGGGGGGCGGTGCGTTGTCTTCAATGAAACAAGCCGTTGAAAAGGCAAATATTGAAGTAGAACAATTAAATTACCTGAACTTACATGGAACTGGCACGCCCAAAAATGATGATATGGAGGCTAAAGCTGTTTCTGAGTTTTGCCAGCAAGAGGTTTTGGCGGGTTCAACAAAGAGGTTTACCGGCCATACATTAGGTGCGGCAGGAGCAATCGAAGCGGGCTTGATTTGGTTGCTGTTAAGTAAATACAATAGCACAAAGCGTATTCCTGAGAATAAAAATGATGGCGATATTGATCCAACATTGAATGGCTTTAATGTTTGCTCAGGTGAATCTGTAGATAAGTTATCTTTGTGTCTATCTAACTCTTTTGCTTTTGGTGGCAGTAATATCAGTCTAATATTGGGAACTAGTTTTGAATAAATACCCGATTAACCAGCTTATTTCACATCGCGAGCCAATGATCCTTATTGGCGGATTAGACGACTTTAATCGTGAGTCGGCAACATGTTGGCTTGATATTAATGAACACTCAGCTTTTTATCAGAAAGGAAAGTCTGGAGTGCCTGCTTATATCGGTATTGAATATATGGCGCAGTCAATTGCTGCCTTTGCAGGGGCTAAAGCGTTAGAGCAGGGACTTTCTGTGCAAATAGGATTTCTATTGGGCTCAAGAAAATACCAGCAGACGCAAAACTATTTTAACTGTGGTAGTCATTTAAAAGTAAAAATTGTTGAATTACACAAAGAGTCATCAGGCCTTGGTGTTTATAGTTGTGAAATTTTAAACCAAGATACCTTGATAGCTAGCGCACAGGTGAATGTTTTTTTACCTCCTGATCCACAAGAATTTGTTGGAATGAGTGAATAACAGTAAAGATTTAGTATAGGAATAAAGTGAGATAGGCCATATGAGTAAAAGAATATTAGTGACAGGCTCAAGCCGAGGCATCGGCAAATCGATAGCATTACGCTTAGCAAAAGACGGCTTCAATATAACCGTTCATTGCCTCAATAGTATCGAGCGCGCCCAAGAAACTGCCCGTGAAGTAGAAGCATTAGGTAGAACGGCAAATATTCTACAATTTGATGTTTGTGATAGAGAGCAAGTAAAAGCAATAATTGACCGTGATATCGCTGAAAATGGTGCTTATTACGGGGTAGTGTGTAATGCCGGTTTAACCAAAGATACCGCGTTTCCGGCGATGACAGGTGAAGATTGGGATAGTGTCATTAGAACAGGTCTAGATGGTTTTTATAATGTAGTACACCCGACGGTAATGCCTATGATACAAACTCGACAAGGCGGCAGGATCGTAACGCTTTCTTCTGTCTCTGGCATTATAGGTAACCGAGGTCAGGTTAATTACAGTGCAGCCAAAGCGGGGCTCATTGGTGCAACTAAGGCACTTTCTTTAGAGTTGGCAAAACGGAAGATTACGGTAAATTGTGTCGCCCCTGGTTTAATCGATACTGAAATGACAGAAGAGTTACCCGTGACTGAAATATTAAAAATGATCCCACTTAAACGTATGGGAAAACCTGAAGAAGTCGCAGGTACTGTATCGTTTTTAATGTCGGATGACGCCGCTTATATTACCCGTCAAACTATTTCAGTGAATGGCGGGTTAGCATAATGAAAAGAGTTGTCATCACCGGAATTTCGGCAATCACGGCCTTAGGAAATTGCTGGGACAGTTTTAAAGTCGCGCTTGAAAAAGGCGAAAATGCTGTGGTTAATATGCCACAGTGGCAAAAAGTCTCTGGTTTAAATACTAACTTAGCAGCACCTATTCCGCATTATCAAACCCCAAAACATTATAAACGTAAGCAAATACGCTCTATGGGAAAAGTGTCGATAATGGCCACTCAAGTTACTGAAGAGGCATTAACACAAGCAGGATTATTAGGAAGTGAGCAATTAATAAGTGGTGATATAGGTATTTCTTATGGCTCTTGCATGGGATCAGCTGAGCCTATTCCTGCTTTTGGCGATTTACTCAAAGATAACAATATGGATGGTTTAACTGCCACCAGTTATATTAAAATGATGGCGCATACCACACCGGTCAATGTGGGGGTTTTCTTTGGCTTAAAGGGAAGGACCATTACTACTAGCTCTGCCTGTACCTCTTCATCACAAGGGCTCGGTTATGCCTATGAAGCAATCAAATTTGGTAAACAAAAAGCAATGGTAGCGGGTGGTGCAGAAGAGTTATGTTTATCAAGTGTTGCTGTTTTCGATACGTTATTTGCCACCAGCTTGAAAAATGAACTTCCCAAAACTACCCCAAGACCCTTTGATAATGAACGTGATGGATTAGTCATTGGTGAAGGTGCATGTACTTTCATTCTTGAAGAGCTTGAGTATGCTCAGCAAAGAGGTGCAACTATCTTAGCTGAGCTTGTTGGCTTTGGTACCAATGCAGATGGTGAACATGTTACCCAGCCTACAGCCAAAACCATGGAAAAAGCCATGCGTTTAGCATTAGAAGATGCCCAACTTTCGCCAGCAGATATTGGTTACGTTAATGCTCATGGTACTTCTACTGAAAAAGGGGATATCGCTGAATCTATGGCAACTCACAATGTTTTTGGTGAAATCCCTATTAGCTCACTTAAAAGCTATTTAGGTCATACATTAGGTGCTTGTGGTGCTATCGAGTCGTGGGCAAGTATCAATATGATGAGAGACAATTGGTTTGCACCGACGTTAAACCTTGAAAGCATTGACAGCGACTGTGCACCTTTAGATTATATTCAAGGACAGGCGAGAACATTAAAGACAAATTATGTGATGAGTAATAATTTCGCTTTTGGAGGTATAAATACCTCGTTGATTTTTAAGCGTTGGCAAGATTAAAACGCATAGTTGATCATAGCTACTTAGCGATTGATTGCATTTATATTTTAGGATAAATGCAATCAATCATAGATAAATTTATGAAGATGATAACTTAGATCAATTAGTCGGCAATGCGCATATTCTTTCTGCATTTAAACAAGGTGTGGCCTAAGCCAATATCGTCAATGTCCTTCTCTACATACAAACCCGCTTTTTGAATTAACTTGATGAAATCACCTGAATGATACATCCGGCTATCGCCATTTGCTAAAGCTGTAAAATACAGTGATGTTGCATTGATACAATAGGTTGCGGCTTCAAATCGTTGTCGGTCGCAATAGGTTTCCATAATAAATAAACTAGTATCTTGCGTCATGACTTTCACCGCGCCTTGTAGTATCCCAAGGATTTGCTCTTGTGAAAAACAGTCTAAGAACTGGCTCATCCAAATGACATCAGCCCCTTGATAAAATTGTGCATCCGTTGCAAGTAAATCAGTCGGGTGAACTTCTATTCGTTCTAGCAAACCTTGCTCGGCTACATTCTTTTGCAACACGGATAATTGCTGCGGTAAGTCCATTATGGCCATATGAACATCAGTATCAAAATTTAAACAAGCCAAGGTCCACTTACCGGTATTGCCGCCTACATCTAAAATACATTGTGGCTTGTCTTCAAAAATAATTGGCAGAACTTCGGGGAAAGAATGATCTGAATAAAAATGATCAAACTCAAACCAACTTTTTTTAACATTTTCAGGCAGTGACGTTAAAGCGGGGTATATTGTTGGCCAATCACCAAAAACTTTTAATCCTGATGCTTTGCCTGATCTGATCGCTTCTTCTAAGTGAAACATACCTTGATAACATACATCCTGAGTAAAATTTATGTTAGCTAAGGTTAATTCATCATTAACAATAAAGTGACCAATCTTATCAAGCCTAAAGCTTTCATTATTTTCTATCCAAACGACTCCCATAGAGGCCGCCATATCCAGTAATACCTTAACGCCATATTCAGAAATATTTGATTGCTCAGCTAACTGTTTAGTCGTAGTTCCTTGCTCACCAGTATCAGATATGTATTTTAAAATATTAGTTCTAAGCAGTGTCATTACGGCTTGAAAGGCGATGGGGGAAAATGCAATCTTTTGCGCTTCTAATTTTGCGTCGAGGGCTGAGATGTCCTTGGGTTTAGAATAATAATCCATTAAAATCTACCAGAAAATGAGTTGGTTATAATTCTGTCATTAATTGACTCATAAAAATAGCTATGTATATAAGTTATTTCTTGGAAATCATTGTTATTTAGCAAAAATGTTACGAATAAATGCTCTACAGTACTACTTTAATTTCAATACCTTTATCGATGTCGAATATGTTCCAAGCAAGCAGTTGCTTGCTAAAAAAAAATACGTTTTTTTTAGTAAACCTACCTGAAGCCAAAGCAATAGCGCAGCACTTTCAAATGAGTTACCGTTTAAGCTACTCTCGCTATCAATACGAGTCTTCATTTACATAGTAAATAATCAAAGTATAATCTCGGTCATATTAAAAAAGGTCTTTAAAGAATAATGTCTGAGAAAATATATAGCCCTGAGCTTCCCGTTACGCAGATTCATATAGCGGAGAATAATGCGCAAGAATTAGCAAAGCAGAGTACAGCCATCAGTCATAATATAGATAAAAACTCACCAAAAATTGTGCTTGCGACGCTTAACGCACGTTTTTTCCATACTAGTTTTGGTCTTCGTTACCTTTATGCAAACTTAAAAGAGTTACAAGATTTTTGTGAAATACAAGAATTTATTATCCAAACTCGTGCTCTTGATATTGTTGAGCAAATCTTAGCGTCAAAACCGGATATTGTTGGTTTTGGTGTTTATATCTGGAACATAGTTGAAACAACGAATGTGGTTAATCTATTAAAAGTGATTGCACCTGAAATAAAGATTATTTTAGGTGGCCCAGAAGTTAGTTATGAAACAGAGCAGCAAGCAATTGTAGATTGTGCCGACTTTGTTTTAACTGGTGCTGCAGATTTAAGCTTTTATCAGCTCTGTAAAGATATTATCAACAATACGCCACCGGATAAAAAAATTGTTCATTCCAAGCCCCTGGAACTAAATGATATAGAATTACCGTATCAGTATTATACTGATGAAGATTTAACGCACCGACTACTGTATGTTGAAGCGTCGCGTGGTTGTCCATTTAAATGTGAATTTTGTTTATCATCGTTAGACAAAGCATCCGTTCCCTTTGCTTTGGAATTATTTCTTGAACAGATGGAAATTCTTTATCAACGTGGTGCAAGAAACTTTAAATTTATTGATAGAACATTCAATTTAAACATAAAAACCACGATGCAGATTATGCAGTTCTTTTTGGATAAAATGAATGATGATCTCTATCTGCACTTTGAAGTGGTGCCTGATCACCTTCCGAGAAAGTTAAAAGAGTTGTTAGCTCAATTTCCCAAGGGAAGTTTACAATTTGAGATAGGCATTCAAACCTTTAATACTGAGGTACAAGCTAATATCAATCGTAAGCAAAATAATGCTAAATCAAAGGAGAATTTGTTGTGGTTAAGGGATAATACTGCCGCACACATTCATGCGGATCTTATTTTTGGTTTACCCGGTGAAACCTTCGACACATTTAAGGATAGCTTCAACCAACTCTATCATTGTCGTCCTCATGAAATTCAAATGGGTATTTTGAAACGCTTAAAAGGTAGTCCAATAATAAGGCACACAGAAACATTCGACTTGCGTTTTAATCCTTTACCGCCATTTGATATTTTAAGTACTGATAGGGTTAGTTTTACTACCATGCAGCGTATTAATCGCTTTGCACGGTATTGGGATATGATAGGTAATTCAGGCCGTTTTAAATACTCATTACCCTCAATATTATCAGTTGAGCCTTTTGATGATTTTATGGCTATTACCGAGTGGATTTTTAACAAAACGGGTCAAATACATAAAATTAACCTGAAAAAACTATTTGAGCTGATTTCGCAATCTGTAGAGGCGTTATTTCCAGAAAAACACTCACTTGTGATTAAACAAATCGAACGAGACTACAAGGCAGCAAAATTAAAAAGTTTGTTTAGTGGCCTTAATCTTTATGCGGTAGAGAATATAGAAAAAGTCACTAAAAATAAATCATTAAAGCGACAGCAACAACATATGAGCTAATGAAATACATGAACAAAAACATCATTGATTTACAAGGAAAGCTAGAAGCATTATTACTTGCTGAAAAAGATAACTTTCACCAAGGAAAGGTAGCAGATTATATACCTGCACTAGCAGTTGTAAAACCGGACTTAATGGGAATTTCTGTCGCAACTATAGATGGTAAGGTTGTGGGGGCCGGTGATTTTCAGCACCCTTTTTCTATCCAAAGTATATCGAAAGTATTTGGATTGGTTATGGCAATAAATCGCATTGGTGATTCAATTTGGCAACGAGTAAGAATGGAGCCGTCGGGTCAACCATTTAACTCTATCATTCAGTTGCAATCTGAAGCAGGTATCCCTCGAAATCCGGTAATTAATGCCGGAGCTATATTGGTTTCTGATGTATTAACAAGTCATTTTTCCTCAAGTAAACTTGCCTTCTTAACCTTTATCAGAAAGCTTGCTGGCAATGATAATATAAGCATAGACAATCAGGTTTATTTGTCAGAAGTAAAGCACGGACACCTTAATGCCGCATTAGCCCATTTGATGAAAAGCTTTGGTAATATTGAATCTAAGGTTCAGGACGTATTAAGTCACTATTTTACCCAATGTTCAATTTCAATGAGCTGTGAACAATTAGCACAAAGTCTACTGTTTTTAGCAAATAAAGGCATAGATCCTAGAACGCAAAAGAGCATTTGTAGTGCACGAGATGCACACCGAGTAAATGCCATATTATCGACGAGTGGTATGTATGATCAATCGGGAGAATTTGCTTTTTCTGTAGGCTTGCCAGCAAAAAGTGGCGTCGGTGGAGGTCTTATATCGATAGTGCCTGGTTATGGGGTGATTTGTGCGTGGAGTCCGCCGTTAAACCATTATGGTAATTCGGTTGTTGGTATGAATTTAGTAGCAAGTATTGCAGAGGAATTAGGTTTATCAATCTACCATTAGCTCTCATGCCTACATAATAATTATAGGTTTAATAAGCGCTTCTTTATTACGATATTTCATGAATAAAAAGTACTAGGTATTGATTTTTATTCATGAACTAAGAACATATCCACGGCGTAATCACATATTTCTTCAACATGGGTAACGTCGGTATAAATACCATCAATCAGTAATTTAGCGATGCCATGTACTGTTCCCCAAAGTACTTGAGCAGCACGCAGAGCATTATCTTCACCGCTGTGATTAAGTAGTTTAAGTTGTTGCCACTCTCGGGTCATGCTTACCTGATATTGAAAACAAGGGTAGGCAGTATTCCGTAACTCTTCTGTGCTATTTTCCTGTTTCCAAATAGTACGGCCAAACATCAATTCATATAGATCAGGATTACTTTTCGCAAAATTTACGTATTCATGAATAAAACGTGAAAATTTTTCTTTAGTTGAGCTTCCTTGAGCATTGAAGCTTGTCTTGTTCATTTGATGTAGTTGATTAAACCCAGACTCGGCAATACCACAAAGTAACGCGTTTTTATCCTTAAAGTGATGATAAGGCGCTGTTCTTGATACGCCAACGCGTGCTGCCAATTTTCGTAACGATACTTCTTCAATGCCACTTTCTTTGAGCATTTCACCAGCAACTGCCAATAAAGTCGTTCTTAAGTCACCGTGGTGATACTTTGTTTTTTCAGGAGTATTTTTCATAACGGCTAATTTAGCAACCTATGGATAATTAATCAATCTTGACACCGTCCTATTTACTAGGTATTTTAATTTACACTAAACTAAACTAGACAGTGTCTAAATCCATTTTGCCAAAAGCCGCTAATCTCAATGGCTACCTTGGATTTATTATTTAACAATAAAACGAGAGTGAGTTATGTCCCAACTTAATAGTGAAACCCAAAAAAATAATAATTTTTCAAAACTGTTAGCACCACTCGACCTAGGTTTTACCACCTTGAAGAACAGAGTTTTAATGGGGTCAATGCATACCGGCCTTGAAGAGCATCCCGATGGTACTAGGCGTATGGCGGCATACTTTGGTGAACGTGCTAAAGGTGGTTGTGGTTTGATGGTTACTGGCGGTTATGGCCCGAGTAAACGTGGCGCGACTCATCCAAATACAAAAATAATGACCAACGCAGACGATATTGCCAAACATAGAGTTATTACCGATGAAGTACATAAATATGACAGTAAAATTTGTCTACAAATACTTCATACAGGGCGTTACGCTTTTAACCATAAACTTATTGCACCGTCGGCTATTCAGGCTCCTATCAATCCATTTAAACCTGAAGCTGTCACTGTAGAAATGATTGAAGAAGAAATTCAATCGTTTGTTTATTTAGCACTTAAAGCTCAACAAGCAAATTATGATGGTGTTGAGGTAATGGGCTCTGAAGGTTATTTCATTAATCAATTTACTGCCTTAAGAACCAATCAACGTGATGATGAATGGGGGGGCTCGTTCGAAAATCGTATTAAGTTTGGTGTTGAAGTGGTGCGTCGTATTCGTAAAGCGGTCGGAGATCATTTTATAATTATATTTCGTCTTTCAATGCTTGATCTTGTTGAGGGTGGCAGTAGTTTTGAAGAGGTAGTTCAGTTTGGTCAAGCCATTGAAAAAGCAGGGGCAACCATTATCAACACCGGCATAGGATGGCATGAAGCGCGTATTCCTACTATTCAAACTAAGGTACCTCGTGCTGCTTTTACTTGGGTAACTGCTCAATTTAAGGATCATTTTAGTATTCCTGTAATAACCTCAAACAGAATAAATACCCCTGAAGTAGCTGAAGAAGTATTACAGCGTGGTGATGCCGATATGATTTCAATGGCAAGACCATTTCTTGCAGACGCTGAATTTATTAATAAAGCAGCAACAGGGCGAAGTGATGAAATAAATACCTGTATTGGCTGTAACCAAGCATGTCTTGATCATGTTTTTAATGGCGAAATGGCCAGCTGTTTAGTTAATCCACGCGCGTGTTTTGAAACTGAAATGAATATTGTGCCGACAAAAACCATTAAGAAGCTAGCCGTAGTTGGTGCAGGGCCAGCGGGTTTATCTGCTGCTACCGCCCTGGCTGAATCTGGTCATGAGGTAACACTGTTTGAGGGTGCAAGTGAAGTAGGCGGCCAGTTTAATATCGCCAAACAAGTTCCAGGGAAAGAAGAGTTCCGTGAAACGATTCGCTATTATTCTCGTCAATTAGAATTAACAGGCGTCAAAGTAAAATTAAATACTCGTGTCTCAGCAAATGTACTAAATAACAGTGATTTTGATGAGGTAATCATAGCCACAGGTATTAATCCACGGTTACCGCCTATTGAAGGCATTGAACACTCTAAAGTATTAAATTATATCGATGTACTTAAGCACAAAAAATCAGTGGGTAAAAAGGTTGCTGTGATTGGCGCTGGTGGCATTGGTTTTGATGTCTCTGAATACTTAGTACATTCTGGCACTTCAACTAGTCAGGATATTGCTGCTTATATGAAAGAGTGGGGCGTTGATATGACGTTAAACGCTCGAGCAGGCGTTGAAGGAGTAAAAGCTGAAATCACTGCGCCAGCGCGTGAGGTTTACTTGTTACAACGAAAAGACACGAAAGTGGGCGCAGGTTTAGGTAAAACCACGGGTTGGATCCACAGAACAGGGCTTAAAAACAAACAAGTTAACATGCTCGCGTCGTGTGTTTACCACAAAATAGATGATGCCGGCCTGCACCTTTCAATTGCTGGCGAAAAACAAGTTTTAGCCGTTGATAATATTATTATTTGCGCTGGACAAGACCCAGCAAGAGAATTGATTGAAGGGCTACAAAAACCTTACCATTTAATTGGTGGCGCGGATGTCGCAGCAGAGCTAGATGCGAAACGTGCAATTAAACAAGGTTTGGAAGTTGCTATAATGCTATAACCCTAGTTATGACTTAATGCTAAATGGGCTCAAGCTATGGTGATCCAACAAAGCGTTTGGA
>Ga0209292_1004090_pt1 | contig 15643 bp, 15 predicted proteins | sample GOMGulsemesocosm_2_FD_184634 | JGI IMG/M metagenome (GOLD analysis project Ga0209292, IMG submission 184634) | Methane-oxidizing microbial communities from mesocosms in the Gulf of Mexico - GOM9C Gulf of Mexico (SPAdes) (version 2) | ecosystem: Environmental > Aquatic > Marine > Cold seeps... | reverse complement strand
ATGTTTGTCTTATCATTACTTGGCTTTGCCGCATTAATACGCCGCCAGCAGAAAAACATAACATCTGGATTTTTATTAGTTTCAAAATAAACCTGATTAAACTTTCTCAGCCAGCCCCCCTCTTTTAAGAGTGGTTGAGAAAGTTTCCCAATTTAATTCAAATTAACAACTGTGAAACTTAGATATCCAAATAGAAATAAATTTCACCTTTAAAGAGTATAAAATACTTGTTGAATGACTCAGTGCATGATGAAATATAGTCAATGTGTTTTCCAATCAATTAAAAGATTTTTCATGTTTCAGTTATTCAAAGCTTTAGTATTACCATTTATTATAATTTCACTATTATCTGTTGGGATAATCACAACCATAAAGATAGATTTTTTTCTGTTAGAAAATAAATTAGAGGAAGATTCACTCACTGAGTTCTTTCAATTACTACTATTATTTACGAGTATTATTACCTTTGCCTGGTCAGCAAAGAAAGTAGAAGAATCTCGAACTCTTTTTATATTAATTTCAGGATTTTTAGGCTGTATGTTCATAAGAGAAATGGATTTTTATTTGGATATGATTGTACACGGTTTTTGGTTTTACCCTGCTATTTTATTAGCAATATCAGTTATCACATACAGCATAAAAAACAATCACTTACTAATTGATTCTGTACATGTATTCAGCAAAACAAATGTATATTTTAATCTTTTGGTAGGCTTAATTATTATCATGGTATTTAGTCGCTTATTTGGATCAGGAACACTTTGGAAAGAAATCATGAATGATGATTATAATCATATTTATAAAACAATTATTCAAGAAGGATTGGAGTTATTTGGCTATATGTTTATATTTATTGCTTCTTTGCACCAATTTAGAAGTGTACAAAGAATGCCTCATAATGACATATCGTGAAGAAAAGCTAAGTTATTATAAAATAAACTTATTCTCTATACCAATATCGATTTTGCATCATAGAGGAGCATTTTGATACTGATTTTTGGAGCAGGATAAGTCTCGTTTTTACATTAGTTAAAATTAAATCGTGAAATACCAACTACAGCAATGAGCTTAAAAAAGTCATGAACTCAGGATTATGCGTAGTCCAAAAAACTCTCATTTATTGACACCATTCTCATTTTTTATGACAACCCACACAACTAATGCTTATCAAACTAGTGAGCAGTAAAAAAAGTCGCCTTAATCTCACTAAAACCATTAAGTTTTAATTGTTCAGCTTTTTGTTCCAATTCACTATGATCTTTACATCCTGTTGCTAAAGCATATAAGCAAGACAGCATAAATAAGACTAATTCATCTTGTTTATCTCCCTGCACTTCTAGTTTACTCACCTTATCTAAATGATTAAGTTGCTTAATAACACTAGCATCGATATGCCATAAAGATAACATCAAGCTTGAAGCCGTATAGACACTCATATTCATTACCTCATGAATATGATGATTTAGTGAATGTAAATCATCAATGCCGCGTAGTGAATGCAACATAAGTTGATGTTTAATTGCATCTTTATGACACAGTAATAACATGCCTAATAAACCAAAAACCAGTACTTGTTCAATCAAATTATTATCAAGCTTAACGTCAATACCAGCAGATTTTCTCATCTGTTTAAAGAAGTTTGGCGCGATTAAAAATACATTGGTACATTGCTCAATGACACTGCCATCTACATGAGTTACAAGCGCATCTTTAACAGCATAAATAACCGCTAAATTAACTACCGTATTAATACCTAAACTTCTGCTAATTGCTTCTTCAATGTTATCTGGTGTTTTACCATAAATCGCTTTACTCGCAAGCCCCATCAAACGTCCAGTGAAAATCGGATCTTTAGCTACAATTTCGATAACTCGTTGCAGGTCAAAATTGTCTTGATCTTTTTCCTCTATTAACTGTTGGCAACTATCTGGTAAAGGAGGCATGCTCTTCGCGATAACGCTTAAGTTCTGTTGATTATTTTGATCATTACCTACCAGAGATAACTCACGAAATTGAGAAGGTCTTATTCCAAACTTATGACGAAAAGCACGCTCAAAAGTCGCGCGTTCAGAGTAACCTAACTTCACCACTAAGCTATCGATGCTCATATGTAGCGTCAATAAATCGTGTACGCACAATTCATTCAAGTATTTTTGATGAATAAGTTTAAAAGTAGTTTCTTCTTGGCTGAGTTTTCGCCTAAAAGAAGTTATGCTCATCGCTAACTCGGCAGCACATTGCTCAATAGTCAGCTTTGCTGGCACTGCACTTTTTATGAGCTGAGCATTGACGGCTTCGGTTAAGCGTATTTTTTTATTCATATAATTGCGACAGTTTGTGTATTAAAAGCGGCTCAAACTATTATTTAGGCACGGTAATATGCAGTAAATATTGTGTTTGATGTAGTCGTATGACTTTCTTAATTTTAAATCATATCGGCAAAAGACGAGATCTGCAAAATAAAATAATTGCTAATACCATATTCATTAAGTTTGTGATCTTATTGTGCTTAGGAAAAATAAATCATGGCAAGGGGCTTGATTGAGCAATAGCTGGCGTGTGTGATTGAGAGCAACGCAGCCTTGGATTATTTTAACCCGCACAAGTGGACAATAATTTAACGAAATGGGTATAACACTATTACTTGCTTCTAAAGATAATAGAATCGCCAAAGAGCATCATAAGTAAGTGCTTACAATAAACCTATTTAAAAAATGATTAAAGGATAGTTGAGCGATAAAGTGAAACACTAATATGAGGAAGTTTAGCCGTATAAAGAAAGCCGTTATCATCGATAACGACTTAAAATAAATAATCAATTAGTGCTAACTAATGGGTAGTAAGAGGTAGATAAGTGCTTTCAGTACTTTGATTATTTTTAATCTCTTGTAGTTGATAAAAAGAGCCTATAAATAAGAACAGATAACCAAATAACTCTAAACCTTCTTGGATAATTGTTTTATAGATATGATGGTAATCCTCATTCATTACATCTTTCCATAATGTACCTGAGCCAAATAATCGGCTGAAAATCATAATAATCACTAAACCAATAAGAATATTAAAGTATGCTTTGCTTTGTCCAAATGAGCGAACAGAGCGAAGTAAAAATTCATCGTTTTTGATACTGTATATTATCACCGAACTTGCTAAGAGTATGGTCGGATAGAACCAAAAGCCATGTACTATCATATCAAAATAATAATCAAGCTCTCGTAAAAGCATACAGCCAAAAAATCCCGCGACTAAGATAAAAAACGTTCGTGATTCTTGCTCTTTGTATGCTGACCAAGAAAAAATAGCCACACTAGCGAGTAATAACAATTGTTGAAATACTTCGGTGAGAGATTGCTCCGATAGATTATTTTCTAAGAAGAAATAATCTATGTTAATTACGGTAATAACACCTGCCGATAATAATGATATTAAGATAAAAGGTAATACTAATTCTTTAAATAATAAAAACACAACAAACTCCGTTGACGATAAATAAAAGGTAAAATTGATAATGGTTATTTAGCTAAAGCGGCTAACTCTAAGGTAACGTGATCTATGCCCTGCTTAGCAATTTTTTTATTTAACTCTGCTTGTTTGGTGCTTAATAACGAGATGCCTTCTATCGTGATATCAAATGCTTTCCATTGTTTTGTTTTTTTATTCTGTCTCATTTGAAAAACAATATTAATCGTAGGAGCGCCTTGCTCAATAATTTTGGTTTTAATGCCAATAATTCTTTTACCCTTAGTTGGTTTTTCTGATTCAAAAACAACTTCTTGATTCTTATACTTAGATAAAGCAATAGAGTAGGTTCTTACTAAATAATGGCGCATAGCTTCAACAAATTCAGCACGTTGCTCTTTTGATATTGTCTTTAAATGTTTACCTAAAATACGGTATGAAGCATAACGATAATCTATTGATGGCATTAACTCCTCTTCAACAATGTCGCGAATTAAATGTGGAAATTTAGTAATTGCTTGTTGGTTTGCTGAGAGTCGTGAGAACAAATTGGTACCAGCCGTTTTTAATACCACATAAGGTGAAGTGACCTCTGATGTTGAGTCTGAACTAGTCGTCTGTGATGCAGAATAAGGTATTGCTGATGCAACCGAAAGCGTCGATATTAAAACCAAGGTAAATAGAGTTTTTGCTACGAATACTCGCATGCTAGGGATCCTTAAATAGTAAAATGGTGTTTCGAATTTAGCCCGGAGCATACCGACCAAGCGGTATGCCTTTCGATAACGAGAGAATAGCACCGACCGATCGGTTTGTGAAATAGATTCTAAAGAATAAAAAAGTTTACAAAAGTGTAAATGGGAATAAGCGTTTTAAAATAGAGCGTGGGGAATTGAGCACAACAGCTTTAAAAAAATAAATCAGCGCTTATTTTTTTAAAGCTCTAATATAAAGACATAACTCAGCGATTACTTGTTGAAATAATTCCTTATTACGAGAACTTTTACTTAAACTAGTAGCGCCATTTAACGCAGCAACAATAAAATAACCGACTTGGCTAAATGCTAACTCTGCACGCAAGTTTTCACTGTTTTTTTCAAGCGCTTCAACAATCAACTGATTTAATTGTTCTTGCATAGATAAAATACGTAACCGAAAACCTTCATCAACATTTGCCATTTCTTCACACAGGTTATTAAGCGGACAGCCACAAACAACTTCGCTACATGACATTTCTTCTGTCATTGTTGTTAAAAATTCACATAAACCTTCAATAGGGTCTTCAACCGACAAAGGCGACTGCCACACACCTAAAAACATTGGGGTATAAATCTCTTCAAATACGGCGTATCCCAGCTCCATTTTACTGGTGAAGTGGTGATAAAGCGCACCTTTTGATATTTCACAACGGTTGAGAATAACGGACAAACTAGTCGCTTTAAAACCATGTTGATGAATTTCATCGGCTGCTACGGTTAAAATATTTTGGCGGGTTTGCTCTGCATCACTCATGTTACTACTCAATTATTTGACTGATTAATAGGTTTAATCAATTAAATAATAACCAACCGCTCGGTATGTTGCAAGCTTAGCCTCAATACTCAGTCTTCAAGTTTAATAAATACAACAGCTATTAAGGGGTTATACCCGTTCCACCTGAAGATGCAGCTTCAGAGTTAAGCTAGGAAATCAGATCAAGGCGCATTACGAAACTAATGGTCACTCCCTTAGTAAGTAGTGCAACGCTGAACTGGTTTTCTAGCTTAGCTCCCTACGGGCAAGCCGAGAAAGGGCCATCTCCAGCGTTATTGATTTTGAGAAGGGAATAACCATTCTCTTCAACCAATGCCTTGTAGTTAACCCTTTCTCGACTTGCTGAAATCTGCATCTTCAAGTGGAGCGGGTATATATGCTACTTGAAAATTAAAAGATAATAGGGTTCAATAGCCCCACTTTATCGATAACATATTAATAGATAGAATAAAATTAGATAACCATTGTTCACATTGTGACCATACTAAAATAGAAAATATATCTACTGTCGTTAGCTTTTATTTCAATCACTACATTTTGTTACAGGTGATGGATCTTGTTACGTAAATATCCTTTTAGGCCCTACATAATGTATGCAGATTTCAACAACTCAGATAAAAACAAATGAATAACACCAAATTAAACAAGTCACTGATTCCACACCTTTCCCTTGCTACTATCATCTTTGCCAGCACTCCCTTTTCTAGTGATATTTTTGCTAGCGATATTAGCCAAAACCTCAGAAATAATACCGAGCAAGTCAGTGATTCAGAGGATTACCTTGAAATAGGGTTAATGACTAGAATACGCGATACACAAACTTTTAAAAGCTCTAACGGTAAAGGTAGTTATACCAGTACGGGCCTGTTTATTAATGGCAGTTATACCTGGAATAATTTATTTATTGAAAACTATAGTGAAAGTGGTCATGGACTGGTCGTGGGTTATAACGCTTTTACTAATGATAATTGGTCGTTAGATTTGATGGCTACCTCGGGTTGGCTCAAAGTTAATTTTGAAAACGACGGTCGATATTCTCCTGATAAAGATGAGTTGATGGTGGGTGGTCGATTGTCTGGCTATGTGGGTAATAATATAGTGCAATTTTCCATTAACCAAGATGTCACTGGAGATCACAATGGTACAACTGCTTCAGCTTTAATCGGGCGAAATTGGCAATTAAGAAACTGGAATTTTCATGGAATTATCGGCGTTGAATATGTTTCAGCTAAGCTCAATGACTATTATGTCGGCGTATCAGACGAGAGTGCGGCCCGTTGGGATAACTTAGATGCCTATAAAGCAGATGAGAGTGTCAGTTTTAGTACCGAATTAGGAGTTACTTATCCTATTTCAGAAGACTGGGTCTTCAGGGCTACTGGCAGGGCACTTACCTTACCGGATGCTATTACCGACAGTCCTCGCAGTCGTAGCAAAAAGTCAGTAGCAACATCATTTCATACCAGCATTAGTTATGTATTTTAAGGGAAATATAAAGATGACTCTTCTTAAATATACAAACAAAGCACAGGTAAATGCCAATAAAGCTTTTAACTTGTATACAGTAATTTTCCTGCTCATTGGCTACTGCCTTATCTCAGTTTCTGCGAATGCAGAGACCACACAAGGTATTACCTCGTTAAGTAATACCGAGCAATTGACGCAACTGAAAGTAACACCGAAACCTTGTGTTGCTCTTCGTAAGGGACAGAAATGTTACCTTGAGGTGACTTTTAGTTGGCAACATCCAGAAATAAGCAATTATTGTTTGGTTAATTCAACAACCAATAAAACAATCAAGTGTTGGCGACAGCAGACCAAAGGCCAGTACAGTTTTGATTTTCAATCAAGATTAAGTAATGACTTTGCGCTACGTAAACAGGAATCATCTGTAGATATAGCCCGAACAACAATACCTGTGGCCTGGGTATACAAATCATCAAAACGGGCAAAATCAACTTGGAGACTCTTTTGATTGAAATTACTCTGATCAAACCAATTTTGAGGAACAAACTTTGACCGAAAGCACTTTACTACAATCAATGACTGGCAAGCATATTATGTTAGTAGAGGACGATATGTCGCTAGCAGAATGGTTTAGCGACTATCTTAGCGAACAAGGTTACTTGGTAACGCTGGCTACCCGAGGAGATATAGCCATCGAGTTGATTGAATCTGATCAGCCTGACTTAGTGATATTAGATATCATGTTACCAGTAAAGGATGGGTTTGAAGTCTGTCAGGCCATTCGACCCTTCTATCATGGTCCCATTTTAATGATGACGGCTCGTGATCATGAAACTGACGAAATATTAGGACTAGAGTTAGGCGCTGATGACTATGTCGTTAAACCGGTCAAACCAAGGGTATTACTATCACGAATCAAAGCACTTTTTCGTCGAGCGACTCCGCAAGAAGTGGTACCCGTCGTAGTAGAAATCGATCCGAATAAAAGAACTTTTGGTCAGCTCTCCATCGATGCCAATTCTAGAACAACTACTTTGGCAGGCGCGAAAGTAGCCATTTCTTCAAACGAATTTGATGTACTGTGGCAACTCGCTCTATCAGCAGATACACTTGTTAGTCGCAAAGAACTAGTGATTCAACGCAGAGGTATTGATTACGATGGCTTTGATCGTTCGATTGATATTCTTATTTCAAGAATACGAAAAAAATTAGCCGACGATGCTAGTAACCCCTATCGAATAAAAACCGTCTGGGGTAAAGGTTATTTATTTGTTAAAGGTGCTTGGGAGTAACTTATGCCTTGGAATATACCATGCCAAAACTAACCTTATCGCTATTGTTGGTTATATTAGTGGCCGTTATAGGTATGGGCGGAGTATTAGATAACTTATTTAGCCAATATCAAAGCCAATCAAGCAACCAGTCCGATGAATTATCACCCTATCGCCAATTAGGGACATCTTTGGCGTTAACGTTGAACAAACAACAAAAACCTGAGCAATTCATTGCTAATTGGCAACAAAAAGATGAGCTTACAGTTACGCTAGTTCACCTCGATGATTTCTTTTTACCGGATTCATTAAAACAATCCTTTTACGCTGGAAAACCGCTGGTATTTGAGACTGACAACAACATATCGATGCACTTTATTGTGCCTTCACAGCAAAAAGTACTGATCTTTGTTATTCCTCTCGTTGTTAAAGAAACGAGCAATAGTGCATTTCAGCTGCTATTAACGGCTTTGTTTTATCTTGGTATTTTACTGGTGGTACTTATTTGGCTGTACCCTTTAATAAAACAACTCAGTAAGTTAAGGCAAACCACCAAAGCTTTTGGAGAAGGACAGTTTCAACAACGAATTAATATCAATTCAACGTCCTATATTTCCGACATTGAAAGTGAATTTAACCACATGGCTGAGCGCATAGAAACACTGATCAGTGATAACAAGCTGCTAAGTGATGCCGTTGCACACGATTTACGGACGCCCTTGGCAAGATTACGCTTTGGCATTGAGATGTTACAGGAAACCGAAAAGCCAGAAACTAGACAGAAGTACCAAAATCATCTATCTCGTGATATTGAAGAAATGGAACGATTAGTCAGTGTATTACTTAATTATGCGCGCATAGAACAATCTATGATGGCAGTCGAGCAACAAAGTATTGACCTTAACGAGCTGATTGGACAATGTGTGGGGGCAGTAGCTGACGACGATAAGATCATTAACTGGCATGCACAAGGCACGGCAATGGTTAACGGTGATGCAAATTACTTGAGCATGTTAATCAATAATTTACTGGGCAATGCCAAGCAATATGGCGATAAAGAGATTACCCTGAGGGTAGTAAAAAATGGCGCAAAGCTACAATTTATTATTAGTGATGATGGTCCTGGCATTGCTGAAGAAAAACGCAGCGAGTTATTGAAACCCTTTATGCGCGGTGAGCAAGCTCATGAAAATCCTGGTTACGGTATGGGCTTGGCTATTGTCTCAAGAATAGCTCAATTACATGATGCCAAGCTGGTCATCTCCGACTCAGCTGAGTTGGGCGGTGCTGAATTCTGTGTGACATTTAAGCAATGATATTGCCCTGCCCCAAGCTCTGAATTACACCGATAACAAAGTTTATACATTTTGTTACAGGTGATGGAACTTGTTACGTCTTTCAACTTGGGCATTGCTTATAGTTTACTTCTTAAAACCACTAAGGAATAAACATGCATCAGTTCTACAACTTAAAATCAACTCTCTCTTGTACCGCAATCGTTTTATTGTTAACGGCTTGTGGTGGTAGTTCAACACCTAAAGAAGTAATAGTGGTTGAGCCAACCCCGGTCGTCGCGTTAGATTATCAACAATTAATTGAAAGTAAAATTTCTGAAGATGTTCCGGGCATTATCCTATTGGTAAATACCCCCGAACGTCAGTTTATTGGTAGCGCTGGTGTTTCAGATCGCGACGATAAAACACCGATGCAAACTACCGACGTTTTTTCTATCCAAAGTGCTGGCAAAGTGATTACTGCGCTACTGGCGGCACAATTGCACGATGAAGCGTTGTTGAATTTAGACGATACCCTTGATGCCTGGTTACCGCTGGAGTTGTTAGAGCAAATTCAATACAGTGAGCAAATAACATTGCGACAATTACTTAATCATAGTAGTGGTATTGCTGACTACAATAAAAACGAAATGCTCCTACAAGATGTACTGACTAGCCCAGAAGTTAACCGAGGAAATGTTGATTTAGTCAATTATGCACTTAATAAAACGGCCGAAGCGGTTCCCGGTGCTGGTTTTCATTACTCTAGTACTAATTATGCCTTAGCAGGCATGATCTTAGATAGTGTATTAGGATACCATAATGCGATTGAAATACGGGCTAGAATAATAGAGCCGTTATCGTTAAATTCTACTTTTTCATTGGGATATGAAAATCATACCGATGAAATAATTCCGGGTTATAGATGGTATCAAGGTCAATATGTTAATACTGCGCCAATTATATCCAATATTTTCTCTTCTGCTAGCCCGGTGGCGTCTACGGTAACTGATTTAGCCTTTTTTTATAAAAGCCTGATCACAGATACTGATTTTGTTAGTGATAATATTCGTGAGTTAATGTGGGGAGCGGCTAGTTTAATCCCCGTAGAATTAAATGAAAAAGCTGGCTTGGGTATTCAGAAACTAAATGTTAATGGCACAACTTTGTATAGTCATAATGGTAGCGGAGAGGGTTATTTAACCCAGAATATCTATATTGAAGAAACAGATACCAGCATAGTGTATTTTCTTAACTGTGGCCTTCGTGATGAGTGTGTTACTGCTTTTTATGCTATAGGAGATGCTATTTTAGCGGAGCTTAAAATCAACTAGACTGGCATAGATTATTGTAAGTTAATTACAGCGTTATTAACTTACAATAAACATTACGGACTGAGCTTCAGGTGCTCAAAGTAACAAAAAACTTTATTGCTGACTTTGAGCACATGCTAATGAACATCACACTGCTCTGCCAAGTTATTATCTTTAATAAACGACGGTTTGATTAACCCTGTTTTAGCCGCCGAGCAATTATCACCATAAACTGAACAGTAACAAAGCAATACGCCGATGCGGCCTAGGTTTTCTCTAAATTTCTTTGGCTCAAACTTAGCTTCTTGTGCCGATATTTTTAACAATGATACTCTATCGCCGGGCGGTAAAAATTGCCCAAGACTAACACCTGAGTCTTGATAGGGAAGCAGTCCCTCTGCCATCAAGCCCTCTTTAATAGTTAACCAGATGGCATGATCTTTCTTAGGGTTCACTAACTTGCCATCAAAAAAAGTATAGAAACCGCTAATCACTGCAGGACCCAAGCCAGTGCTCTCGATGCCCATATTATAATGATACTTGCCCATATCGTAGTCATTAAAGGTTTCTACATGGGGCAATACGGACAAACGATTGTGCTTTCTATTTTCAATGCCTTCCCAAGTGGCAAGTAGAATTGCTGAAAAGGCTAAAGCCGCCGCCCCATGAGAACGTATAAACTTATAAAAATTACTTAACACTACCCTGTGACTCCAATACTAAGAACTTGTTTATTTTGATACTTTGATAACACTAAAAATTAAAGAGTGTTATCTCGCCATAACAGCAAATTGTTAGTATCAATTATTATTAGTTCGATTATTCCTAATAAGCTCAATAAAGCTATAGCCAATAACTAAAATATTTAAGTTAATGACTATTATTCAATGTTATAACGCTAAGGTATTACGGTAGCCAGGTTGAAAAATGGTTCAATTAAGTAAAATTAAAAGATCGGCTTAAAAGAGTTGCTTTGCACTATATTGTTCAATCTTGTTGCCAAGTCATCTTGCATTGCATCAAAAAGAAAGTTACCCATGCTAATACGTTTTACGCCAATTGATTTCAAGCTATCAAAATCAGGCAAGTCAGGCATACACATAACATTAACCGGTAATGTTGTGCTGCTCACTATCTCTGCAATAGCTTCAACGTCTACAATACAAGGTACAAATAAACTATCCGCGCCAGCCGCTTGATATAATTTGCAGCGCTTTTGTGTTTCTTCTATCGCGTCTTCTACACCAAGTAAAAAAGTGTCCGTTCTGACATTAATAAACAGTGTAATGTTATCTTTTGCTAATTGTGTGGTGAGTGCAGACAGGTAACCTGCAAAACTATTTTTATTGATTAAGACACGCTCTTCGCTAGTTTTATTGACTTTACTGTCTTCGATATTAATACCAACAACACCAACTTGCGCTAACGCTTTAATATAAGCCGCGGTTATTTGTGCATCGTCACTAAACCCCGCTTCTATATCGACAGTTAACGGCAGTTTACTACAGGCAGTAATGCGCTTAACAATATAAAGTAACTCGTTAAATGGCATGAATTCACCATCGGCGTAACCGAGCATACAAGCAATAGCGGCACTTGAAGTGCCAATGACTGTAAAACCGTTTTTTTCTGCGGCTTGTGCACTAGCAACATCCCAAACGTTGCAAATAATTAGTGGTTTAGCTTGTTGGTGTAGCGATTTGAATTGTGCTGTATTCATCATATTGTCTCTATTATTAGCGCTCTACTTTGCAGAGTCGGTGTTTAATGAATCAATTGTGCCGCTTGAATTAGATAAAAACCAACGATAAAAATCGATTAGTATTATAAGCTATGCTTATAATACTAGCTTTAATAACCCTGACTTACCTCTCCCAATATTGTGATTAAATTATGATTAAAAAAGCATTAAAAAATTTGAATTTATTACATAGCTTTGAAGCTGCAGCTAGGCATCAGAGTTATAGTAAAGCGGCAACGGAATTGTCTATCTCTCAAGCGGCGATAAGCCAACAAATGAGGAAACTGGAAGAAAACTTAGCAACACAATTATTTTTGCGCAGAGGTAAAAGTATGTTGTTAACCCAGCAGGGTAAAACATTACTGTCAGGCACCCAACAAGCTTTTAACTTGTTAGAGAAAAGCATTAATGAAATCACTGTTGAAGAAGTATCTGGCAGCTTAACCATTAGCTCAACTCAGGCCTTCACTACCTTATGGTTAATGCCAAAACTAAGTAAATTTTCAACGCTATATCCTAATATTAATATTCGCGTTATGTCATCCCCACAGTTTGAAGACCTCAAAGAGCAACACATTGACCTAGCGATTCGTTTTGGTCCTGGTGTTAAAAACAAAACAGATATATCTCTTAACTGCGAATATTTTGGCGAAGATCCTGTTTATCCTGTGTGCTCTGCAACACTGGCTAAAAAAATGAGCTTTAAAGTGCCTAAGGATCTACTCACTACATGGTTGGTTAGTTTAGAGAACCCAGGTTGCTACGATTGGCCGTCTTGGTTTGAGCATGCTAATACCCAAGGTTATCAAGATCATCAGCAGTGGACTGAGGTGCACAGCACTGACATGGCATTAAACGCAGTATTAAATGACCATGGTTTTACTTTAGCTGCCCGATATTTAATTATTGAACAACTCAAATCTGGGCAACTGGTTATGCCGGTAAAAATAGCGCACCCTAATGTCGTAAAGCGTTACTTCGTTTATGATGACAACTCCCCAAAAATAGCGCGCTTAAATGTTTTTACCCACTGGTTAAAAAAAGAGATGGGTACTAACAATTAGCAGAACTAGAGAAAGTTTTAAAATTAAGATCAACGCTTGGATATTCAATCCTCAATTACTTCACTAGATTTTGAACCTTATAACGTTTATATTACCCTTTGCATACTGGTACGATGAGTTGCATTTCATTGAAATCAGTACAACACAATTCCTCAAATCAAATAATAAGAAGTAATACTAAATGAATATACTGTTTAAAAAATCTTGGTTTTTTCGCCTTATAATGAATATTTGGCCGCCATTATTTTTTGCCGGTATTCGCATCACAGCGCTATCAAGTGATTTTAAAACAGCCAGTGTGCAATTAACATTACGTCCATGGAATAAGAATGCGGTTGGTAGTCATTTCGGTGGTTCATTATTCGCCATGACCGACCCCTTTTATATGTTAATGATCCTTGCTCAACTAGGAAATGACTACCTAGTATGGGATAAAGCAGCTGACATTGATTTTATAAAACCAGGCAAAGGTAAAGTCATTGCTGATTTTTCTATTAATCAACAGCTTATTGACGACATTATTGCCAAGACGGCAAGTGGAGAAAAATACTTACCTCAAATTCCTGTATATATAAAAGACGAAGAAGGAGATATAGTCGCTACATTGAATCGTACTCTCTATATTCGTCGAAAAAAGCCTAAAGCTACTGGAAAGTAAGATGAATTCAATTAGGTGTTATAAATTCGCTTAACTATAAGAGCCATCAACTAACTACTCAGTTTATTTAAGCAAAAAAAATCCAGCATTTAAGTGCTGGATTTATAAGGCTTCAACTTTATACCACTTACACATTCAACATAATATGTTGGTGTACTCGGACAATAATATCGTCACTTTCTTTTTTCCAATCCACTTTATCAGAAAAGCCTTTCACTGCCGCAATTGCTTGATTAACAAACTTGCCATAATTATGATGTGTTTCATCACTCTTATCTGCAAAAAATACAAAACGTAAGGTATCGACTAACTTATCCGCCTCCCAATGCACACAAGATCTCATCTCAGCATTATTAGGGTTAACCCCGATAGAAATTAGCTCTCCTGAAATTACTGATGCTTCACTTTCATCGTAACGAACAAATGGCGATATGCCATTAGCAATCAATGCAGCTTGGTCAATTTGGTTAGCCTTGCATGAGTCATTAAAGGCGTTTTCAATTTTTTGATAAAATTGAGTAAATGGTTGCTCTGATAAATAATCAATATCAGTGCCTTTTAATAAACGACGCGCCATTGGGATACTCGCAACAACGTAAGTAATTGAGGTATGATCATCGCTAATGCCCTGTTCTTGGCTTTCATAGCGGTCAGCTATTTCTCTAAAGGTATGACTAATGGTATTAGTGCCACCTTTTTCTTTAGCGAAAACATCAAACGTTAAATGCTGATGATCGCGTAATTTAATCTCATTTTCAGCTAAGCCAATAGTTTTAGAAATTTCTTTAACCGCTTGATAAACCTTATTATGGAACTTACCTGAGTTAACTCTGAGTTCTTGGCCGGTAGCTAAAAATAATATTTTAATTTTCCTAGCGCGAATGGCGCCATCAAAATAGCCTTTAAAGGTACTATTATGTTCCGGACAATAGAAGAAAAATGATTGCTGCTCTGTATGTAATACCTGCTGCTCTCCACTATAACGTACTCTAACAAGACGATTATTGGCAACAAAATTTACATGTGAAAGACCATGTTCTTCTACTATTTCAAATACTTTATGAGATAACGCTTGATAGAATTTTTGATAAGGCTTCTCAGCTGTTTCATCAACACTACCACACACCAAACTTATTAATTTATCCGTTAAGGGGATTTCCGCTAAAATATACTGATTATCACGGGCGTCACTCGGCAGGTATACACGTTCTTTATTTCTATGTTTATTTAATATTGATGAAGTTCGTCTCATATTTCTTTATACCTTTTATTAATAATGCATCAGTCAAAATAGATTTATTATTTATAACATAAATAAAACACATCATTCACACTTTTAGTGCTTATTATTAGACGTTTTCTAAAGGCTATATATCCAGCTTTATTTCCAAAGAATATGCATGTATCACTGTATTACCTTTATTGACTTATACCAATCTAGCTCGCTACCGAACTTTATTTCTCGGTTTATTTTGAATTTCGCCGCGCACCGCGTTTTTCTTTACGGCTTGTTTTTGACTTGATGCATTATGCTTACTTGGTTGATGAATGCTTTGTCTCTTTTTTGTAGATCTAACTGACGTTGGCTTAGCTGCATTAGTCTTATAAACCTTCACACCACTGGTATTGTTATATTTACTATGAGCTTGTTTATTTGTTGATTTTCTGACCTTATTCGTCCCTGATTGCCTATACGCTTTATTTTTTTGATGTGGGCTGGCCTTTAATTTATCACTAAAGTTTCGATGGCTATTAACTTGCTTAGTGCTACTGAATACCTGCACTTTATGGCTACTACCGGCAACAAAATGACTATTCCTACGGTGCACCTTTGGGTTACTGTGAATTATGGCTCCATAATAT
>Ga0209292_1004089_pt1 | contig 15647 bp, 14 predicted proteins | sample GOMGulsemesocosm_2_FD_184634 | JGI IMG/M metagenome (GOLD analysis project Ga0209292, IMG submission 184634) | Methane-oxidizing microbial communities from mesocosms in the Gulf of Mexico - GOM9C Gulf of Mexico (SPAdes) (version 2) | ecosystem: Environmental > Aquatic > Marine > Cold seeps... | reverse complement strand
GAAATTGAAATCGCTCAATGTTTAAAGCTTCGCTTAATTCAGGCCAACCATACTGCTCAGATATCTCAGTTAATAGTTGCTCTAGTTTCAATCCGTATAGAGGATTAGGTGTTTTTTTAGGTTTACTAGGTGTAGGCGCAGTCAAAGTATCACTTCCTTTTTAAAGAGGTGATGATTCTAACTTTTTTACACCGAAATGTATTTGTATATTGAAAATATCTGCTGACAAACATTGAAGCTGTAATGCTTTACTACTGTAACGTTTATTGTTTCGTTACAGTAGTAAAGTACAGTTTTATGCGTGGCGAGTTATGCGACGTTTGGCTCGTTGTGAGGGATTATTTGATTGTCTTGATAGAGTTCGCTCTGAACAGAGGTGATTGTTGCGTTTAATTGTTTGATTAAAAGAACACGACTGTTATCACTAAGATTGTTGTTTTGTAATTCTTTTACAACATTCTGCATTGTCCAATCAGCCTTAATTAATACACGCTCAGTCTGTGAAAAATCACTTTCGATCGCTTCGATTAGGCTTAATGTTTCTAATTGTGTTGGTATTATCTCTGAAATATTTGTAACGCTCATGGTTTACTCCAAATTGGTTTAAATTGTGTTCCCTATTTGAGTCATCCATATCTTCATTGCCGACGGCTTTGTTATCCTTTAAACATCCATTTATCAAAAGTTTAGTCGCAAAATTAAGACTTTAACAACATCTGAAGCATCTTTATATATATTTAAATTGTATTTGAAGTAAACATGATATTTATAGATTTTCCTCAACAGAATTAAGTCGTTAAGGAAAAGCTAAGTAAAACTTACTGCTTGTTAATAAATTCAAGTGCAGCTTGAATAACAGCGACCTGCGCATTAATACAATTAGCATCATCAACAAACGGGCTGTCAGGGTAAACCTCGGTTGTAGTGACATAAGGAGCATCGGTCAAGCCCATACATAAACCTAACTTTTGTGCCTCATAATTAATGACTCCAGTTTGTTGCAATTCAACACCAATTAAGCGTTGTCCTTGATCAGCAGGTGCAATATGGGTGACTGTTTGTACTTTTTCAATTATCGTTTTTTGGAATTCAGGTTGTGGCTTTTCACTATCAGCGACTAAATAGAAGCCATCAGGTATTGCCCACTCTTTTTGATCTGTAATTGCATCACGCGCTGCAAGTGCAGGCCTAAATTCACTATTATCGGTGTCGGTTGTTTCATGCAGATCAATGTGAGTAATAAAATCAATAGCAAGTGAATCAATGTATTGTTTCAACATTGCAGACTCTTGAGCCGGACTATTTTCATAGAATGAACGGTTTGGATCTATTGCTTCGGGATTCCAGCGGTTGATTGTTTCATAACCCCACGGGCTGATACAGGGGGCAATGATAAAATTGAATTCACCATGAGGTGCTAGTTTTGCAAACTGAATTGCACCATGCACACCACTTGTTTCATAACCATGCACACCACCTGTTATGAGTACATTGTTAAGCTGTTCATTCCAATTTTTAGATTTAAGAATATACAAGGGGTAGCATTTATTTAAATAGTCCAACTCACCATACTTTACTAGCACGAACTCAGAACTAATCGCTTCGAGCTCACTAACGACGCGTTGTTGATAACTACGCTTAACCTGTTGTGCTTCAAACCAAGTCTGCCTTTCACTGTCATCCCACTTTTGTCCTAGTTTACCGATAAAATAACTGTCTGAAGTGTTCATAATATTCTCGATGCAGTTCTATGTATAAAAATAGGATTATACACCTATTTAGTAGTAACTATCTGTCTGATCTAGTTGATAGTTTTTAAAATATAGCATCAGCACACAAAAGTTATATTTTACATCTAGCTAACAATGCTATGGTGAATCAACAGTCAGTTTTATGTCGTTAAGGAATAGTGCTATGCATGCAAACGGATTAATTTTAAGAAATATGAAACAATCTGAGTTAAACATCGCAATACAGTGGGCTGCATCCGAAGGGTGGAATCCAGGTATTGACGATGCAACTTTATTTTATCAAGCAGATCCTAATGGATTTTTTGTTGCTGAATTGGATGGTGAAATAGTTGCTGTTGGTAGTGCAGTTGCCTACGATAAGGATTACGCCTTTTGTGGTTTATATATTGTAGCCCCTGCTTTTCGAGGTAGAGGTTATGGGTTAGCACTTACCAAATATCGTTTAGCATATTGTGCAAATAGAAATGTGGGCATTGATGGTGTATTAGAGAATGAAAAAATATACCAGCGTATCGGTTATAAGAGCTACTACCGAAACCGCCGATATCAATTTAACGCTTTACAATCCCCCTTTGATAACAGTGCGGTTAAAAAAGTTAATGCTACTGATCTCGATGCTATTTTTGAATATGACAGGCTTTGCTTCCCAGCTAAAAGAGACAAGTTCTTAACGGCTTGGATAAATCAACCATCAGGGCAATCTCTCGTGTATCGAAAAAATGGCAAAGTTTGTGGTTATGTAGTACGCAGAAAACTTGAACAGGGATATAAGATAGGCCCATTGTTTTCTGATAATGAGCAGGTTGCACAGCAGCTATTAAACGCGATTCAATTTGATATAAGCGGTGAGTCTGTCTTCTTAGATGTGCCTGAAATCAATAAAAATGCACTGCAACTTGCTGAATCACTCAACGCAAGAATTGTTTTTACAACGGCAAGAATGTATCAAAGAGGACTACCAAAGATCAATCACCAAAAAGTGTTTGGCATAACAACCTTTGAACTGGGATAAATAAGTTACTTTGTCATTAACAGTAACGTTTGGCATTGTTCTATTAAGCTCTGATGCCATTGCTTTGCTGTTGTATTTGCACTACCTAACCCACTTAATAGTGTCATAAAATAAAATCCCATCCAAGCTTTCGCCGTTACCTCTCGCTGTTGTACAGAGCTATCTGGCAAATCTGTTTTTAATAAATCACACAATAATTGCACAAACTGATTTAACTGGCCTTCAAAATAACTCTGTTCAAAAAGTGCATTTTTTAAAAATGCTTTTGCTAAGGAGCGATCTTTTTCATAAAACTGATACAGACACAATGTTTGTTGACTGAAGTATTTTAAAGCCCCCTGCTCATTATCAGGCTTATGTTGCGTTAATACAGCTTCTAGTTCACTAAAAAACAGTGACTTAATAAGCTCATGTTTATCTTTAAAGTGGGTAAATACAGTGCCTGTAGCGACACCAGCACAAACTGCAATTTGCCGAGTGCTTGTGGCTTCATAACCCTGCTCTTTAAATAACTGCTTGGCAGCCAACAATATTTTTAAGCCTGTGGCTTTTTTCTGCTCATCTCTATTCATACATGAATTATACGTAAATTAGATTAATAGTAAAATGAGCTTGCTCAATGAGCGCGCTCAGCGTATATTTTTCTTGCTGATTTTCAGCCTTATTTCACAAGGAGTTGTAATGAAACAATCAATTTTCGCTAAATGGCTATTAGCCATCACCTGTACACACTTTTTACTCGGCACTCTGATATTTAAACAGCAGTTACTGAGCATGATTGAATCAGGCTGGTGGAATACCGTAGGGCCAGACAACATACACGTCGCACTAGCAGCTTGGTTTATGTTATTCACCTTCCCGCTCGGTTTATTAATAGCAAATATGTGGTCGCAGCAAACACCAGTCAAAAAAAAGTTTCTCTATATGGCTCTGTTTGGCTCGATAATAATAGGGTTAACTATGCCAGCAAGTGGTGTCTGGTCACTAACATTACTCTCTGTTGTTGCATTACTAAGTCAAAAACAACAGCAGGCGGAATATGGTCACTGAATGCCCTTTTCCTACAAATACGCAATTAGTTGGTAAAGAGTCTGAATGTTATTTTCGTGATGCATACCAATTTCGTTGTACAAAAACCAAGCTGAAACCTAAACAGGTATATCACGCAATATTTGCAACCTTGCCAATACCAGTTCAATTCGCAATGAAGTTACGTAACACAATAATGTCCCTATTTGGTTTTGCAGCTTCAAATGAACAGATGTGTGTGCCATTAGAGCAATTAATTGAAGGAAAACAAGCTGGTTTTCTGACGGTTGAAATGATCTCTGATCAGGAGATGATTTGCGCAGCCTACGAAAAGAATATGGATATGTGGATTTCTGTCACTAAGGTAAACGAAATGGAGTTTAGGGTATCGACCCTAGTCAATATGAAAACAAATTCGGGTAAAATTTATCTTTTTGTTATTAAGCCCTTTCATCGGTTTGTAGCAAAGTATGCTATTAAAATGGCCATTGCTAAGCGGTGCTAATTGATTGGGGGATATAACTCCCCCAACAAAAATATTAGTTGTAGTGGTAACTAAGAGAAACAAACTGCACTAACCCAGCATGCTCATTCTTGATATCAGCAATACTTAATAATGCTTCATCGTAATGGATGCCACCAGCACCCGAAATTTCAACTGTTTTACCATGAACAGCGCCCATTATATGACCACTATTGGTAGCAGTGACAGTGCCATTAGGCGCATAAACACGCGCATAAGCATCGGTTTTCCCGCCCAATATAACCGCATCTTTATTACCATTTTTACCACCATCGTATGATGAATAGATGCTTAAGGGTACATTATTATCAATCGCTTGAGCGTCTGTAAACAGGCTTGATTCAGAGCCAATCTTGACACTACCTTCAGTAATTATGGTTAATGAACTTTCTGTATCACCTGGCTCAAATTGAAAACCACTTTTATCACCTGATGTTTCAAAATCGCCTTTAATTACTAATGTAACATCTCCTTTAATGGTAATTAAACGACTGCGCAGATGAAATTCTTCAAAAACAAATACGTCTCTTGGTGTTTCTTCTCCTAATACGTACATCTCTTGTGTTTCAAGTACCTCTGTTGTGCCATCGGTTGTATTTGCAGCAAGCACTGTCGCTTGTTTCACTGCTGCATCGGAACCATTTTGCTCTGTTGTTTGAAACACCATTGTCTCGAGTTTATCTAGACCAGAAACCTGTTTTTTCATACCACTGTAGACGTTTTCATCTGCAATCGGATCACCGTTATTGATCAATGTTGGTAGCAGATTTAACGTATCACACTCCCCCATTGCTAAATTTGGGCCAGTGATACTGTTATCTTGCATCGCTATATTACTTTCACCATAAATACCGCCCAACTCACCATAACTAACTGTGCCATCAACATTCTGGGTATCAGTTGCATGACCAGCAACTTCAACAGTGCCACCAATGGTATTGCTATTAATATTTGCATCTCCACCTAATGAGATATTACCGGTTACAATATGGCTACCTGTACTAGACACATTCATGCCTTTAAACCCTACGTTACCATTGGCATTTAAGTTACCATCGATATGTGCAGATCCTTTACTGTAAAAGTCACCAGTTACGTTTACATCACCAAGGACTGGAGCATCTCCACTTAATGTTACGTCTGCACCTTGAAAACTTACATCACCATTGGCGGCTGTATTTTTTATGCCTAATGTTGCTACACTTGCATTATGGTTTTTGTTAACAAATGATGTGCCATCTTCAACATATGTTGCGTTATATAAGCCTTTTGTTGAGTTAAAACTGTCGATCGTACCACTACCCGATAATACAACACCCTCACAGCCTATAATTGTGTCTTTAAAACCACTCTCACCCTCTGAACTGTTAGCAATGATATTTGTTTTTAGGTATGCAATAGCGCCTTGATAACTGCCCTTACTCACAAAACTAAATATACCATCAACAACCTGCGCATCTAATAATTCAAAACCACCCTCTGCATTAGCAAAATTGATCTGCTGTTCTAAGTTAGCCTTTATTTCATCGTAAGAAGTACCTAATTGATGTTGAGTTTTAATATAATCAAAACCATCAAAGATCCCTTTTTCTGCTTTCATGCGTGCATTAATAGACTTCTTATGGTGTCCTGCAACCCTCTCTTGAAGACGGCTTTCTGCAATGGCTGAAAATGCCACCATACTTGTTATAGTAGTAATAAGTAATACAGAAATTAAAACAAATCCAAGCTTATCTTTCATTCACAACCCTCTTGTATTATAAGTTTTCCGCTAACTACATGTTTTAAAGTATTTTTACTCGACTTAGTCTGGTGATTAGATGGTAGATAGGCACTGAAGTGGTTAAATTATAACCTACTAAGGTGGTAAAAATACCCACAAAGGCTGATTCATAAGGGCGATTTTATGTTTGCGTTAGAGTGGCGTTTTTAAGTAATTGTAAAATAAGTAATGTGATCTAGTTATCAAAAAATTACGTTTTCAGAAAGTGAATAAGTATAAAAAACACACAAAAAATCATTAAAATATATCGTTTGTTATAAAGCATTGCCTTATCAATAGATAAGTCAATTTGTAAGTCAAAAAGTGGGGAATCAATGCTAATCAGCGTATATCACGGGTTAGGTGCTATAATTACTGTCACTCTGTTTTATTATTTCAGACAGGTGCAATATGCTAAATCGAAGCTTAATGAGTTTTTTATTCGCAGTGACTTGTAGTGCCAGTACTGCATCTGAAGAAAAAATACTAACGCTGGTTTATAAAGACATTGGTAACCCTCCATATATGCAACCTTCCCCTGATAATTCTGGATTGTATTTAGACTTAATGACCATTGCAGTTGAACGAATTGGTTATAAATTGAAAATATTGCGACCACCAAAAAAGAGAGGTTATAGACAGTTAGAACGAGGGGTAGTTGATCTTTATGCTAGTGGGGAATTTCGAGAAAACAGGTCAAAGTTTCTCCATTATTTTGCTAATGGCCTATCGCGTAAAGAAGTCTTTTATGGATTAACCACAGCAAATATTCCAGATCTATACTCCATTTCAGATATTAACCTTTATGGCCTTACCTGGATATTTGAGGCTGGTAGCTCATGGCCTGAGCAAGCAGTGCTACATAACGTACAGTATTCTGAAATTAAACAGCCAAATTTTGAAAAAGCCTTAACCTACTTACAATCAAATCGTTCTGTATTTTTTAAAATTGAGCAGCAACAACTCAAGCAATTCCTTGAAAACACAGATGACGCATACCTGAATAAGCGCGGTATAAAAGTTCATCAATACTGCTGTGAGCCACATTTTGCTCCACTCTATACTGGGTTTTCGCGATTTTCACCACTATATGAAGAGCAGCCCAATCCTTTTTTTGATAACAGCAAAGTAACAAGCCCTGAAAATTTTCCTTCAATGCTAGTACCAAACTCTATCCCAGACCAATTAAAAAATGCTTTACAAGAGATGATCGATACAGGCGAAATAGACTTGATAAAGCAAGCGTATAAAATCAATTGATATATATACTCAGGCGCACGTATTTATCAATAAGCAGTAACCCAATACCTGGCATTCATATAATATAGAAAGCCATATAAGCAAAGCTCACAGGTGAATATTTTATGTCTGAAGCTCAATATCACTTACCCAAAGCATACCAATCTTTAATCACTATTTTGAAGAGTTGTGTACATGAAAAACGCATTATTACCCAGCCAACACTCACTTTAGCCTTCGGCACAGACGCAAGTTTCTATCGACTTACACCGAAAATTGTATTGCAATTAATTAACTTAGAAGAGGTGATATTTACACTTAAAAACTGTTACACATTAAATATTCCGGTTACCTTTCGTGCGGCGGGTACCAGTCTTTCAGGACAAGCACTGTCTGACTCCGTATTGATCACCCTTTCTCACCATTGGACTAAATACAAAGTAATTGATGAGGGTAAACAGATAAAAGTACAACCAGGACTTATTGGGGCTGATGTAAATAAATATCTCGCTGCTTATCAGCGTAAAATTGGCCCTGATCCAGCTTCAATCAATACCTGCAAAATTGGTGGCATCGCTGCAAATAATTCATCTGGCATGTGCTGTGGTACCGCGCAAAATAGTTATAATACCCTCGCGGGTATGACTTTAGTATTAGCCGATGGTACGCGCTTAGATACCTTAGATGAACATAGTGTTACTAACTTTAAAATTAGCCATAAAAAATTACTAGGTGAACTATCTGTTCTCGCCCAAAAATGTAAAAGCAATACAAAACTGGCTGATAAAATCAGACACAAATACCGCCTTAAGAATACTACCGGTTATAGTATCAATTCACTTATCGACTACAGCGATCCTATTGATATTTTACAACACCTCTTTATTGGATCTGAAGGCACATTAGGATTTATCGCAGATATCACTTACAACACGGTTATCGATCATCAATTCAAAGCAACTGCATTGTACCTGTTTAATAACATTGAACAGACGTGCTTAACGGTTAGCGCATTAGAAAATTTCGATGTGGCAGCCGTTGAACTAATGGATAACCGATCATTGCTTTCTGTAGCAGATAAACCTGTTATGCCCCATTTTATAAAAGAACTAGCACTACAAGAAGATACACAATCCGCAGCCCTACTCATAGAAATACACGCACAATCAGAGCCGCAACTATTAAAAAAAATCAAGGTAACTGAAGCCTTATTAAACAAATTCACTCCAATACAACAGGTTAAATTTAGTAGAGATACCCAGGTATACTCACAACTATGGGCAATCCGTAAAGAGTTATTCCCAGCCGTTGGTGCAGTACGGGAGTCTGGCACAACAGTTATCATTGAAGATGTTGCCTTTCCAGTGAGTAAACTTGCTAACGCAGTACGTGACTTAGAAGCTTTATTCAAAAAATACCACTATCATGAAGCGATTATTTTTGGCCATGCGCTAGCGGGCAATCTACATTTTGTATTTACTCAAGCATTTGAAACTAAGAAGCAGATTCAACGATATAGTGGTTTTATGGATGAGGTAAGCAAATTAGTTGCGATTAAGTATCAAGGCTCGCTTAAAGCAGAGCATGGTACTGGTCGGAACATGGCCCCATTTATCGAACTTGAATGGGGAGAAGATGGTTTAACCTTGATGAAACAGATTAAAAGGATTTTTGATAACAGTGGAATATTAAACCCCGGGGTGATCATTAATAACGATAAAAACTGCCACCTAAACCATTTAAAAAAGATGCCATGCGTTGATGAGTTGATAGATAAATGCATCGAGTGTGGATTCTGTGAGCCAGTTTGTGCTTCAAAGAATTTAACATTAACGCCTCGTCAGCGTAATGTTGTATATCGTGAAATAGCTCGGTTACAAAAAACAGATGAAGACCCTAAACGACTAGCAACTTTAACTAAAGCATTTAAATACCTTGGCATTGATAGCTGCGCAGCAACAGGTCTTTGTGCAGATAGGTGCCCGGTTGGCATTAATACCGGTGATTTGATGTCTAAGTTACGTACAGAGCATTCTTCAATAGCAACTAGCATTGCACGTTGCACTGCGCATAACGTTGATAAAGTAACTGCAGTAACAAAGATTACCCTAGCGGTAGCAGATCAATTACACAAAGCAATAGGCACGCAAAACATGTCACTGTTGTCTGATGCGACTCACCGCTTAAGTCTTGGTAACATCCCCTTATGGACAGTTCACCTACCTCGTTCCGCGGGCAGGTTTAAAGTATTATCAATTAAGAGTTCGAGTAAAAAAGTAGTCTACTTTCCAAGTTGCGTAACACGCAGCATGGGTACAAGCCAAGATACTTCTGATGGGCGCCCATTAACAGAGGTAACACAATCACTGCTCATTAAAGCGGGTTATGAAGTTATTTTTCCTCTGCAACTTAGTATGCAATGCTGTGGAATGCCATATCAAAGTAAAGGTTTTGTAGAAACAGCGAGAGATAAGTTAAAACAGTTGGAAGCTACATTATGGCAAGCCTCAGAGCAAGGTAGGTATCCTATATTAATGGATACAAGCCCCTGTGCAAATACCAGTATTAACAGCATGTCCAATAAACTAAAAATTTATGAGCCCTTTCTATTTATCGCAGAACATATATTGCCAGCTATCAAAGTAACTGCCCAGAAAGCACCAATTATGTTGCATATTACCTGTAGCTCTCGTAAGCAAGGTTTAGCAAATATAATGGAAAAAGTAAGTCGCGCATGCTCAGAAAAGGTCATTATTCCTGAAGATATTTATTGCTGTGGCTTTGCAGGAGACAAGGGGTTTATCCTACCGCAACTGAATGCTTCTGCCTTATTTCCCTTGAAAGAACAGATCCCAGCTAACTGCTCTGAAGGTTATTCAAATAGTAGAACCTGTGAGATTGGTTTATCACGGCACAGCGGTATTGAATACCGCTCTATATTGTATCTGCTGGATAAGCTCAGTGAAAAACGGCTTAATGACTAAATATAAGATTTCCGGCGAACTAAGCGCCGGGAATTTCTTAAGCTTATTTATCTAATATAAGTATGCGTGCCCCATTGATTTACTTGTAACCCACCAGCCGTATTGTGATAAGTACTTTTGACATGCTGATCATGTTCATTGTAATGATCTTTATAGGATGCTACACCAAAACTGGCTGCCTTGGGGTTTCCCTGTTGGTCAATATTAATACTCTCTATAGGCAAGCCTTTATCGTTTAGCTTGATAGCGGTAATACCAAAGTCAAAATAGGGAGAAACGTTTTTCGCTTTACCTTTTAAATCAAAGCGTTGCTCTATCACTAAATCATTTTTTTTGTGCCATTTATAAGTGGCAATATTCCATTTTGATTGTACAGCCTTGCCCTCTAGATCATAAAAAGACAGTGACTGCTTTTCACCCAAATTGTTATACAAATACACCTCTTTATATACGCCTCGTCCATTTTTTACTGACTCGCCTTGCTTATCAAAATAAGCTCTAGACTCTTTATTCCCCTGATATGAAATGCTCATTTTATAGGTGCCATAACTAGTCAACGGATGATGTAATACATAAGCACCGTGATTCACGACTTCTATTAATCTATCTTTTTCATCATAAGTGAACGCGTAGTATTCATCATTCTTTTCAACTTTTTCAAGCTCATAGGAGCCATACAAGTTTATATAGGGAGATACATGGTTATAGGTCAATTCCTTATAATACTTTGTATTATCAGCATGAGCCGTAAGCGAACAGATAACAGAGCCAATCACCATACATTTAATAAAATTTATCTTCATCATTATTTCCTTAAGGATTTATAAATTAATTTTATATAGCAGGTTTCAAGCCAGAAGTTAACCGATTGATTTATTGAGGGTAATTTTTTTATTCCAGCTAAAGCTTAAGATAAGTCTCGATAGTGGGACTGATATATCCCAATATCGAGATTATGGGGCCATAATCCCGGTAGTGGGAAAACGATAATAATGCGAGTCAAATAAACGCTTATTTATTGTTACTTTGAGCAGACCAACTATCAAAGTGAATCACATTATTAATATCACGACGCGCTAACCAGCCTGCACTTTCTAGTTCAGGTTTGTCTTTAAAATGAGAAACATGGCCAATGCAAAGGTAAGCAATAATATCGATGTTTTCCGGAATCGCTAATGCACTGCGCAGTACTGCATCTTCGATTATGCTTACCCAGCCTACACCAAGATTTTCAGCTCGAGCAGCAAGCCAAAGGTTTTGAACCGCGCATACAGAGCTATAAAGATCCATTTGTGAGTTTATCGTCCGCCCAATAACAACAGGTCCATTGCGACTACGATCGCAAGTAATACAGATCCCAATCGGGGCTTCCATGATGCCTTCAAGTTTAAACTGCTGGTATTGGGAGGATTGCTGCTTATCAAACATCTCTGCTGAACGTTGATGAGCAGCATCAAACCCCTCTTTTATTAACGCTTTAGTTTGCTGTTGTTGTACAACAATAAAGTCCCAAGGTTGCATAAAACCAACACTCGGAGCATGATGAGCAGCCGTCAATATACGTCTTAACACATCTTCTTCGATGTTTTTTTCTGTAAATTGCCCGCGTACATCGCGTCTCGCAAAAATGGTTTTATAAACGGCATCACGCTCTGCGTTATTGATTTTCATAGTTACTCTAAGTTGAAGTTAAAAAATATTATGCACTACATAATTGCTTTGACAGAACCATCTCTTCAATGACGCGTGCAACACCATCATTTTGATTTGATGCTGTAATATGATCTGCAAGCGCTTTGGTTTCTGCATCTGCATTTTCCATCGCGACAGCAAGACCTGCAAACTTTAACATTGCATGATCATTCTCCGCATCTCCAACACACATCACTTGCTCAGGCGAAAGGTTCAAAACCTCAGTTAATTTTTCGATAGCAATGCCTTTATTACTAGTTGGGTGAAGCAACTCTAAGAAAAACGGTGCACTTTGCACCACTGTATATTGCTGTTTCAAGTGCGTAGGCAGATTTTTGATCGCTGCCGTTAACTGTTTTTCGTGCGCAACCATCATCACTTTAATAATATCTTCGTTATCATCAAGCATTTCAAAATCAACTTCCGTTGCTGGCATACCGTTGAGTTTTGCTTCGATATCGGTCCATTCATTGTGCTGATGTGTAATTAATCCCTGCTTCACTGAAAATGCGTGAATATACACACCAAGCTGTTGCGAAATTTTGAAAATTGATTTGGCATCATGCCCTTTTAAACTGGTTTTGTGCAGTACTTCGCCACAACCTACGCGTTGCACTAATGAACCATTGTAGGAAACTACAAAATCATCCTCACTTGTTAAACCAAGATGTTCGAGGTGAGGTTGCAAACCTTGCAGTGGACGGCCCGATGCAAGCACTACTTTAATACCAGCCTCTTTGGTGGCCATAATCGCTTGGTAGTTGGCATCAGAGATACTTTTTTGGTTATTTAGAAGTGTGCCATCCATGTCTAGAGCGATCAGTTTAATCATTTTATACTACCTATATTGTGTGCTGAATTACGATGATATTTACAGTCGCTAGTGTATAGTGTTTTTTTGCTAACGATAGGATCTAAGACAACTTCATAGGGAATTTTCCACGATAATAACGCCGGAAATGATTGATTTGTAAATATCAGCTTAAGTTTTTAATGACTTTAATAAAAGTGTTAACATGCCCATTTATAGCGTGAACATAAAATTACATTACAGTCTAAAGGATTAACTGTTTGTATATTACACCGACTTAGGAATCAAATAGTGAAAAAGCCCCCCCATGCTTCAATCGTAATGGCTATCTGTACAGGCTTACTTATAGGTGCTTGCAGTGATCCTTCTAGTACACATCAAATACAGCAACAACCACTAGAATTTAAGGTAAGCTCGCTAGGGGATTTAAATGCGCTGTTCGATAAAGAAAATTATAATGTTGATAATTGGAACCAAGTAGATCGTGAAATCCCGCGTATCACATTTGAAGGAGTGAGTTCACATTGGAGCAAAAACTCTTCACAATTGCCCGTTGAGACTAAAAAAACTATCTTCTTTCGCCTAATGGCACCACTTATCCTTGCCGCTAATGAAGGTATTCTTAGCGAACGTAAGAATATTCAACATTCCACATTAAGTAATGATGAGCTTTTAAACATTGCAGTGAAATACCGCGTCATTGAAAACAATAAGGTGATACTGACCGAGTCAATGCGAGCTGAACTGTTAACACGTGTAGATATTATTCCCGCATCACTCGCACTGGCACAATCAGCTGAAGAGAGTGGCTGGGGAACATCTCGTTTTGCAGTCGAAGGTAATGCATTTTTTGGGCAGTGGGACTTCTCTGGTAATGGCATGAAACCGAAGCAGAAGCGAAAGCAACTTGGAAATTACGGCGTAGCACGCTTTGATAATCCATTAGATTCTGTACTGGCATATATGCTTAATATTAACAGCAATAGCGCTTATCAAAAGCTACGAGACTTGCGTGTTAAAATACACAATGAAAACCGTGAACTTTCTGGATATGAGTTAGCAACTACCTTGGATAAATATTCTGAACGTGGCCAAGCTTATATTGACGGATTACAACAGATGATCCGTTATAACAAATTGCAGCAAGCGGATTCATTAATATTATCTAATGACAAACTAATTCATCTGGTGCCAACAAGTTAAGCTAATGTATTGAGCACTATAGAGGCAAACCATTACTGTGGCTTCCCCACACTCCATATCTACAACATAAAGACTAAACTGATGTATTTGCTAAATAGTATTAGGTTTTATGTATTGTCTGCGGTATGATGCGCTCGCTCTGTAAGTCAGAGTTATTAATGAAAAAGTAAAGTCCAAGTTATTCTCTCAGTTACTCCCGCGTTTTCGTAGTTGTCCGTAGTGTATCCCTTAGCTTCATCGTCACATTCAATAATTCAGTTCTCAGCGCTTCGCATTTCGCGATATTTAATTTAATGAATTTATATAAGGGACACAACATGTCTAATTCAACTACTGGTACAGTAAAATGGTTTAACGAAGCTAAAGGTTTTGGTTTTCTAGCACAAGATAACGGCGGCGAAGACGTATTTTGTCACTTCCGTGCTATCGCATCAGAAGGTTTCAAAACGTTAGCTGAAGGCCAAAAGGTTTCTTTTGAAGTTGAGCAAGGCCAAAAAGGTCTTCAAGCTGCAAACGTAGTAGCACTATAATTTAGTGTAACTATTAGTAAGTCCAACGCTCACTTTTTTGAGTGTTGAATTTACATATAATGGTGCAATAGCAATTTTTTTTGCACCATTAAATCATCGAATCATTACAACTTATAGATCACCCGCTACAAATATTTACTCTTAACACCCACTCCTGTTTGTGTCATACCGTTATATATTTATCCAACTAGCTAAAAATCATTAAATTGTCGTGTTTTATTTTAATACCAAGTGTATTGAAGGGAAGTTCTGTTTTGCCTAGCAAGACTGAAACTAAATTTAATTCAGTTGGCATAATTATTCATATAGGATATTTGTTATGGCTCGTACAACGGGAAGAAAACGATTTTGGTTTCAACAAAGTCGCGATCAAAAATCAGAAACAAAAAACATTAAACACTCAGCACGTTTAACTAAGTAATAAACACCAGTAAAATATTTTTGAGGAGCCTCTATCCTCTTAAAATATTGACAGTGTAAACAGACACATTATTCAAAAGCCATGCGCCCTTAAAATTTTGTCATAACTTCCGTCTTCTTTTATATCAACTAAGCCTGTGTTAAATGCTTCCATTACACTCTCTTTATTTGGATTACTCCTCGAGGTAATCAAGTAAATTGGTGATATCTTCAATGGTGGTTCAATAAAAATCACTTGCTCTATCTTTTGTTTTGGCATCGATGCCACCTCATAACGAAACACATCAAATGAGATTGATATCATATCAACCCTATTCTTAAAAAGTTTACGTACATTTAATATTTGATTACTGGCCCCCTCTTTTGTTAGATAGTCTGCTTCATCAAACTCTTTACTGTTTGCCCATCCGCGACTAACCCCGATAGTATAGGGTGTTAGTTCCTGCAATTTTTTATATTTTTTGATACCTAATGATTTAAGGGCAACTAAACCAAGTTTGATATCATAAATGGAATCACTGTAATAAAATGCTTTATTTCGCTCTTGCGTATAATAAGCCCCCATTAATATCTCTGTTTTGCCAATTTTCACCTCTTGCATTGCACGTTTCCAGGGAACAAAACGAATTGAAGCTTGCATACCTGCACGTTTAAATGCTGTTTGAACTATTTCCGTAATAACACCGTTTTT
>Ga0209292_1004084_pt1 | contig 15659 bp, 14 predicted proteins | sample GOMGulsemesocosm_2_FD_184634 | JGI IMG/M metagenome (GOLD analysis project Ga0209292, IMG submission 184634) | Methane-oxidizing microbial communities from mesocosms in the Gulf of Mexico - GOM9C Gulf of Mexico (SPAdes) (version 2) | ecosystem: Environmental > Aquatic > Marine > Cold seeps... | reverse complement strand
AAATAAACCAAGTAGTTTATTACCTTCAACAGCATCAAGCTGAGCACTATCAAAAGCTAAGTTATATCCATGATCATTTTTAGCTTCTAAAATAATATTTCTATCATCGCTACGTTTAGATTTTTTATAAGTGTTTATTGGTAAACCTAATTGAGCCATTTCAGCGCGTTCAGCTACATCTGTTTTGATATCTGATGGTAAAAATACACGAGCGCCACCTGAGAGTAATACATCTACATTACCTGAACTCACTAATTCTACTGCAATCTCAGCTTCTTGTGATCTGTGAGGTTGATGAGAGGCAAATGCAGCTGGAGTTGCATGGGTAATGCGGGTATCTGAAACTAAACCAGTTGCTTTACCCATGGCTTTTGCTTTTTCTAAAATTGTTTGGACTTTATTGCCATTGATATCTAAACCAATCATTTCAGAACCAGCAGCTAATCCTGTTGCTAATTGTGTTGCAGAACATGCCGAGTCAACAACTAAGCTACCGGTTTTTCCGTGAGGGGCATTGAGTGATAAACCCATGTGGCCAGCATTAGCGAATTTAGATAATGCTGTTGTATTGTTTTTAGAATTGTAAATAGATTGCGGGGCACGGCGTGCATAGTCTTCTAATAAACCAACTTGTTGTGCACCCATACCATCACCAATCATTAAAATCACATTTTTAACTTTAGTAATTTCTACACGTGGCACTTCTTTTATGACCTCGACTTCCTTGATCACCTCTACTGTTTTTTCACTGTCACTACAGCCAGTAAGAAAAATTGTTGAAACTGCTAAAGCTAAAATACTTTTTTTCATGTCGATAAACCTTGGGGAAATATGAGTATAGAAATATTTAATTAAGGTTAATCGACATATATGACAACTTAATGGCATATGTATTTCATTTTTGAATACTAACTCTATTTTTTGTATTTGATCTACGAATACCGTTATTACGAATGCGTTTTACATTTAAATTGATTAAATGACGTAATATATAACGGAACATTACCTTTTTAAAACCTGAAAGGTTAGAACCAAACTCAGAATAAAAATCATCAGGTTGAGTGTAAACACCAAAGTCATCGGCTATGCCTTCGCTTTGTATATAGGTGTCTTCACCATTAAAGTCGACATCAGGGGAGGCTAAACACTTTGTAGCAATCCCAAAACCTGAAAAATCTTTACATTGATCTGAGAACCCTTTCTGAACCTGTTTTAAGAAATCCTTATCTATAATATACCCTTCAAGGTTTATCCAACGGCCATCTTGAAATACTTCAACCCAACTATGAATAATCCGTTCAGGTGCTAAAGCAAATAAGTAATTTGGAATAGCGCCGCGTTGCAGCTCGTTGTAGATAGTAAACCCATGAAAACGTGTAGATATACCAAGAGCTCTTAATAATGCAATTAATAAGGTACCTTTAGTATTACATTGCCCATATCCATCTTTTAATACTTGGCTTGCTGGCAAGCGATCATCAGCATTATAACCAAAGTGTATTTCATCTCTAACAAAAGTGTAAATTGCGCCAATCGCATTGAATTGAGATAAATCATGCCATTTCTTTTGTTCAATTAGGCTTTGTATTTGAGGGTGATTAAAATCTAGCATCGGTGTTGATAATAAAAAATCTTTTGATAAATTTGTCATAGGGGATAGGCCAGTTCAATTAATGTGTGGCTAGAATAATGAATTGAGCTCAAAAAAAATTGAATAAACTGGCTATCTTTTAAAAAGAACGCTTGCCTGTCTAATTGTCATACCAAAAGTATTTTTGAATGTGCGGCTTAGATGAGCACTATCAGAAAATCCAGCAATATGAGCGGCATCAGTTGCAGAACGACCGTTGATAATAGCCTTAACAGCGCATATTATTCTTCGCCATAATAAATAAGGGCGCCATGCAATGCCTAATTCTTGGCTGAATAAATGCAAGAACCGACTTTCAGATAATGCTAATTGATTAGCCACTTCAGATGCACGCCAAGTGGCAGGTTTGATACAGTCTCCATCTAAACATTCATCTAATGTTGATATTATTTTCTGAATCCGTTTATCAACCACAGAACTGTTATTATTTAATAATAGGGTATTAGGTAGATTAAGGCATGTGAACAAAGGCTCTAATAATGTATTTAAGTTTTTCTTTGATGTATTAGGTATATAAGCATTAGAGAATGGCAGAGCAAATGTTTTATACGCTTGTTTGGCTAATATATTACTAAGTGTTTCTCCTAAATTACTTTTAGGTTCAACGAGTAATATCCAACCTTCTTTCATTTGTAGCTGATGCTGAACTTTTGAGTCAATAATAACTGGCGTTAATATTTTATTATTATTTATTGTGCAAAAGGAGTTACTTTTAGGCCATATAACTTGAATCGCTTGATGGCTATGAGCAATAGTATCAATGCTCGAACCATATATAATTACGATTCCAGTTTGTATCGAAACGATTGGTTCGATCACACAACTGACCATTTGATTGATTCTAAATCATTCAATTTTTTTGTTATCTTTTTGAGTAAGTAACAGTAGCAACGCACCTACCATTATCGCTATGTCGGCAACATTAAAAACGCCGGTTCTAACAGAACCTAACCCTATATTAAGGAAGTCAATAACAGCGCCATTATTGACTACACGATCATAGAAATTACTAATTCCACCAGAAAATACTAACGACAATGCAATTACAGATGTTAGATGCTGTTTGGAGCTCCAAACCATATATACAAATAGCGATAATAAAAAAGCACCAACAAGTAAAACAAAAATCAAAAAACGACTTTGTTCTGATAAGCTATTTCCTAAACCTAAAAAAGCACCAATATTTTCAGTATAACCAATCCTAATAAAGTCATTAAAATAACTCGTCATTTGAAATTTTGGTAGATACTGCGCAGCAAGTAATTTAGTGCCCTGATCGCAGCCTACAGATGAGAGTGTAATAAAAAAAATAATAATTAATCTTTTCCAAATATCCATTTATGTTGTATTCCTTGTATTTACCACTGACGCCATTGTTCGGTTACATCATTATCAAATGATAAATTTGCTGCAGTAATAACTTTATCTATGAACTTGCATATTTCTTTACGTTGATCAGTTTCTATTAAACAATTAACACATCTCGCGTTTAAATCGTTTAAAGATAACACTAACTCTTGAACTTCATATAAAGTACTTTCTATCGTCTGAGTTTCAGAGTCCATCACTGTCATAAATTCTAAAAGCAATGTTATACATTGATTTACATCATCAGAGGTATATTCAGGGGCCTCTTCACCATCGATATAATCTAACATGCCATACTGAATACTTTTTAATAAAGGTTTCATATCATTCCACTAATTTTGAAGATCCGTAGGGTACTTGATTAAGTATTTAAAAACAATTTACTAGCTAACCTATATAATAAAAGTAATTATCAAGCGATTAAGTTCAATAAAAGGATTATTAATAATCCAATTTAATTTCGAGTTTTTCTTTGCTTTCGAAATCAATAAAAGAAATAAAGTCTGCTGTAATTTTTAGTTCTGGTTGTCTAATATATCTATTGTCACTAACATATCTTAATGTAATATCCGCGAGGGCTAATTGTTTACTAGTATCATATATACAGGCGCGATATATATCTATTAAGTCATGCGAACCTGCAAAATATGTGAGTAATACAATATTTATGTTTTTAGGCGCTATTTCTATAGAGATAAATTTTGGTAAACCATCGACCGACATAATTTTGCATAATCTTTGTTGGCCTTTTATAAGATAAAAAATTCCTTCCTCATCACTTATCGTAATTTTTTTATGCTTCATCAGAGCTGAGTTTATTTCAGTTGGTTGTTTAACTGAAGCACAACCAATACATTGCAATATTACAAATGATAAAATAATGATGCGCATAATGCTTAGTCCTTGAGATCAAATACATTATTGTTTAAACAAGATTAGATAATAGTTATATTATTTAACTCCATTCAACTATATCAATGGCTTCTCTTGCTTGGGCTAAGGTACAGTCCGTTTTAACAATTAACTGGTTTAGTGTTATTAATGGCTCTAGTTTGATTAGTTTAACAAGTTCATCAACTGATAATTGTGGTTTATGTTTTTGTAATTCATTAATAAACCACTGCCAACTTGGTTCTTCAATCAATTGCACCTTAATTAAAATTACACTGATTTGAGACCAATCTGCTTTTAATATCCAGTTACGAGAACGACCCTTACGTTTAAGTAACGCACCAGAGCCCAAAACTAAAGCTTTGAGTTGTTTATGGTCTTGAGTCCGGCGAACAAAACTATTGAGTGGGATTTCTATCATTAATTTATTTTTAACTATTAAAGTGAGGTTATTCTAAACTGCATTTATCATTTTTCAAAATAGATATAACCCAAGGTTATGGCTGTTTGGCGTAAATGCATTGTTTGAAGTTTAAAATGCGTGTTAGTGTGTTTATTCCGGCAATCGAAGATAATAATTATGAATAAAAATCTGTTGTTAACCTGTATAGGTCTAAGTTTAGGCATTGTTAGTGCGTGTAAAACGGTTTCAGCTATTGACGAAACAGGTAAAATTAATATTAAAGGCTCTTTAGTAAATGAGCAACAACAAGCACTTAAGAATGCCAGTCTTATAATAAATGGCCAAATCTTTAAAACTGATAATAATGGTGATTATAGTGTTTGGGTTACACCAGAAGACATTTATGCTTTAAAATTTTCAACTGATAATTATTACACCGGTATTCAAACATTTAGCCATTATGAATTAACCCTGCAGAATATGAATATTAAACCTGTTGAATTAGTTAAAAAGGTAAAAGGGCGTACCTTATTTGCTTTTGGTGGCGATGTTATGATGGGTCGTCGTTTTGCAAAACCTAAATTTGATAACGCTGTTATCATTGAATCTAACAGTAAAGAGCAAGATACAAAGTCAATTGTTGAACATATGCGTCCGTATATGAGCTTGGCTGATTTGGCTGCTGTAAATTTAGAGACTCAAATTGCGCATACAAAACCAACAGAGCGCGCACCTAAGTCTGTTACTTTTTATTCTCCTCCAGAAACTTTAACTGCTCTAGAGTGGGCTGGTATCGATTTTGTGACACTGGGCAATAACCATACATATGATTATATGGATTCAGGCCTTAAATCAACATTAAAATATCTTGAAAAAAGTGTATTAAATTATGCCGGTGCGGGTATTAATAAAGAACAAGCACTAAAAGCACACAGACAGAACATTAATGGTACAGATTACGCATTTTTAGGTTATGTAGGTTGGGAAGGGGGCTTTACGCCAAATCAAACAGCTTCAAATGATAAAGGTGGTGCCGCTTTTGGTTCTATGCAAAATATTATTGATTCTGTTAGTCGTGAAGCGGCTGATAATCAAGCAACTATCGTGCAATACCACGGAAGTTTAGAGTATAAAACAGAACCGACTTTAGTAACTGAACAAAGACTAAAAACAGCGATAGATTCTGGCGCTGATATGGCAATCGCCCATCACCCGCATGTAACACAAGGGTTCGAAATATATAATGATAAGTTGATTGCTTACTCAATGGGTAATTTTATATTTGATCAGTACTTTTATTCAACACCACATTCATTTGTATTATATGTTTGGATGGATGGCGATAAATTACATAGAGCAGAAGTAGTACCTGTCTATTTAAAAGGGTATAAACCAACACCTGCAACAGGTATGCATAGATACACAGTTTTAAAACGTTTAGATCAGTTATCACAAAAGCGCGGTTTAAAACTAGGCGTATCAGGTGGTCATGGTGTAATCACGCCAGTTAATTCATTGATGACTTCAAAAAGTGAAGTTACTATAAAAACTAAGAATGAACAAACGGTTTACCCGCTATATCATACACAATGGCAACAAAATATAGCCAATATTTCAAGTGATGATAAAGACTTAACCTATCGTTTAGGTGTGAATTTAGTCAATGGTTCTGACTTTGAAAGCTTTGATACCTTTAATACCAATGAACGTGGTTGGAATATAGATCAAAATGCTTTCAACATTACATCAGAGTCAGCAGCAAGCGGTAAAAAATCAGTAAAAGCTGAGCTTAAACCTCGTCAAATAGAAACGTTTGGCATGACTAACTTTAGACGCGTTTATAACGCAAGTTCTCCAATGACAATCAGCACTAATATTAAAGTAGACTCTGATACTAAAGTTAATTTTTATTGGCAGGGTCGTAAAACACGAGATAAATTCTCTTATGCGATTAAAAGTGCAAAAAAACACCTAATTGAGGCTGTTACTTTAGATGGTAGCGAAGACTGGGTTAATTTAGAAGTTGCTTTTAATACACAACGTGTCGGTTACCGTAGCTTTAGAATTTTATTAGAGATTGAAGAGTTATCTGGCAAGAAAAACACGGTTTATTTAGATGATGTAAATCTTGTTGAATGGCAAAGTGCATATAATAAACTTAATAATATGCCCGTAGCAAATGATGGCAATAAACAAGCAAGCTTTATTGGTTTTAATACAGCGCCAGAATCGGATGTAAATATTAGTTATAGGTAGAAAATTAAAGTTTATGCAAAATTTTGTAGTTAACACCCCCTAGATCAAATGCCATCATACCAATGATGGCATTTTTATTTAATTTAGTTTATTCAAGTTGAAAAATACTGCTGTGTGCCATGGGCCAGGACTGCACTATCGAATCTTCGCATTGCTAAAGTATAAGCGGCTTCACGTAAGCTCACTTGTTCGGTAGTAGAAATTTTCCAGATTTCATTAAACGCTTGGTTCATTGTTTTTTCTAGCTTGTTATGCACTTCTGACAAAGACCAATAATATCCATTTTTATTTTGAACCCATTCAAAATAACTCACTGTTACACCACCTGCATTAGCTAAAACATCAGGTATAACAGTTATACCTTTTTGTTGAATAATATGATCTACTTCCCCTATAATTGGGCCGTTAGCAACTTCAACAATATTTTTTGCATTTATATTTTTAACATTTTCTGAATTTATAACACCATCTAAAGCTGCTGGAATTAAAATATCTACATCGAGCTCTAGTAGCTCTGCATTCGTTATGACATCGTGATCGACTAGCTCACAGACTGAGTGTTTACAATAAAGTGCTGTGATCCGGTTTGTTTCTTGTTTTCCTTTAAATATGCTTTCAACATCGAAACCATTGTTAGAATAAATTCCCCCTTGAGAATCACTAATTGCCACAATCTTATAACCGTCATCATGTAATAACCTTGCAACATGATAGCCTCCATTACCAAAACCTTGTATTGCAACTGTAATATCTTCTGGGTTCCATTCATTTTTAGATTCGAGTTGTTTAATACATAAATACGCACCACGGCCAGTTGCATCATCACGGCCTAAACTACCTCCTAAACTAATGGGTTTTCCTGTGATAACCCCCGGTGCTTTTACACGTTTAATAGTTTCATACTCGTCCATCATCCAACCCATGATCCGCGCATTGGTATATACATCAGGGGCAGGTATATCAGTATCAGGTCCTATAAAATCAGCCATAGCACGAACATAAGCTCGAGAAAGTCTTTCTATTTCCATAGCCGAAAGTTTTTTTGCATCAACTGTGATACCTCCTTTTCCTCCGCCATAGGGCAGCCCAACAATGGCACATTTTATAGTCATCCATAATGCTAATGCTTCTACTTCTTGACGATTCACTTCTGGGTGAAACCTGATCCCGCCTTTTGAAGGACCAAGTAAGTTGTTATAACGACAGCGATAACCCGTAAAATACTGTGTCGAACCATCATCCATACGGACAGGCAAACTAGCAGTAAGCGTTGCGTGTGGATGCATAAGCACATTGATTACATCTTCACTCACATTTGATTGTGATCCTATTCGTTTTACACGTTCAATGGCATCTTTGAAAATATTATCAGACATAGACATTCCTTTGAGGGGTTACTTATATATTAATCATGTAAGTGTATGTAAAGCGTAGACTAGTGTGTGTAAATTAGCATAAAAACTAATAAAGTTGGTCTTACTTATGTTAAAGACCTTGTCATGCAGATAGGGTTTTGAGTATGGATTTTAATAGGTTTCAATCCACAGTGCGATTAAACAAGACCCCAATAAAACCCTCGGAGGTGACGTTTACTTTAAGATCTTTATTCATCCCTCAAAAATATTTTGGTGCAATCGCAGCTGCTTATCTATTAATACAACGCCAATTTTACTGATTATATCAAGGGTAGGGTCTAGCATAAGTGAAGTAGAATAGACTCCACTGGCCATTACTGAATCAGTGATTACGGTTGCTGATAGTATATTTTTACTTTGAACTGTTTGCTCTCCGATGATATGAGAGTAGTTTTTGCCATCTACATTTGTACTTCGCTCGTAATGAGCTGATGTTGTTAATCCTTGATTTGTAAGCTGAACAACGGCTGCATTTTCACTTGGATTTTTAGGGTTTTTTATGGCAACACCAAAAGGGCTACCATCAGGTTTTAAACCATTTACGTAAATATCGCCGCCAAAGTTAATTAAGGTTGATAAATCTGCTTCTTTGGCAAAATGAGCAGCCTGATCTACTGCATATTCTTTAATTACGCCACCAAAATCCAATTTCACATATGGGTTTGAAAAATGAATGCCATCAGCTGATAACTGCCAAGAATCAACTCCCGTAAAAGGTTTTAATTTAGCACGGCACGCTTCAATTTCAATCGATGTTGTCATCTTTAAGCACGGTTTTAAAGTGCCCATTGTGATATCAAAATGCCCGTTTGTATTTTTAGACAAGATTTGAATTTTCTTTAAAACAGATAAGGTTTCTAAATCTAATGCGACTTCTGGTTTTTTTCGATTGTTTATTAATGTCAAAAATGAATTTTCACTAAAAAAGTTATATTTAGCTTCTAGTCTTCGTGTATTTTTCTCTATTTTATTAGCTAAATTGTCTGCTGACTTTTTAGTATCTGAGAATATTTGTAATTCACATGGTGTAGTCATACAATTAAATTGATACAAATATTTTTGTAGTTGTGCCATAAAACTCTCATTGATAAAAATTGTTATTATTAATTTTGTACATGAAATCAGAGAAATAACTTACTTTAGTTAATAATTAGCATTATATAAGTAAAACCCTGAAAAAATACTTCAGGGATTTTATATTAATAGTGAATTAAAATAAATTAATACGAGTGATTATTATTATCACTAATCTATTTTAAAACTTTGCTAAGATGATTATTAAAACCAGATGCTGGCATATAGCCTACTATTCGAAATGGCTTTTGCTCTTTTTTATCGGTATTAAAAAATAAAATTGCTGGTGGGCCGTATAAACCAAATTTTTTCAATAGTTCTTTGTCTAAATCGTCATTATCTGTAACATCCGCTTGTAAAGTAACAACATTTTCCAGGCTGTTCTTAACGCTTAGATCAGTAAAAGTATAAGCTTCCATTTCTTTACAAGATACACACCAATCAGCATAAAAATCTAACATAACACTTTGATTATTCTCACTGGCTTTTTGTAATTCAAACTGTAGATCTTCAGTACTTTTAATCGTTTTAAAAGATAAATGTTCATTGCCTGATATATTAGGTTTATTTGATGAGTAGCCCGCTAAGGGTTCACTGAAACTTGCCTTTCCAGTGGCCACACCTATCAATAAAAAAATCGAGTAAAGTAATATTATTATGCCTAACCCTTTATAAAGTAGCTGCCATTGGCTTGTATTTTCATTATGTTGCTTTAATGCGCCCATATAAATTGCTGATATACATAATAAAATGGCACATAATACCTGAGTGATTAAAACCGGTAATATACGTTCTAAAAGCCAAATCGCGACTGCAAGCATTAATACGCCAAATACGGCTTTGATAACTGTCATCCACTGACCAGCTTTAGGTAGTAATTTACCAGCAGATGCACCAATAACAATTAACGGTAATCCCATGCCTAAACTCATGAAAAATAAGGCGCTTCCACCTAAAGTTGCATCGCCAGTTTGACCTATATAAATCAGTGCTCCAATTAAAGGGGCAGTAACACATGGTCCAACAATTAATGCAGATAGAAAACCCATAACCCCAGCGCTTATTAATGAACCACTTTGTTGGTTATTACTGATTGCATTGAGCTTAACCTGAACTCGGCTTGGCATTTGAAGTTCATAAAAACCAAACATTGATAATGACAGTAAAACAAAAATTGCAGCAAAACTGCTTAAAATCCAGGGATTTTGAAACCATACTTGCAAGTTTGTACCAAATAAACCCGCGAGAATACCTACAATGGTATATGCAAAAGCCATAGATAGAACATATACAATAGATAATACAATAGACTTTTTAGTTGTGGTTTCTTTGCCTTGTCCAATAATAATGCCTGATAAAATTGGGATCATTGGAAATACACACGGTGTAAAGGCAAGCAATAAGCCAAAACCAAAAAAGGAAAGTAAGGTTATAAACATATTATTTGCGCTTAAACTTGCTGCGATTGTATCTTGCTCAGAAACAAAATTTAAATCTCCGCTTGGGTGAGAAGTAGAGTTAGGAATAGTGGGTACTTGTGCCGTTATCATAGGATTAGTTTTAATATCAGTTAATGCAATTTTTTTAGTGATTGGCATATAACACAAACCTGCATCTGCACAGCCTTGATATCTTACTTTAAGTTTAACATCATCTAAATTTGTAATTGATTGGTTTAACACAATTTTTAATTGAGCAGAATCACGAAATACGGGTACTTGACCAAAATACTGATCTTCTATTATTATAGATTTTGGATATGTAATATCTGTGATTTCAATTGGATTATCAGTGTTATCTTTTTCACCAATGAATTTAAACTTTATTTTATCTTTGTAGATATAATACTTTTTGGCAACTTGCCAATTAGCATAAATTATCTTGCTATTATAGGCACTTATATTAAATTTGAATGCATCTTCTGGCTTTAGTAATTCTTTAGTATCTATAGCAGATGTAAAATTTGAAAAGAGGAATAGTAGTGCATAGATTATGAAACTTTTTACTTTTATCAACATGGCTTTATCTTAAATTTTAATTGAGAACTTGATGAAAGGGCGGATTAACTTGTATATAAATTGCATAGACGTTACCTACTAAAGTTGGCATATGAGGCCCACTTTAGTAGGTAACGGAGTTTAGTTAGCTTGAACTACGGTGTAAATTAAACCAATCTAGTTTATCTTGTTCAGTCCACTGTGAAGCTTCTCGGAACTCATACGTTAGTATTTGAACAGCATTTTCAACAGCGATAATTGCTTTATTATTCTTTGTAAAAGTAATACTTTTAATGCTCTTGTTAATCCCCTCACTATCTTTAACTGTTTCAAAAGAATCTATTAACCTTACTTCATTTTCTATTGAATACAGTTCAAGTTTTCCTGAAGGAAGTGATACAAGTACAACTTTCTCATCATCAGAAATACTAAAGTGTTTGATTTTGTCAGTTGCGTTAACTGTATAAATTAGATCTGGTTCAGTAGGGGTTTCATTACTGTAAATAAATAATGTATTTGTTTTGTATGGTAGGGCTGCAAATTTATCGCTATGAGAAAAAGCAAATATGCTATCCGGATAGCTAGCGCCAGTATCTACAAAAGAGATTTGTTTTTGTGTTTGCAAATCGACAATGCCAACCCCTTTTTCACTGCCTAGCATACCGATAAATGCTAAAGTAGCATCGTTATTTAGAGCGACAGCACGCAACTTAGCATCAAAACTCATTTGTTTATCTAAGCTAAAGTCAGCTGTGTTTAGTAGCGTTAACTTCCTATCATCACCCACTAATGCTGTTATTAACCCATTATTGGATAGTGCTAAACCTTTGAGTCTAGCTGCAGCAAAAAAGTTATTATCATTTTGTGTTGTTTTAGCGAAGCGAATATTTGGGATCTGATATAAGTTCTGTATATTTGCACGATAAATACCGACACCAATATCTTCACTGTCTTTATTATATTTCTCAACAGATACAATCGCATTTTGAGTATCAGAAGTAATTTCGACCTGAGTTAAAACTTGTTCTGTTGCACCTGTTAATCCATCAATTTCATCTCGCTCTACTGGAGAGTCAGCAAATAGATGAGATGAAAGCCATTGTGGTTGCTCAGATGTAATATCCATAACGGTGAGCCTGTTATGGTATTTAGAACCAATTACTGCAATACCATCATGTGTATTAATAGATACATTAAGCTCTTCAGCATGATCCAAATCCCAAGTTACCGCATTTTGATTTAAAGAAGCTGAAATTGACTCAGATAAAGCACCTTGTTTACTAATATCATTGATGCTGACAACAACTGTTAAGCTCTCTTCTTGGTACATTTTATCGACCATCGCAGCAGTCGCTAAGTAGTGTTTATCTTTATCTAATATTTGCGCTTTACCTAAGCTTAAAGCGATTGATTGAGCTTGCTCAATAATATTAGTATCTGAGTTATTTAAGTAGTCAGAACCCGCTAAAACTTCAAGATTATTAATATTTAAAGTGACATTAGTTAATGACTCTTGCGCAGATGAAATATCATCTAAATGATATGGGTTGTAAGTGATTTCATTTGTTACAAGTGTGGTAAACAACGTAATGTTAACCCCTTCATCTTCACTATTTGTTGCAGATAAAGGGCTTGGCGCATACATGGCAATAATTTGTCCATTACTGTCTTTATTTATTGCCAGTAAAGGTACTTTTTTATCTATACTTTGCTCAACCGTATCCTGAGTAAAGCTAAATTTTCCTAGTTCATATGTTTGCTCTACTGGCTCAGATGCCGCATCACATCTACCATTTAAATTAATATCAAAACAGACTTGAGCATTAACCCAATATTGCGTTGAAAATACTTGACCAGTAACGCCACCTTTATTCTTGAATTTTGTTTCAGGATCAGGTGTTGTTGTATTACCATTTGATGAAGCACAATTTGTTGTATTTTCATCAGAATTTGGGCTATCACAACTTATAGCTGCATACTCTTCTTTTTCACAGCCCGATAATGCTAAGCACACTAAACTCATTAGTATGCTGGTTTTTAATAATTGATTCATTTTTTAACTTCCTTAGTATTTATACTGAGCACCAAAATTCACCCAAGACATTTTTAAGCCACTAGATTGACTTTGATAGCCGGTATATAAATTCCACGTTAGTTGATTTGTTTGTAAATATTCAAAGCCTAATTGCATGGTCCATGAGTCATATTTTCCTAAGCGATGATCGGCACTTGCATATCCATGTTCATCAAAGAAACTATCCTTAGCATCATGCGCTTTAAAGAAGTTTGCAGCTGATTGATTGTAATAACGAAGACCTGGGTTTATTCGCCATTGGTTCGTTAAATGATGATAGCTTTTAATATCTAAGGTATGGGATGTTATGCCCCAGGTATCTTGGTAATAACGATAAGATGATTGAAAAGCGTTGTCTTTGTTTACGGAATTAGATATTTGAGCTGAAATACCGCCCGCTTGACGTTCATCAGGACGAAGATCTCTGGCTAAATAGTACTTGAAATAATTTGGCTCATCAGGCTCAGATATGACATTAATTTTTCGTATAACATTAAAATATGGATTGGATAATTCACCATTTTCTTTCATGCCATAAATGCTAACTTTTGCGACTGTTGTACGATTAAATACTTGAGATATGCCTAACTGAACATTAGTCAAACTAAAATCGTTCCATTTATCATCAAGGTAATCATAAACATCGTTGATCATGTAGGAAGCACCGACTGTCACGGAGCGATTACGTGATTTATCAGTGTTTATTAAGTATTCTGCAGAGACTCCTGTGTTTTTAAAGTCATCTTCTTTTGAATAACTCATGCCTAAATTTAACTCATTACGATATTCTTCTGTTCTATAGGTATATAGAGCAGCAATAGAGTTACGGAAATCTTCTAGAGATACATTTCGATAAACATAGTCATCTAAATTAACGGAACCGTCTCCAATAATACCGTTTATTTTTCGGGTATCACGACAAACATCGTAATAGTTACCATCTTCATCAATACAAGGTGATGCACCTGATACTGTATCAGAATGGGTGGTACTTGAAGCACCAGAAACAGAATCCCAAGTAGGGGAGGCGCCGGAAACAGAATCCCAATTATATTCCAAGTTAAGCGTATGATCTGGACCAAAATCATGTTCAAAAATTAACTTGCCATCATTTATTTTGATTCGGTCATCATTTTCACCATAGTGCTGTGCTTGTATTAATACTTTGTCTTCAGCACTGGTCGTTAAGGGTAATACTGCACTTACAACAGAGGTTAAAGCAACAAGCGTAAGTTTGGCTTTGTTATTGTTTTTCATTTTTTACTTCTCCAAAATTACTTAGTTGCAGCCGCAACCTCCGCCAGATACACCACCACCACCTTTAGAGCCTTCTTTTGAAGTAAATATATGTTCTTCAAATTTTTTCATCATAGGGTTTGGGCCACCAAACTTGACGATATCTTGCGCTAGAGTTGCTTTTTCCCACGGTTTTACAGGTACAATTGTGCAGCCACTTAGAATTGAAATGGCTAAAATAGATAAACAACAACATCGTGTATGTTTTTTAAGTTTTATGGATTTCATAGTAAGTTAACTCCTAATTTTGCAAGATCTAACTTTATTTTTTCATCAATATTGTCAACTGCACCAATACGTTTTCCAATAACTTTATTATCTTTGATATAAAACAGAGCGGGCATGCCGATAGGATCAAAATGTTGAATTATTTTTTGTGTTGTATCGTTATGAACAGCAAACTTAACATTAAACTTACGCTGAAATACAAGGCCTTCTTCCAACTCTTCATCAACATCAATTCCAAGTACTTTGGTTTGGTTTGTTGACTCATTGGCGTCAAAGTCATTCAATTCAGGTATTTCTTTAGCACAAGATAGGCACCATGAAGCAAAAAAATCAATGATGCCAACTTTGCCAGCCGGAATATTAAGTTGTTTTGCTATTTCAGGATCAATTGTGTCTCCCACTTCTAAACTGAATGTGGGTAAAGATGATAAAAGTAAAACGAGAGGTAATGTTATATTTTTTATAAAAGCATTAAGCATTTTAGGTATCCAAAATTTATATTGAAAATAAAAATACTAGGCAGCTAACTACAGCTGCCTAGTATTAAATATTACGAAATGAGAAATATTATTTAGCTAATTTCAATACACGAATTTCATTAGTTGAACGTGAAATATATTGTGCAGCAAATATCCATTCACCATTTTGTGAAATACCAGCGCGTCGTTGACGACCGTGCTCAAAGAAATTAAGCTCTTTTTGAGTTTGAGTATCTACAACACTGATACCGTAGCCCCACACAGATATATAAGCTGTAGTTCCGATAACATCGATTGTTTGAACACGAGAGAAATAACCCGTATTGAAAACTTGGTTGTTGTTTGAAGTTAAATCGCTGGTATTAAATTGGAATACGCGAGCAACACCACTTGAAGTACCAACAAATAATGTATCGTTATTTGTACCACCAATAGCTAAAGAGCGAACTGAAAGGTCTTCAATATCAGCCGAAGTTTCGTGAGTAGGTGTTCCGTTGCCAACGCTTGTGTATTTAGCAATTTTATCT
>Ga0209292_1004081_pt1 | contig 15666 bp, 14 predicted proteins | sample GOMGulsemesocosm_2_FD_184634 | JGI IMG/M metagenome (GOLD analysis project Ga0209292, IMG submission 184634) | Methane-oxidizing microbial communities from mesocosms in the Gulf of Mexico - GOM9C Gulf of Mexico (SPAdes) (version 2) | ecosystem: Environmental > Aquatic > Marine > Cold seeps... | reverse complement strand
ATTCGGTGGTAGGTAAGGCATTAATAAAACAATAATCAACAAAGCCCAATGATGAAACAACATCAGAACGATCTTCTTGGTTGTTATATTGAGTGTTGTGCAATATATCGTCACTATTAACTGCCACAACCAAAAAGTCTCCACACTCCCTTGCAAAGCGTAATAAACGAATATGTCCAGGATGAAGAATATTGAAGTCACCTGTGACCAAAATAAGTTTCCCTATCTCATCACGCTTTTTTATGAGTTCATCTAATGAAGTGGTCATTTTATATTCTCTTAACTATTTACAAAGAAAGACTAATGAAATTTAAAAAATAATTACTGCTCGAGTGATTTTTCGTTGCTCAATGTCATCAAGCGCTTGATTTATTTGCTCTAAACTATATTCATTTGAGAGAAGTTTTTCTACCGGTAATCGATACTTATTAATTATATCAACAATGGTGGGGAGATCTTGATCAGGCTGTGTTGATCCTCCCCAGCTTCCATCTATTGATTTACCACAAATCAATTCAAAAGGGTCAAGTTTAATCAATTCACCGACAGGTGGATGTGAAGCAAATATACATCGGCCTCCTCCACGTTTAATTAAAGAAAAAGCAGCTTCTATCGTACTAGCTTTACCTGCTGCTTCCACAATACTATCAAGACCTAATGGGAAGTCTTGTCTAAATTGAGCAATACCTTTTCCGTCAGTTTTGTAACAGTGTGTGGCACCGAGCTCTTTAGCTAACTCCAGCTTATTATCTTCTATATCAAATGCGACAATACTGTGAGGTTTAAAATGATTCATTGCTAAGAGTGCACTTAAACCAATCCCTCCTAGTCCATAGACTCCGACGGTACTATTAGGCTTTGGTTTTAATTGATTAAGAACAATGCCCGCTCCAGTTGGTAATGCACAACCTAATAATACAGCTGATTTTTTAGTTATGCCTTCAGGTAATTTTACGACACGATTCTCTGAAACGACCGCATAAGTAGAAAACGTTGTAACTGCACCAGAATTTATTAGTCGATTACCTTGCTGATATTGACATCCTCCAGCGTCTAAGCCGTCACCTTTTATCCAACCTAAAACAACACTATCTCCTACTACTACTTTAGTTATATCGCTTCCAATTTCAACAACATCTCCAACACCTTCATGACCTAAAAAGTGTGGTAAAAACTTATCTTTACCACGATTACCACGTACTTCCATTAGTTGGCTATGGCAAACACCTGCGTATTTTAATTTCACTAACAGTTGCCCGCTTTTCAGCTTAGGGCGTTCTATATCATAATGAATGACTAAAGGTTTTCCGGTTTGTTCTAATACTGCTCCACTAATTTTCATCGATATTTTACCTTTAGCGTTTAACTTCTACGTCGTCAGGAATCAGCAAAGTTGCTTCAATACTCACCCTTGTCGTATTCGAACGATTTTTCATACCTCCGTGAATTAGATCGTCATGAAAAATGATAAAATCGCCTTGTTTTGTAGGTACATCATAGATATTTAATTGGCTAATATCTTCATCAAATTTAGGTTTAGCAGTGCCTGTATGATCAACCTCACCATGATAAGCCCAGTCATTCTTTAAATGTGAGCCAGGAATAACAGACAACCCACTTAAACCACTCTCTACATCAAGAGCTATCCAAATTTTTAATCTATGCATATCTTTTGGCATAGTGCCATGTCCTAGATCCCAGAACCACCTATCTGCGTGTAACGATCCCACGTCAGTATTCCCAGGACGTACGATACGCCAATACATTTCTTGCCAACCACAGTCTTCTTCGGTAGCAATTGAGTCAATAGAAAACTTCTGTTTAAGCATTTGAAAAAACGGAAGACTCATTACTTGTTCTACTGCACTAGGTCCTAATATCCTAGTACTTTTAGGCCACATATTCTCATGTTCAATTAAATCAGAAAGCTGATGATATTGAGACATTTCATTAAGGTAAAAATTCTTTACCTGCTTTGGAGCCATAGTGGCTAATCTATGTAAATATTGCTCACGCACCAGAGACTTGAGGATGATAAGCTCATCATCTGACATTGAATTAACCCAAAACCCTTGACCATTATCTAACTGTTTAATAATTATTTCCTCTTAGTCACTCATAAGCTTTAAATTACTCGAAAGTAGTCATCTATGACTTCATAAAAATTCTGATTATCAATTTTTAACTTATTAATACTATTAGTTTTCAAAGACCCATAGGGAGTCGGCTTTATCCCTTTAGTTTCTGCTAAAATACTTCTAACTTTTCCAGTAATAGCTTGTCTTAATAATAATCGGTTTGCCATTTCTACATATGATAAGTCTTCAGTACCCGACAATTGAAATACACCTAGACTTTTAGAAATAAGAATTTCATGTAGAAAAGAATTAACAAATACTAAAGAGATCGGAGCTGCACAATAATTACCAAATAATTCTATTTCCTGCTTATTTTTTGCTTTGCTTAGTATTTCTTCAAATAAAGGAAACTTGTGACCAATAACTTTAGTTAATCGAACAATCGCCGCATTTGGTATATTCGCTTTGATGTACTGTTCAACCGCTACTTTATGCTGACCATAAAGCGTAGCTGGAGAATAGTTTTCATTCCATGGAATAAATGAACTTTGATGATTAAAAACTTGAGAACTGGATAAATAAACTATGAATACATTAATCTTTTGCAATTCGTATAATAATTTACATGTATTGGTGACATTGATTTTTTTTGATAATTCAGTATCTTTCTGACATTTTAGCTCAGTTGTAATACCCGCCAAAAAAACAACATGCGATATTTTCTTTTCCTGAACTTTAGTGACTAAATCAATAAGAGAAAGTTCAACAGCAAGATCTAAATACCAATAATCCAAGGAAGATTTTCTTGATGTTTTATTAAAAGATAGATTTTTTCCTTCAAAGAAATTGACTAACGACTTACCAATAAAGCTATCCCCGCCAATAACAAGTATTTCATCACAATTACTCAAATTTACTCCCTTTAACATCAAATAATTAATTTATAATTTTCGTTATATTGGCATTAAAACTAAGTGTTTTTTATTCTGTTACGTTATCCAATGTATTCTTTTCATCTGCATTGATTTGGTAATAATTTTTAGCAATATCGTTAATCGCACTCGTATTCAATGGGGTGTAATAACCCTTTTTTAAGTTTTTAGTTAGGGGGTGAAAAGTATTCTTCACTCTAAAGTCGATCGCCCATCGCGTCATATGAGTATTATTAACAGTTTGACCATGAATAAGACCTAACGTAAAACCTAAACCAGAACCAAACGGTAAAGAAATACATTTTAATTGGTGTTCTTTTAAACCTAAAATTTCTTTTGGTGCATACAAAAATCCCATTTGATTTTTAGGTGTTCCACGTTCTACATCTGCTCGATTAAATTGTTTAATATTTCGTTCAGAAAATAAGTGGCTTTTAGGTATAACATTTAAACCGCAACCTTCAACTTGACTCACTAAAGGTAAAGATAACGATAGCTCGTAAGCAGAATTCCCATAATCTGTATCTCGATGAATACCAATATTATCTAAAGCTTGATTAGGTCTAGCTATACGTATATACAGATTAGTTTGGACATCTAGATCAGCACCAAAAATTGACGTAAAAAAAGTTAAATTATCTTTAATAAACTGACGATGTTTTTTATCATTATTTAATTGTGTAAAAACAGCGTATTGAAACTTTTCGTGTTGAACATCATTTAGACTTATTTCGTGATATTTCTCAAGAGTAGTAAATTGTTCACCAAAGAATTTTTTCGCTATATCTTCACAGGTTTGCTTAATTTCAGTTAAGGCATTCAATTGAGCAAACGGATGAATAAAATATCCTTGAGTTTTAAAATCATCAATATTAATCATATTTAGAAAGGACCTTTAAAGTATGCACCCGGTACATCATGATGACCTGAGCGAATTAATTCTTGATATAAATCAATAGAACATTCATTTATTACCATTTTGTGTGCTCTTTCAGCAATTTCTTTCGCTCCAAAATAATAATTTTTTGTTAACTCATAACTTGTAGGCTCAGGAATATCAGGCATGGCCAATCTTTGTGGTGCGCACTTTAACGAAGAAAATATATTTTCTACTATGTGGGTAATAATATCTCCTGCAATTGACCCTGTAGTAGCCCCACTATCCAACACTAATACTCGACCCGTTTTATTTACTGATGATAAAATTGTAGGCCAATCAATTGGCTTTACCGTTCTTAAATCGATCAATTCGGCATTAATACCTTGCTCATTTAAACCTTTTACAGCACGCATAGCCTCAATGGAAAGGTACGACATAGCAATAATAGTGATATCGTTGCCTGTATTAACAACCCTAGCTTTACCTATAGGTAAATAATCTTCATGTTGTTTTACATTATCTTGAGCAACTACACCTTGTTGATTATGTAACCATCGATGCTCCAAAAAAACTACGGGATTATTATCAAAAATACTTTCAAGCAACATGCTTTTTGCATCCTGCGGAGTAGCAGGCATGAGAACTTTTAAGCCAGGTATATGAGCAAAAAGTGCTTGTAGGTTTTGTGCATGAGTGGGTCCTTGTCCCCAGCCTCGACCAATTAATAAACGAATAGTTAATGGAACAGAGCGTTGACCATTAAACATATAGCTCCATTTCGCCGCATTATTGATTAATTGATCTAATGCCAAAAGAAAAAAATCAAGTCTTTGGTGTACCATTACCGGTCTCATTCCTGCAATTGCGGCACCTATGCCGATTCCTGTCATCGCATTTTCAGCTGTTGGCATATCAAAAACACGTTCAGGAAACTTCTCGACTAGCCCTTTAGTGGTAGCAAAAATTCGCCCTGGGTCATCAATACCTAACCCATAACAAAAAACATCTTCTGATGTTTCCATTGCAGAAAATAAAGCTTGGTTAATTGCTTCAACAAAACTTATTTCAGTTAGGGAAGATTCATGACTCATGGGGTGTCTCACAATATATGTGCTGGGTTAATGTACTTTGTTCTGGAAAAGGCGACTTTTCTGCAAATGAAAAAGCCTGAATAATAATGTTCTGCACTTCAGAGCGTAACTCTTTCATTTTATTACTGCTTACAATTTTATTTTCTAGTAACCAATTCTCAAATCGAGAGATGGGTTCTTTTGCCAGCCAAGCAATAAACTCATCTTCACTACGATATCCAATATGATTGTCATAATTAGGTCCACAATGTTCACGCCATCGATAAGTCGATAATTCAATAAAGCAAGGACCTGCACCTTGTCGCGTCTGCTCAACCGCGTGATGAAAAATATCATAATTATTCACCACATCATTGCCATCACCTGAAAAGCTATTTAAGCCTATCGCTTGAGCCAACTCGTGTATCTTTCGATTTCTAGGTTGCCGCTTGTCTAAGCCTGTGTATACAGAATATAGATTATTTTCACAGACAAAAATAACAGGAAGTTCCTGTAAAACAGCAAAATTGGCTGATTCGTAAAAAGCTCCTTCCTCAACGGCACCATCACCTAAATAGACAATGGTTATATCTGATTGTTTCCGCATTTTTTGGCTTAAAGCAACTCCTACCCCTATGGGTATAGTATTACCTACAATTGCAGTAGAGCCTTTAAAACCAACACTTTCATCAATTAAATGCATTGACCCGCCTCGACCACCACTGCATCCAGTCGCTTTTCCATATATTTCAGCTAACATGGCTTGAGGACAACCACCTTTTGCTAAATAGTGCGCATGAGCACGGTGAGTTGAGACAACTAAGTCTTGATGAGACAGTAAAGCAGAAAGTGCAGCCGGTGCACCTTCTTGCCCAATAGATAAATGGGTGGGGCAGCGCATTTCCCCTTCAGAATATCTTTCAGCGATCCCTTCTTCAAGATCTCGTATCAAATAAAGTTTTTTCAAAATAGTTAAGCAATGATCACTATTTTCAATTAATTTACTCATTATAACCCTTAAGGAATGAACCAATAATAATCGCCGGTATAGCCAATTTCTTTGAAAAAATCTTTCCACTCATCAACATGCATGATTGTTTTTGCCGTTAAATTCCAAGCAAACATGCGTTCTTTTTCTTCATCATTTCTATAGGCATCAACGGTTATAAACGCTTTACCTTTACTTACTCGCATAATTTCTTGTAAGGCAATAGCGCATTCTTTTCTTTCAAGGTTATGCACGGTATTAACACTAAAGACTGCATCAAAGCTATTATCTTCATAGGGTAAACGTATTGCATTACCTACAGTTAGCTTGGACTGAACTTCTGGTTTTCCATTTTCTATTGCATATTCAGAAATATCAATACCTTGAACATCAATACCTGGAATAATTTCTGTAAAATCAAATAACATAAATCCCTTTGCACAGCCGACATCTAAAACTCTACTGTCAGAAGTTAAGTTAAAATGCCGAGAGAAGTCAGGGATAACGGGCTGCCAAAAGCGCGAAAAATATTTAAAGCCACCATAGCCATATAAGCGATCTCCATCAAAAAAATCTTTACCAAATTTTCGTGCTATTAAGCGCATTTCTTCGGTCATAGCATTTTGTCGGGCAAGAGGGTCACGTTTACTTTGTGGATAATTTCTTAATAAATCAATTTCCATTTATTCTACTACCTACTTTTATTAAATTACGCTTTATGAATATAGTTTTGTGGTAAAGATTGTAAATGAGATAAATTATCTTTTGCCCAAGTAATTGTTCGTGCAATACCTTGTTCTAAAGTGATTTTATCTTGCCACTGAAGTTTTGTTCGTATTTTTTCACTACTTAGTAAATAGGCAGCATCTTTACCTTTTCGATCATCGACAACTTCACAGACTTGATTAAAATCAGCAGACATCGTTTCACAAATTAATTCGACAAGTTGCCTAATTGTCACGGTTGACTCTGTCGCAATATGAAAACAATCACCGACCTTTCCTTGCGTGGCAATCAAATGAGTTGCGATAGAGACGTCATCAATATGAATAAATGAGCGTTCTGAATGTCCACCGCCATGCAGTTGAAGTTTTTTACCTAGTAATATATACAAAATAGTTCGAGGTATAATACGATATAGTTGCTGACCTTCACCATACACATTTGCTGCTCTTGTACTAATAACCGGAAATTTATGTACATCGAAAAATGTTTTTAAGCTCATATCTGCCGCAGCTCGAGAAACAGCATATGGAGTACTTGGATTAAACACTTGCTCTTCATTAATATAACCTGAGCAATTCCCATAAATTTCTGGTGTCGAAATATGGATATACCTTTCTAAATAATCTTTGTGCCTCAACATATTGTGTAATCTGATTGTTGAAACAGCATTAGTCATAAACCAATGTTCTGGAAAATCCCAACTTTGCCCTACCATACTCTGCGCGGCAAAATTGTATATATGAACAGGTTTCAATTTATCTAAAACATTTTCAATTTCATCAAGGTTTTGGTTTAAATCGAGTTGAAAGAAATTGACTTTATTCGAACTTTTCGCCCAACTATAAGGCAATAACGCAGCATGAGGTTCTACAGAACGGCTAATACCAATAACTTGATAACCCTGCTCTAATAAATATTTACAGTAACTTGCTCCTGAAAATGAGTTACTGCCAATAACACATACCGTTTGACTCATTTTTATTCCTTAATCATTTATTAATATTTAGACTTTTTTATTTTACACACAAGGCGAACAAATAATGTGCCATGGGATAAAAACCTGTGTGAACTACTTCATCATTCATTGAAAAGAGAAATACATGCGTAAAGTGTTCTTCTAACAATCCTTTAAATGTGTCTCCTGACAAACAATTAACATGGCCCTCTTTGCTCTGCGGAGATGCAAAAACTTGTGACTCTAGAGAAGGAATACCAATGATAGCAATGCCATCATCTACCAAAGACTGATGAAGGTTATTCAAGATTAAATTTTCATGTTCGGGTGCTATATGTTCAAATACATCTAAACAATAAACAGCGTCATACTTTACCTTTGTAGGACCCTTCAATATATCGTGAACCTGAGCATTTTTTTGCCAAACATAACGCGCATTACTTTTTACCGAATTAATAAAAATAGGATCAAAATCGGTTACGGTTAAATATTTTACAGCATCAGCAACAAGGTGTGAGCCAAAAGCGTCCGCACAACCGACTTCCAAAACATTATCTTTCCCGGCCAACATTTTGGCTACAAATTTGTAGCGAGATAAAACAAATACAACACGCTTTGGATCGTCTTGCCAAACTTGATTGATCATCACACCTAACTTGGTTTCAGGATAATCAAACAATTCATTGTATTGCTCTTCTTTAGTTCTATTCACTTTCATACCTTAAATTTACATATTTTAACTTTTAAGAGAAATCCTTAACAACACTTAAATATTGCTGACCACGACCGAACCACTCATGAAAACTAGCAAAGTCAGCCTTTAAGTTCCCAGCAGTTAATTGCTCTAGACCTCGTTTAAAATCGAGAATTGATTGCTCTGTTTCTGGCATAACATCTCTTATATGTATACCAACTTTTTCAATAACAACAATAAACTCTGCTAAGCAGAGAGGATTTTCATTTACTCTATAATTATCATGTAGTGACATTGCTTGTTCGCAAAGAATAGATAGTGTTTGGTAAGTTTCATCAGAAAATGCATGGCTAGGATCTACTCGATAATCTAACAAATAACTTGAGAAGCGAGCTTGGCTTTTTTGCATTACCTCAATATTATTACCTGCGCTATTTTTATACCATCGCCAGTCTTGCATGAAGCTTGGAGAACAACCTAATACGGAAAAATTTTCAGGTAATGACTCTAACGCTTGTTCAATAGAAAATAAGCCTCGTTCAGTCCAATCATGAACTATATTATCAAGGATCCAGTCTTCATGCTTTCGAGACATGCTAGGTAAACTTTCCAAACTTGGCGTAAATAACGTCACCAACTTAGCGAGTAAATCTGCATCATTTATTGAGTGTTTAGCTATGATGGGTAGTAATATACGTCGGCAAATTTCGGCTAAATAACTTAATGCGCTAACTGTGGTAAATACACATGCCCCTCCAGGGTTCACTGCAGATAAAACATTGTTTAAAAATTTACGGGGATTTTTCTGTCCTGGAATTAATCCTTCACAAATAATAAAGTCGTATGTGCCATTAATCGTTTCCAGAGAAAGGTCTTGATATGTTATTAAGCTGTTTTCACCGTATAACCCTTGATCAATTTTAGCTTGAACAGCACTAACAGAAGCTTTCGCACCATCAATAAAATGATACTGTTTAGGTTGCCAACTAGCCAAATGCAAGGCGTTATCACCTGATCCTGGCCCTATTTCTAATAGCAAACTATTTTTAATTGCTACGGGAGTCAGACCTAACATTCTATATAGTGCAGTTCTTTGCGCAAAATGCTTATTCGACCCAGCACCATGCTGATTAACAGGTACAGTAGTTAAAGTGTCGTAAAAATCTAAAAAAGCTCTGTCGCTCATAATAATCCCTGTGAATACGTAAACTTAATTATCCTGTGTTTCATCACACAAAATACGCATGAGCATATGACCAACAACTAATTGTAAATCTTCTGATATTTGCATATCGTTAATGTCAAAATGTAGCGGTAAGTCCAATATTTCTTTTGCCTGGCCACCGGAATACCCCAATACACCAGCGGTATAAACACCTAATTGTTTAGCGACATTAATCGCTTGAATAATATTAACTGAGTTACCACTTCCGGTTAGCACAAGTAGCATATCGCCTACATCAGCTTTTACCTTAAGTTGGCGAGAGAAAATATGCTCATAACCAATATCATTACCTAAACAAGTTATTACAGAGGCATTAGCTGAAAGTGCTTCAACTCGTAATGCTTTGGCCCTTTTAGGACTAACACCATAAAGGAAATCATTGGCGAGGTGTTGTGCATTACCTGCGCTCCCACCATTTCCACAAATATAGAGTGACTTACCATTAGATATTAATTCTTTTAACTTTTCAGCCAATGATTCAACATCTTGCCAGTTCGTATTAGCAAGTTGTTCAGCTAAGGCTTGTGCATAATTTTTACAAGTAAAAGGCTTCATAAGTTTACGACTCGTTTAAGACGGTTTTTTCCATCCATTTCAGGTTATACCACTTATCTTGATCAACAAGTGTACCTTCGTTGTAAGCTACTATCATTTCTTCAATAGCTGTTCTTACATCCTTTTTAGGTTTAAAGCCTGTCGCTAATAATTTATCTGAATTCACACGATATGAACGGGGATCATTTGATGGCGTGGTGATAACTTCCGCATTAATTTTTTCTTTAATAATATCAGCAATTTCACCTACGGTGATATTCTCAAAACCAGCATTATAAATCCCCGTAACTTGAGGATTTTCTAGTAAAAATAGATAGAGATCAGTGATATCATCAATATGAATATTAGGCCTAGCTTGGTCACCGCCAAATACTGTGATTTTTCCATTTTTCAATGCTTGCATGGTTAGCATGTTCACAGCAACATCTAAGCGCATCCTAGGCGATAACCCACATACTGTCGCTGGGCGCACAATTTGTACTGTCATGTCTTCGCTGTAACTAAGTAATACCCGTTCGGATACCATTTTAGTTTTGTTGTATTCTGAAATGGGCTTTAAAGTTAAATCTTCAGTTACGCTATCTTCATCTTTAACGCCGTAAACACTTCCTGAAGAAGCATAAATAAAGTGTTTAATCCCGGCACGTTTTGCTCTATCTGCTAATTGCATTGTGGCTAATGCACTAGTTTCCCAAGTAAGTTTAGGATTTAAATCTCCACAGGGATCATTAGCAATAGAAGCTAAGTGAATGACAGCGTCAACTTCATCAAGCGCAATTGATGCAGTATTAATGACATCACCTTTAATTACCGTCAAATTTTCATGCCTCGGTAATTGATTACCAAACCATTGTAAATCGAAAGCAATAACTTTATAGCCTTTGTTCAGTAATTTAGGGACTAAGACGCTACCTTTATATCCTGTAGCGCCAGTAACTAGAATTTTATTAATTGTCATAATTTAATCTTTATTTAAAAATTTCAGGATATTCAGTTAAAAAACTATCACAGATAAGTGAAGTACTCTCTTTATAAATAAAATCATCAGGGAGTCGCTTTTGATACTCTTCCTGTTGAGAAGTTAGATGCTGATCAAATACTCTATTGTCAACTTTATTCATAAACTCATTTACCGCATTCAGTATTTCAAGCTCCGTATTATCAACATATTGATAACCGTTATCCTTTAATTCTTCATTCGTTAACACAAGTAAAATAGGTTTAGAGTCATTAACTGACAATGTTTTTCCATGACACACTTCCATGATATTTATTTCTTTGTCATGCTGAAACAATCGCTTAGGAATAACCCTACTATTTTTAAAATAAGGGTGCACGTAAGGCACAGCATTTACTATTAAAGTAGGTGTATCAAACAGTGCGGCTGTACTCATTGGGCCTGATGTGGTGCAAATAAAAAATTCACACAAACTTATTAACACGATTTCGACTAAATCTCTATGCTCATTAATTCCATCTATGCATAAATCTATATAACTAGGTGAATCAAGATCTAGCTGCTGATTTGTTTCAGCTCCTATTCTAACAACTTTATAACCTTTACTAATTAACTCAGTAATAGCTTTTTTATATGTCCCTATATCTGCATCACGAAAATCGTGATACGAATAATCTTTCCTATTCATATTTTTTTCTAAGTAATAACTGTCTCTAACATGAAGACAAACAATTTTATCTTCCTTATAAAGATTTTTATCCGCGAGTAATTGCCAAGCTAATGCAATATCCTGCGAGGGTAATTCTAAAAATCTGGGGTAGGTATTATAGATATGACAGAGGTTTTTAGTACCTTCAACAAAAATTTCATCTCCTGATACTCCCCTTAACATCAGATTGTTATCATACGGAAATTCAGCTAGAAAAAATTCATTGAGCAACAGAGGTCGAGAAATATATAAATTTATCCAAAAGCTATCTACAATAATGTTAGAAAAGTCTTCTAGTAAACCAAATAAGTATTGATTGGCTATGTCCCCCCCGCCCCGAAGAAATAAGTACAAACAATCCTGAGGCTGATCTTGAAGGCTTCTAAACAAAGGTTCAATTTCACAACTAAGATGGCCTATTCTCGAAGTGGTCATAACATTAATTTTAACACGTTTATATTCAGGATTAATGTCTTGCAGGATATCTAATAATAAATAGATAACTTCTTCATTGTTAGGCTCAATACTTAGTGCAAAGACCAAAGAAAAAATAGCACTGACAACATCATCACGCTCCAGATATGCACGATATAAGAGCAAAAAACCGGTAATATCAGTACTCCGTGAATTTACATAATGCTGTAAAAACTTGATATTCTCAGTTGCTCTCCCTAACTGCTCTAATGCCTTTAATTTATGAGTTAAATATTCTGAGTTATTAGGATCTTTTATCAAAAGCTGGTTTACAACCAACAGTAGTTTTTTAAAATCACTCTGCTGATAATAACTGTTCATCAACTCTTGTAATTCGTTTACTTTAAGGTCTGACTTCATTAAAACTTCCTTATGTATTGTTTTAACTAACATTGCTTTATGAAAAAACTAATATGATATTAAAGATGCTAAAATCATGCCATCAATAATAATTATACATTAGCTTAGCTGAAGTAGGCATCAAAATTGCTCTGACTCATGTTATCCTGAAAAAAAACGAGTTACTGTCAGTATTTTGACATAACCAATTAACAAATAAATCTTTATGTTACCGATATTGTGGTTTACATTTTACTCGATGATATCAAGTACCCTGACGGAAAATTCATGACTAATATAACGAAATTAAGTAGCGAAACTTTTAAAAACAATCCATATGGTGAGAAGTATTTATATTCTGTCAATCGTAATACTTTTGCTCAAGAAAGTTCGGTAAGTGTTTATAATCGACATTTTTCTGAAAAATTATTTAATGATGAAAATCTATATATTATTTGTGGAACCGACTCGGGGTTATTAGCTAGCTACATCATAAATAAAAAAACACCGAAAGACACTCGTTATCTGTTTATTGAATTACCTCATATTATCGAACAAGTAAAAAGTATTTTGCCTGAAGATTATGATGATAGTACTTTTTCTTTCACAACACCTGATGAATGGCAAGTAGCAGCAGAAGAACTTGAACTAAATATTTATATTTATAAAGATAAAGTTCAATACATAAAGTCATTAGGGGTTGCAGACGCTTACCTTTTAGAATATAGCGCAACCAATTTGCAAATTGTTCAGTCCTTAGAGTCTGTGTTTTTCTTCACTAGGGCAATGGTGGGTGTATTTCCTTTTATGATTAAGCAATTGATGAATATCTGTGATAATAGATATTCATCAACGCTGTTAAATAATGTTTTTACTGGGAAAACCTGTGTAATATTAGCAGGTGGACCTTCACTTGATGACGATATTGAATGGGTTAAAGCTAACCAACATAATATTGCTGTTATCGCCGTATCACGTATATCTAAGACCTTGTTAAAACATAACATCACGCCTCATATGATAGTTTCGGTTGATCCTTATGATGTTAGTTTTGATGTAAGTAAAGAGCAGCTTGCTTTACCTAAGGAAGTACTATTCATACAAGCTAATTGCGTTAATCCTTCGCTACTTTCTCAATGGCGCGGTAAAAATGTATGCATCGGCACTAGATTTCCATGGGACGAAGCATCTGATAAAAATTGCAGCATAATGGGTGGGCCAACAGTAACAAACACAGCACTTAAAGCTTTGATAGAAATGGGGTTTTCCAACATATTACTATCCGGCGTTGATCTTTGTTATTCAAAAACAGGGATCAGCCATGCAGCAGATAGTATTGAAGCAAACGAAGGGCCAGTTTTGGGGCAACCCGGTATTTGGGTAGATACCTACGCAGGAGATAAAGCAGAAACTCAAATAGCTTTTGGCAATGCTATCACCTCTCTTTCAAAGCAAGCACTAGAAGCAAAACAAAAAGATGTAACTATTTATAATCTTTCGCCTAACGCTGCAGTAGCTGAACATATAGAGCATATTCCGACTTCTGCTCTTACATTCGAAAATGAGCAAGACAATATCTGGCAGTTAATAGATAGTGTTATTCCAAAAGATTCCACTGACTTCATTCGTCAAGACAATAATTTTGTTCTAGATAAAGTTTCAAAAATGCTGAAGCAAATTCAAGAGGTAAAATCATTGGCTGTAGAAGCATTAGAATGTAACGAGTTACTTTTTAAAGATAAAGGCAAAGAAAGTGAGAATTTTAAATACAAACTTAGAATGGACAAAATTGAAAAGAAATTCGATTCTCATTATAAAAGATCCACCCGTTTTATCAAAAATTTTGGATTAAACAAATTTATTACATCGGCACAAACCTCACATGACGAATGGACTGATAAAAAAATTGAAGAAACAGGAAAGCTTTATTATCAAGCATATGTCGATTCAAGTAAGACCTTAATTAATCTTTTAAAGGAAACAACCCAAAGGATAAATTGCAGAATAGAAGAAGAAAAAAACAAACCCAACTTCCAATTATTATTTGAACAATGGCAAGGTGACGAGCAATTTGGCCGAGCTATGGTATGGAAAGAGTCGGCTCTTCATCAAAGTAAAACATTCCCAGTAGAGTTTCAGCCACAATATAATGAATGTGTAAAATCATACAATGAAGTTATGGCTAATGATGACTGTAAACATTTAGAAGTCACCAAGCAGGAGGCATCATTAGATGGTGTTAGGCGTAAGATAATTATCTTATTTCATCAACATAACATTGATGGCTTAAGAGTTATCACTAACAGTTTACAACTACATAAAGAAAGTGATAAAAAATGTGGCGAGCTATATCTTTTAGCTCACGGCTATTCAGCTATTCTTAGCAAAGAGTATGAGCAAGCACGGAACTGCTTTGAACAGTTACCTACCGAGCTAATCGGCGAAGATGAATTACAACAAATTGTTTCAATATCAATTAATTTGTCTAATGACGACATGGCGGAAGCAGCGCTAAAGTCACTATCTGAACTGGCAGATTTCTATCAACCTCAATATGCAAAAATATTACAACTATTAGGGAAGAGTGAGGCATCGATTGATATTTATAGTCAATATTTAGAAAATCATCCCAATGATCTCAAAACATGGCACTCATTAGGTAAATTATATTACGACATCAATGCTTTGGAGTCTGCTCAAATGGCTTTTGAATATGTAGTACTGAAAGAACCTGGTAATATATCAGCACAGGAATACTTAAATAAGTTGCATAAATAAAGTTTAAAAAAAGATATTAAAGCTCTTATTCTCAACTCGCTTTTATCAGCATAGGGATAAGAATAAAAATCAATCACAAGGATAAAATCAAATTGGTTTCAGCAGTCGATTAATTCCAATTTTTAAAAGGTGTATCATGACAGAAAAACGAAATATTCAACAAATGTATAACCTGCCAACAGAGGTTAAGTTTTGCACAAAATGTACCATTTCAAATCAAAGACCACGCATATCCTTTGACGAAAAAGGCGTATGCAGTGCATGTAATTTTTCTGAGTTTAAAAAAACAGGCATCGACTGGGAAG
>Ga0209292_1004071_pt1 | contig 15678 bp, 14 predicted proteins | sample GOMGulsemesocosm_2_FD_184634 | JGI IMG/M metagenome (GOLD analysis project Ga0209292, IMG submission 184634) | Methane-oxidizing microbial communities from mesocosms in the Gulf of Mexico - GOM9C Gulf of Mexico (SPAdes) (version 2) | ecosystem: Environmental > Aquatic > Marine > Cold seeps... | reverse complement strand
AACTTTACAATTGATGACCTAATTGTTGCAAATGCTGCTGCCCCAGAAGTTATACCTGCTGCTAATACTATTGGTAGTTGTGATTTAATGGAGAAGCATTTAACGGGACCTTTTGAAGCTGATTTCTCATTTACCAATACCAGTTCAACTCCAGTTAGAATTTACCGTGTTGATAATGAAACCGGCACTTTAAGCGAAGGCTTTGGCTTTAAAACACTTCAACAGGGTGAAACTTACGATAGCGTAAGCTCTTGGAAATGGTTTGGTAAACGTCGTGCTGCAATTACAGATACAGCAGGTCAATGTTTAGGCGTTGCTGTTATGACAGAAAAAGACACTATCAATACTTATGAAATTACGGATGAGTTAACTGGTGGAACATCTCCTGTAGACACCGATGGTGATGGTGTAGTTGATTCACAAGATGCATTCCCAAATGATCCTAATGAGTGGGCTGATACAGATGGTGATGGATATGGTGATAATTCAGATGCATTTATCAATGATGCAACTGAATGGCTAGATACAGACGGTGATGGACATGGTAATAACTCAGATGCATTTCCAACAGATGCAACAGAGTGGTTAGATACTGATGGTGATGGCTATGGAGATAATTCTGATGCATTCCCTACAGATTCAACAGAGTGGTTAGATACTGATGGTGATGGCATGGGAGATAATTCAGACCCTTATCCATTAGATCCGAATAATACACCACCTGCACATTGTGGCTCAGCAACGATCAGTTATGGTCAACTACATTCAGATGTTACACAGTGTATATCTGGTGGCAGAAGTTCATTCTATGTTTGGATTGAAAGTGATAATACACAACTAACAGTGTCAACTGATGGTGGTGATGGTGATGTAAATATTCATTTTAATGCTGACCAATGGGCTTCAGCTTCTAACGCACAAGCTAAGTCTTCAACACTTGGTAATAATGAAAGCTTTACAGTAACGGCAAATAAAGGATGGCGTTACATTGATGCAAGTACATCAACAAATTACTCAGGTGTAAGCATAACCGTGAAAATGAACTAATCCTTGTTATAACAATTGTAGAAATGCAGTTGCGAATATACCAAACGGGCCTTTAGGCCCGTTTTTTAGCTTTAAAATTATAACTTAGTTAAAAATAGAGTTTTTATTCCATTAAAATGCTAGCTATACTCTTAATTCATTATTTAAGGTGTGTTTTCATGAATTTATATTTTCGTTTATTCTATATTTTGTTATTTAAAGTTAAAAAGCTCAGCTATCGAATTGGCTTACTTGATGAGGGCTCAATTTCATTTAGAGCACTGCCAAGTGATTGTGATATTAATTTTCATCTGAATAATTCTAGATACTTAGCTATGATGGACCTTGCTAGAACATGGCTAATGGCTGAAATGGGCCTGTTGAATCTATTTATTAAAGATAAATGGATGCCAATAATGAATGCCTGTTCAATTACATATATCAGGGAGATAAAGCCATTTCAAAAATTTGATATCAAGACAAAAATGATTGGCTGGGATGAAAAGTATTATTATATTGAACAAAGGTTTGAATCAGAAAACACCTTACATGCAGTAGCATATGTTCGAGGTGTTTTTATTCATAAGGGACGTCGAATTGAAATAGAAGAGCTACTTAATGTTGCAAAATTTGATGGCGAAGTACCTGAACTTCCAGAACCAGTTATTCATTGGAAAATGTTGTTAGATTCTAAGAAAAAACATCACAGTTAATATGTAATTACTCAGTAAGGCCATAAATGAATGGCCTTAACGTGAATTAAATCATACTTTCATCATAGATCCCGTTCTAGGCTCAGATAATAAATTAGAAAATACTCGCCATAGTTCTTCATGACTCGCGTTTTTAACCTGACCCGCTAAGTAATCCTTAACTAAATCTTGTCCATAATTATAATTAATGACATAAGAACGGTTAAACTCAATAAATTTTAGCCTTTGCCTTGAACGTTGTTCGCTAGTAAGTGCATACTTCATTAGTAGTACAACAGCTTCTTCTGAGTTTACTTCTTTATCAAGATACTTCTGCGCAACCATATTATCAACGTATGATAATTGATGTAAAACTGCTTGAATTTCATAATAAAGTTTTGCTTTCTCAGGCTCAATGCCTGCCAAGGGAAACAAATAATTTTGTTCGAACTCTAATCTTTCCTGTTCAGGAAATACGACTTCAATTCCGTAGTTTGCACTGCCTTCAGCTAATAAAGACGAAGGAGAAAAAAGGTTATATATTGAATATTCAATCCAACCCCTTTCATTTACTAAATGTTTTTCAATCAAAGCATTAAATATATGGTGTCCTGGATACCCTTCATGTGCTGCTAAATCTATTACACGATCGATAAATATAGGATGATCAGTATTAAGCTGAATTAGGCTATAGCTATCACCTTTGTACCAGTTGTATGCACTCCAAACCTGATCATTAACTAATTCAACATTAAAATTTTCGTTTTTCGGAATATCAATGAATTTTAATGTCCGTTTTCGAGCTTCATCGATTGCAGCATCAAAAACAGTGCTAAGTTTCTCAACAGGAATAATGAAATCCTGGCGATAATCATTCATCCTTACATTTAAATCACCTGTTCCAGGCACAAGTGAATCTAACTGCATAAGGACTGAATCAAAATAATGCGTATCAAATAGAGGAGGGCTGACGTCATATAAAGCTTTACATTCATCGATAAACTTTAAATTATTTCCAAGTAATTGGTTTATATATGTCAAACATGCTTTTATATGAATTGATAAATAATGTGCGCGATGAGATTGAGTACTTTCAACAATTTTCTCAATAGCTAAAACAAGTTTACTGGCGTCATTGTAAAGAGTATTTAAATCAGTTTTATTGCTTTCTAATAGCCATTGATTCGGTCCATAATATGCGTCTACATAATATTCACTATGTTGGCCAATTTTAAGAGATAACTTTACATATTGTTCAGCGATATGATCTATGGTTTGCATGATTATTTTAATAAAGTAAAAGACACAATGGTATATTGTATAACAAGCAAGTGTATTAAACCACATTTAACATACTTGAAATCAGTTGATGTACTTGACAATATAAATGTTCAGTTAAAATATTAAGTCATTAAACAGACAAAAGTAAGCTAACGAACCCTTGTCCTATATCGTATTATCATCAAATAGATTCAAAAAGTGGTCAATACTTTTACATTGTCGGTTAAAACATTAGAGTCAACGTAACCGATAATATTGGGGTTCGATGAGACCAATTGTAAAACAGCTGTATCATCGTCTACACTTTTTGGTGGTGATCCCTTCCCAGTAAATACAAGCTTTGACCAATAGGCTTTTAGCTGACTAGAAGACTTTCTTAATGCTTTTGAATTAAATTGACTGGTTGAAGTACTTGCTTCAACTTGGTTAAGTGGAATAGCGACTGTACCGTCGGGAAATTTTTTTGATTTCCCTAAAAACAGCCTTGATATTGCTGAGGCATCCATTAAATTATTATTTGATGGGTGAACAATAACTGCAATATCGGCCAAAGTTAAATGGCTGCAGCAAATTAATGGAAGAATACACAATTTAAGTTTCATCATAATCCCCTAAAATACTAGATCGATAGCAACAGAAAAATTACCTGAGCTCTCTGGATTTTCAAAGCTTCCTAAACTTCCTATATCTACAATATCGTCATAGCGATTATATTCAAATTTTAGTGCAGCACTTGCATGAAAATCATACTTAACCCCTACAGTATAGGCGTTATACTCAAACATTTGTCCATCTAATGCACTTTGTAAAAAATTATTTAATTGTGGCTGTGCTGGATGAATTTGTACGGGTAACAGAGAGTTGGAAATATTAGCTGTTTTTCTTTTACTTTCAGTAGCTTGGTAGCTTACATAAGGTGTCAGGGTATCAAAACGATAAGCTATACTGATATACCATTGCTCATTATCAAGTGTTAAGCTTTCTTCGATTGCTATCTGTGACCATTCAGTATTAAGTAACCAATTAGCATAATCAATTGTAAAACCTAATCCTAAAAAGTCACCGTAATCAGAATCTAAGCTGATTTGAGTACCATTTCCTGGAGATACTGCTTCTGTAATTTGAGCAACAGTTTCAATATTAGAGGTTGGGATAAATACGTCGGTTCCAACATAAGCAATATAAGCACTAAACCAGTCCTTACTTACTTGTAAATTAATCCCATATATATCTTTGAGTTGGCCTTCAGTAGGATTGGTCGTTTCAAAAAATGTATCTTCTACATTGCCGTAAATTATATTTGAAGCAATATCCCAATCATTTAAAGAGAAATTACTTAAGAGACTTAAACCTTCATAGGTGCTAAAAGTAAGACTATACATAGCGCGAGGTGGGCGGATCCAAGGGTAAGCATAACCCACATCTAAATAATCAGAATATTTATAAAAAGGTAACCTTAGTTTTCCTGCTCGTATAGTATGATTATCATTTAACTCATAACTTAAATACGCCCATTCAAATTCAGCATTAAAGTCATTTGAGCCCCTAGCAATAATCTGTGCTGTTGCACTGAGGCCTTGCGATAAATCAGCACTAATTTGTAAAGCAAATTTACTTTCTGCTTTAAAATCAATTTCATCTGAATAAGGTGAATTAACAAAGCTTTTATCATCAGTATCTTGACCCGCAACAATTGAAGCAAATCCATTAATTCGAACTTCTGATGATACGTAAAAACTGAATATTAAAGATAAAAATAAAATACTATAAACATAAAGCTGTTTCATAAATCACATCTCCTGAGGCCCAGTCAGTTACAAGATTAGTTAAAGAAACAATATTACGCGAATGTTACTTTTTAGACCCTTGTTATTAAAATAAAAAACTACTTAGATGGCCAAGAGAAATCATTTGGGTTATTTTTTGAATCAGCAAAGTCTCAATTAATATATAATTGTTCGACCGGCATTCTAGCCCAAGGCGTTTTACGTAAAAACTTTAAACTAGATTTAATGCTAGGATCATTATTAAAACACTTTATTTTTATTTGCTCTCCCATTTCTTCAAATCCCATTTCCGCTTCTAATTTAATTAAAATTTTCTCTAAAGTAATACCATGTAAAGGGTTATTGACTTGTTTGTTTGTCTTTTTCAATATTTCATTGCTAAATATAGAATAATTATATCAAAGATTGTATTTTAGACTTAACTGAAATTATAAAATTTATGGATACTAGTTCCCGCTGATTGACCTGCTAATTAACGGAAATGGTATAACTCATTTATAATCTAATCATTAAAATTAAAGGAACTACTTATTCATGTTACTAAAAAAAATAATACTATCTGTGTTATTGATTTTTACATTTGAATCATTTTCACAAAACTCGCTTACGATTGAAAATATCTCGCTAAAAAATGCAAGCACATACCAAGAAAACTATATTACGGGCGGTCAACCTAGTATTTCTGATCTTAAGTTACTTGCTAAACAAGGTGTTAAACAAGTTATTAATTTAAGATCAAAAGGAGAGTTTAAACTTTTTAACGAAAAAGAAATCGTTGAATCTCTTGGTATGACATATTTAAATATAGAGATCCGAGGTATTGAAGATTTGAATCAAGATAAAATTAATACTTTTAGTAAGTTACTATCGGATAAAAAAACCTTAGTACACTGCGCAAGTGGCAATAGAGTGGGTGCTTTTTTTGCACTTGATGCATACTTCCATAAAAACAAAACAACTGATGAAGCTTTGAAGATTGGTAAAGTAACAGGTCTGACACGCTTAGAATCTAAAGTTAAATCTATGATAATTGATGCTAAATAAGCATAAATGTTATCATGATATAAAGTGTGAAATTGGGTAACAAATTTAAGTAATATATTACCCTTACATACAACATAATTATCTCTACCTGATATGATCTTAATTATATTTTAGGGTAAAAATATGATTGATAACATTGATATAATAAGTAATTGAGAAGAAGTCACTGTCATTTATTATTATGGCAATTCACGTGAATTACAGCATAAAACTAAACAGTTCCCTCAAAATATTGGAGGTTAAGTTAACACACCAGATAAATATTGTAATGGTAAATCCATTATTGCAATCAGTTAAATACATAATCAATCTAAATGGTCTAAATAGAATTGGTAATAGACTGAATCATTTTATGCTCACACAGCTTAAACTTACGATTAGAATAGTCATTATTTACTTTAATAATAATAATAAACTCCCAAATCAATGTTGCATATTTACTAAACATGCACTATTTTTATTGCTAATTATGTGTGCAAAAGGATTTGTCGAATATGAAAATCTTAGTTGTTGATGATATGACTACTATGCGTCATGTTTTATTGCATATGCTACGCGATTTAGGCCATGCAGATTGTGATGAAGCAATTGATGGTTTACAGGCTTTAACCCTGTTACATAAAAAAAGATATGACCTATTAATCACCGACTTGCATATGCCAAACTTAGATGGCAAGCAACTTCTTGAAAAAGTACGCTCTGAATCTGAGCTAGCAAAAATCCCAGTACTGATGATCTCCAGTGAAGATGAAAGAAGCAAAATAAAAGAAATTATCGCAGCAAAAGTGACTGGATTTATAGTGAAGCCCTTTAACTATAATACTTTACAGAAACAAATTCATAAGATTGATAAATGCATAGTATAAAGTTATTTTTTAAATTTTAATGACTTTATAGCCATAGAGAATGGTTTTAAATAAATATCAAGGATACTATCATGCCCTGCATCATATTGGCCTGCGCCAAATGATATTTTACCTACCTGAGATGCCTTTATAAACGTACCAAACATCCTATCCCATACAGATAGTGCAGAGCCTAAATTACGGTCAAAATGTATCGGGTTATCACTATGATGTATTTGATGCTGGGCTGGGCTTATAAATACAGATTCTATTGTATCCCCCCAACTTAACCACACATGTGAATGCCGTAAATTAGAACCAAAAAAATTGAATATAAATACAAATAAATTTGCGCCTAAAACATCATACATGCTTAAAGTAGCGCCAAATAAATAATAACCTACACCAACTACACTTCCTTGTACAACTGCCATTCTGCATGCATACAAGTAGCTTTCAACTGGATGAGAACGGTATATCGTAAAAGGAGTTAACACTTTAGCGGAATGATGCACTTTGTGAAATTCCCATAAAAAAGGAATTTTATGTAAAATCCAATGCAAGAGAAACCGTGTAAAATCATCAACTAGAAACAGAGCGGTTGTAAAAATAGCGACCACTTGCCAATGTGCAAGGACAAAAGGTTCAAAAGTACCAAAACTTGTTTCTAATAAACTAGATAAACCTAATGCAATTGGCACCATAGTTAAAACGATAGGTCCAAATAGAAATGCCTTTAATACTTTGTTTAAGATCCAGAGCTTATAATCTTGTTTAGCACTTTCATGTAACCAAACATCTTTAGGTAATAAAAACTTAAAAAATTCGGGTAATGTTTTTGTATTACTTACTTTTATAAAAACAGGAATAGATAAAACAATTGCGGATACTAAATATATTACAAAAATACGTTTATTGGCATCTGTAAAATACAAAGGTAATTCTAATAAACTTTTTGATAAAATATCTAACACAGCACTTCTCAGTTTTATTTTAAAACAACAATATAATAGAAATGGACCTTTAAAATATTAATTTAAGTCAATTAATATATGAAAAGTATTAAGGAAAAAAAGACAGCCAAAACTGTCTTTTTTATACTAGAATTCTTATACTTTTAAGTATTAGAATTGGTATTTATAGCCGATAGACATTAACCTTGGTTTGCCAGGTCGAGAACCATAAGGTTTTCGGCTTACAATATGGGCTTCATCAGTTAAGTTATCAATTTTACCATAAATACGGCCATAATCCCCTAACTCATAACTAGCTGAAACATCAAGAATAGTTGAGGATTCTGTTTGAGAATGAATATCGCGATCACCACCTTGATCTAACATTTCTCCAACATACTTAATCGCTAAATTGAATTGCCAATCATTTGCGTCAATACCTAGATTAAGTGTCGTTTGATGCTCAGGTAAATCAGGTAATTCATAACCAGCTTCTACATTACCCCAATAATCAGATTCAAAAGTTTCTTGAAATTCACTATGGGTATAGGTATGAACTAAGCTAATTGGTAAGTCAAAAGCAGAAGTCAAACTAAAGCTTTTACTAATTTGGCTTTCAAGACCGTAAACAATCACTTCACCAGCATTAAATTCCAAATCAAGATTATCGTTATCAGGACAGTTTGATTGTGAGCAGCTTCCCTTAAGGTTACTATAATCATTGTAGAAACTGACAACTTCAACTTTTAGATCATCATTATTATAACGACCACCAAATTCATAGTTTATACTTTTCTCAACTTCAATTTCAGAGCCTTGTTTAGGACTACTTGGTGAGAAGCCTTGATAAACGCCAGCTAATAGACCTGCATTTTCAGATAGTTTATAAAAACCACTTAAGCCTGGTAATAAAATACTAGTAGTTTTATCCTGCCAATCATCAGTTTTAACTTTGTCGTTGTAATGCATATCCATATATTCACTACGCAAACCCGCAGATAAAGTGAGTTTATCAACTGTGATACTGTCTTCAACATAAATAGATAGGGCCTTTGTAGATTCAGTATTATGCGCAGTATCATAAGCGGAACCTTCATTAAATACAGCCTCACCATCTTGCATACTGTAAATTTCTTCAAAGTGACTACGATTGATTTCATCTTCATGCAAACGTACACCTACAGATATATTATGCTCTAAATCAAAAAGCTTAACAGCATAATCAGCGTTAACTTGAATCCCTTGAGAAACATAAGACCTATCGTTTGTGCCCATAATTAAATGTGTCGTGGTTTCACCACTGAATACAGAGTTTTGACCACCTGATATGACTTGGTACTGGCGCTGAAATGTTTCTGGATCAGCCAGTATCTCAGACAGACTAGCATCGGTATTCGTTAAACCGTTAAGTTTACGCCATGCTCTTTGATATTCATTTCTATAAATACGTGAAGTCACATTTAAATTATCAGAATTCAAATTATGCGTAAACATAATCTGTTTATGTTCTGTATCCATCCTTGCAGGCTGACTGGCGGCATATCTACGATATGGATTTATTTCAAAATCGTCATCTGTTAAACCTAAATAAGTTTCATCAGATACTTCATCAGCATATGATAATTTAAGCTCAACAATTTGATCAAACTTTTTTCCTGCGATCAGATAATTCACTTTTACTAAAAAATCATTTTTTTCAAAACCGGTATTACCACCACCATCTAAGTCTTTGAATCCATCAGCTTCAAGGTGAACAGCTTCAAATAAAGTACCGATATTGTCGTGCGTTTCACCGAAATAAGCATGTGCTTTAGCATAACCTTCTGTGCCTAACGCTAAATCTAATCCGCCTTCATTATGAATTGGTATTTGTCTTGTTACTAAATTTAAAGTACCAGCAACAGTTTGTGGACCATGTTTAATCGCAGATGGGCCTTTAAAAACCTCTATCGCTGTCATACGCGTAGTTACTGGAAAATAATATGCTGCAGGTGCAGAGTAGGGCGCTGGGCCAATTAAAATACCATCTTCAAGTATTGTAATTTTTTTACTACGCTCAGGATTAACACCACGAAAACCGATATTAGGTCTTAGACCAAAGCCATCTTCTTCACGTATATTAACACCCGGTACTGATGCTAATATTCGATGGATATCGTCATATTCGTGTTTTTCAAGTTCAAGTTCTGTTAATAAAGTTGAAGAACCAGATTCAGTTCTTAATTTATCGCCATGACTTAAAATCTGCATATGTTCAATAGATTTATTCTTTACGTCATCTGTTGTATCGCCTGCAGATGCTGCAAGCGGATTAATTAAGGTTGCAACTGATAATGCTAATAATGTTTTTTTCATTTTGGATACCTTTGATTAATCGTTGTCGCCAGCTGAAGATTTTGGCAGCTCTAAAGCGAGTTTATTGATAAAATCATTTTTAAGTTGATCCGTAATATCCTTTACCTTAGCGTGTGCATGTTCTACTTTTTCATTTTCTGAAATTAATGCTGTTTTTAACTCTGATTCAATTTGTTCTGCTGCATTTTTTGCATCATTGATGCCTTGAATCATAATATCTTTAGTGTCAGAAGCGCCTTCTTCAACTAAAAAATCATCAAAACCTGTTTGCGATTCTTCGCCTTGTAAGTTACCTAAGAACAGTTTTTCAAAAGCCACTAAATTAGCTTTAATGTTGCCTAAAGAAAAACCAGAATCAAATGACTCAACATCTTCAGCACATACTTCGAAACCACAAGAGTTAGCAAATTTACCTAATGGAACACCTAGTTTCTTATCTTTTACAATTGAATCTGTGTAGAACATAGCATCAGTGATTAAATTGACTGCTTCATGAGTAGATTCGAAACTACTACCTGATTGACCTGCATTTTTAAGTTTATTTGCATAGCCATTAGCACCATTCCATTTTGATAATAACTCTTCAGAATTATCAACTAAGTCTTTTGATACTTCTTTTGCAAATTGACAACGTGCAACTTTCCGCTCTTGTATTGTACGGCTATTCCAATCATTAAGTGCATCATTTGCAGTACTACAAGCATGGTTATAATCAGTATTAAATAACAATCTTTGTACTGTAAATATACCGCGACGCGTAGAAGTTCTAGATTTTATATCATATGGTTTATTGGGATCTAAATTGATAACACCATCTTCAAAATAAGCAACATCTTGGTCTATGCCACAATAACTAATTGCTGGCCATGAATAGATTCGGTTTCTTAATTCACTTTCATTCTCAATTAATGGTCCCATCTGCATTACTTCAGCTTGTTGCCAAATTGACATTGTATCTTGCCAACTTTTTTTTGCGACTTCAAGAGATGCTGTAACAGGAGCAGTATCATCTAAATCAGGAGTGAAATTCTCTTCTAGAGTACAATAATCAGAAATTGCCGTTAATTGACTTTTTGACTGTTCTGAGAATGCGATAAAAGTAGGGCTGATCACTTGGTCAACAAGATTATGTATTAATTTTGCTTCATCAAACGTTGGAGTCGTTCCTCCATTGCCAGGATCTGGTGCTCCAAACCCTGGGCCAGATTTGCTTGAAGTACTCTCACCACAAGCTGATAAAATCAAACTGGCACTGATAGCTAAGCATATGGTGTTTAAGCGTTTATTGATAGCCATTATTATTCCTAAGTCTATATACAACAAAAGGTCAGTGCTTGTTAAAACACTAACCTTTTACTAAAAATATTATCTAATATTACCAGTTAGCAACATTTTCAGCATCAAAACCATAAGCATCTTGAATTAACTGACGTGCTTCTAATAATCCTTCTTTATAAGCTTCAATATCAGCTTGAGCCATTACTGGTTTTTCACCAAATAATTCATGGATTTTTGCAAAGTTTTCTTCTGATACTGGAGAAAAAGGACTAAATTGAGAGTTTAATGCAAATCCTTTCATTTCTGCCCAATGTTTAGTGAAAGCAGCAAATTGGCTAGCAGTGTAACTACCAGTAGATATATCATCAATATCACCAGCGTCATCGCTGATCACATCATTGATGTAATGAACTACTGTAGCTGCTATTGCTTTTTCCCAAGCAAGAACTGCAATATCACGTTGTGCTTCAACAGCTGTAACTTGCTCTTCGCTTAAAGCATTTGGCACAGCATCATTAATAATTTTACGACCAGCAATAAATGCATTCATTGCTGATGCTGAAAAATCTGTAGGGTTTACATTAGATTTTGTGCCACGGTCACGTTTTGCAGCATTTGCTGAGTTACCAAAAATAAACTCAGCGTTTAAATCAATTAGTGCATCACCATTTGAATCATTCTTACCACGGTATTCATCACGACCACCTTTATTGGAAATTTCATCATCAGAATATTCTAGGTAATTACGAGTTGCACCGAAATAACCAAAACCTTCATCAAATTGGTGTTCTAACGAAGTATATGCTTTAGTGCCTTTATCTTGAGCAGTATTATCAGCTAATAGACCATCTTCAAGGTAATCATCAGTACCTTGTGAAAACATCACTGCACCTAAAATATGCTTTTGAACTAATTGTTGTAAATCCAAACCTTCAGGAGTAACAAATAGTTTTGTAATTGTATTACCAGCAGGGTCTGTAATTACTTCACCATCATTATGTTTTTGTACTTGAGCTACGATCATAGAAAACATGTACTTTACAAGGCCCTCAGGTGTTTTAGCCTCAGTACCAAAATCATTCCAACCTACAAAAGTACCTTCAACTAACCAGTCTTTAGTTTGTTTGCTACCATCATTACCAGCAATCTTGCCTGATAGTTCTTTACCTGATGATGAAATGTCAGCAAAGGTTTTTTGTACGTAATCAGTTGGGTCAACAAATGTAAATTCGTTTTCTGAAATTGCATCGTAGTCAGAAAATAATGCATTTAAATGACTTTCAACTTGAGCAGCTGTAATGCTATTAGCATCTACATTTTCTACAGTTAATGTGCCGATATACTTTTTAACTTCGTTTAATAAGCTTTGACGTGCAATTTGGCCGCTGTAACTAACAGAAGAACCATCTAAGAATTTTGAATCAAATTCATAAAGGTTAACACCTTTTTCAGCAGCAACATCTTCTATTGTTAATGTTAGGTCAGCTGAAGTTGAAAGCGTACCGTCAGATACAGCAACTGTAACTGTAACTGTTGTACTTTCTTCTTGTTCAAAGTTAAAAGCAAAATCACTTCTTAGTTTTAATTGACCATCAGCGATTTCAAAACGTGTATCTTCAACAGAATAAGTAAGTGCTGTAGATGTATCATCAGTAGCAGAAAGTGTACCAATTACAAAACCAGTTGCATCATCATTGATTACAGATACGTCGATTGCAGGAGCACTTGGCGCTGCATTTACTGGTGGTACAACAACATCAGGTTCTTTCTTGTCGCTAGAACCACCACAAGCTGTAAGGCCTAAAGTACCAGCTAGAATAGCTGTTGCCAAAATAGATTTACGCATATTAAACATAGATAACCCTTGATTCTATTGAAGTATTTAATTTGTATGGGCCGCATTATATAGGTATACCAATGATAATCAATATCATTTGTAATAAATTTAACATTTTTAATAATAATGTGATTTATATCAAGCTTTGAGTCTAGTTTAGATTACATATATATACAGTTAAAAGATTAACTATTTTGCAATATTATGGTTTAAATCAATTTTTGTGTAATTAATACTTTAAATTAAGGCAACAACAAGCTATGTTTTAGCTGACAATAAAAATAGTTAAGGTGTGAATATATGCAATTTAGTCAATTTATGTGTGAAGAGCTTGATCTTATTTTAAAATTTCCAATGGATAGTATGATGCAAGGCCTTAAAGTTCACCAAGATGCAGACCCTGTACTTGTTGAAGCAGCAAAACGTTTATTTGAAAAAGGCATAATTGATCAAAAAGATGGTGGTTATTTAACAGATTTAGGTCTGGATTTAGCGGAGCATGCACAAACATTACAATCAGCTTTACAATCATAGAGTAGCAAAGTTGTTTAACTCAGCCATGAACTGGCAGTATTAAAACTTATTATTAATTATTACTTTTGACAACTTTAGTCTTAAATGAAATATAAATGCCAGATATTTACTATCCGGCATTTTTGTTTTTGAATCTTTATTATTTTAACCGCTACGTGACATGAATATAGTTATCTATAGAGCTATGTGGCATCTATCTGATTCTCAGGCGCAGCATCAATAAATGCTTTCATTTGATTACATAATTCATAAACGGCCTTGATTTTAGGATAGCTTGTCATATCCACTTTAAATCTTAACGCATTAAATACTTGCGGTACTAAGTTAATATCGGCAAGGGTGGGGGTGTCTCCACAACAAAATTTTCCAGTATATAAATCAGACTGCTCAAGCATAGTTTCAATTTTCTCAAAACCAACTTCAACCCAGTGTATATACCAAGCTGTTTTTTGCTCATCTGTTACTTTTAACTCAGCTGATAAATATTTTAATACTCTTAAATTATCAATTGGGTGAATATCACAAGCAATAGCATAACTTAAGTTACGAATTTGAGCTTGGTTCCAATGATCCCCGGGCAAAATAGGCGTGGCAGGATGCTCTGCTTCAATCCATTCTAATATAGCTAAAGATTGACCTATATTACCTTTCTCAGTTACAAGTGCTGGTAATAGGCCTTGTGGGTTGACTTCTAAATAGTCTTGGCCATTTTGAGCTGACTTCAACAAATTAACGGGAACAAGTTCATGTTCTAACCCTTTTAGGTTTAATGCAATGCGAACTCTATAAGCTGCTGATGACCTAAAGTAAGTATATAATTTCATTATTTTGTCTCCGAAGTAGGGGCTTTATAATATTTTTTTATTTCACGCCAGCAATCTTGATAATTCGGTTGGCGAGTCTCTCCTTTTAGTGCAAATTTAGTAGGAGAAATAATATATTTAGATTCAAACATAAACGCTAAGGTATTTTCATATTTTTGCGGTGCTAAATCCGCATTTGAAGCCTTTTCAAATACTTCAGCTTCAGGACCATGAGGAGACATGCAATTATGCAAACTTGCGCCACCTGGTACAAAACCATGCTCTTTTGCATCATATACACCTTCAATTAAGCCCATAAACTCACTCATAATGTTTCTATGGTAATAAGGGGGTCTAAATGTATTATCTGCAACCATCCAACGAGGTGGAAATACCACAAAATCTATATTAGCAACACCTGGTGTACCCGATGGTGATGTTAGTACAGTAAAAATAGAAGGATCAGGATGATCAAAGCTTACTGTATTAATAACATTGAAGCGCGATAAATCGTATTTGTAAGGGCCTGCATTACCAGTCCAAGCAACAACATCTAAAGGAGAGTGCTTGATATCACAGCGGAACATATTGCCATTAAATTTAGTGATAAGCTCGAAGTCGCCTTCTTTATCTTCAAAAGCTGCAACCGGATATTGAAAATCTCTGTCATTAGCATAACCATTTGCGCCCACAGGACCACGCTCAGCTAATTCATATGCATTACCATAGTTTTCGCAGATATAACCACGTGCACACTCAGTAAGCAATTCAACATTAAATTTAATGCCCCTCGGGATCACTGCGATTTCACCTGCCTTGATGGCTAACTTACCACATTCCGTATGAAGAATAATTTCACCATCTTGTGGTACAAATAAAAGCTCACCGTCGGCATTACAAAAATAACGTCCATCCATTGAAGTATTAGCAACATATATATGAATACCAATTCCTGTTTGTGCATTTACACTGCCATTTGCAGCCATAGTGATAAGGCCATCAATGAAATCTGTTTTTTCAGCAGGTATTTCAATTGGATCCCAGCGTAACATGTCAGGTGGTGTAGGTACTTCAGTGATAGGCGCACTTCTTATTAACGCATTATCAATAGATTCGTAATTACCTTGAACAACAGATGGACGAATTCTATAAAACCAGTTCCTTAGATTATGAGATCGTGGTGCTGTAAATGCAGTAATATTAAATTGCTCTGCATATAAATCGTATTTTACTTTTTGAGGAC
>Ga0209292_1004070_pt1 | contig 15679 bp, 12 predicted proteins | sample GOMGulsemesocosm_2_FD_184634 | JGI IMG/M metagenome (GOLD analysis project Ga0209292, IMG submission 184634) | Methane-oxidizing microbial communities from mesocosms in the Gulf of Mexico - GOM9C Gulf of Mexico (SPAdes) (version 2) | ecosystem: Environmental > Aquatic > Marine > Cold seeps... | reverse complement strand
ATTCGTAGTGTGATTCACTTTTAATCGCCCATTTATAAGAAGCTTACCGCTAATAACGTTACGTTTAGTAACGTTGTTAGCGCTTAATTTCGGTAGCAGTTAATTAACCGACACTCCAATTAGTTACTCAACGGCAAACATAAGGCTTTAACCATGACATTAGAAAATATCAGCGCCAACAAAAGCTATGGCGGCTGGCATAAACAGTATACTCATCAATCAAAAACCTTACATTGTGAAATGAGGTTTGCTATTTATTTACCCCCTCAAGCGGCTAATAACACCAATATTCCGGTACTTTATTGGTTGTCGGGGTTAACCTGTACCGATGAGAACTTTATGCAAAAATCAGGTGTTCAGCAATTTGCCGCCGCATTAGGTATTGCCATTGTAGCCCCTGATACCAGCCCGCGTGGCGAAGGCGTTGCTGACGATGAAAGTTACGATTTAGGTCAAGGGGCAAGTTTTTATGTCAATGCCACTGAGCCGCCGTGGAACCGTCATTATCAAATGTATGATTACCTTGTTGATGAGTTACCTCAGCTAATAGAGTCTACTTTTCCTGTGTCAACAAAACGCGCTATTGCTGGTCACTCTATGGGAGGACATGGCGCGTTAACGTTAGCGCTATTAAACCCTCAGCGTTATTGTTCGGTATCTGCCTTTAGCCCTATTGCCAATCCCAGTAATTGTCCTTGGGGTCAAAAAGCATTTACGGCGTATTTAGGCAATGATACAAGTAAATGGTTAGCACACGATGCCAGTGAATTAATGCGCCAAGCAAAGAATTTTGTTCCCGCTAAAGTCGATCAAGGCGGCGCTGATGATTTTCTAGTCGAGCAATTGAAACCTGAGACGCTAGTGGCATCCGCTAAGGCGAATAGCTATCCGCTAGACATAAACATTCATCCTGGTTACGATCATAGCTATTACTTTATCGCCTCGTTTATCGAAGCACACCTTAAATTTCATGCTAAGCACCTACTATGACCTAAGTGTGATACCTAAGTATGATGACCCGACTGTTAGTACAGTAACAATAATGAATTATTGTTACTGTCGCTGAGTGAATTTCGGTAATGCTCAGTCAGCAAAGTATTCTATGTTCAAAAGTGACTAGCTTCAAAAATGACTAACTTAAAATTATTTTTCTTGCGGTAAAACAAACTAAAAAGTTCAGCAAACCCGGCTTGATTTTAACTAATTACTGCCTTTTCCCTCTAGTCAACAACCTACTATGGCTGATAGAATCTATCCCATTAATTTTTTGGACAAATGAGAAGCAGACCAATGGGCAGAGCTTACCAAAACCGTAAATTATCAATGGCGAAAACCGCCGGACAAAAAACAAAAGTATATTCAAAGTATGGTAAAGCCATCTATGTATGTGCTAAAAATGGCGGTAGCGATCCCGATGGAAATTTATCGCTTCGTAGCCTTATTGATAAAGCTAAAAAAGATCAAGTCCCTACTCATGTAATTGATAATGCGCTAAAAAAAGCTAGCGGCAGTGGTGGGGAAGATTTTGTAGAAGCCCGTTACGAAGGCTTTGGCCCGGGTAACTGTATGGTGATTATTGATTGCTTAACAGATAACGGTAATCGTACCATTAAAGATGTTCGCCAATGCTTTACTAAAACTCACGCAAAAATTGGTTCATCGGGTACCGTATCGCACATGTTTGCTCACCAAGCCGTGTTCGCATTTAAGGGCGAAGATGAAGAAGCGGTATTAGAAAACTTAATGATGGCTGATATTGATGTCACTGACGTTGAGCTAGAAGATGGCATTATCACCGTTTATGCTCCGCACACTGAATTTTTCAAAGTCAAAACTGAATTTGCTAACTCAATGCCAGAGTTTGAATTAGAAGTTGAAGAAATCACTTGGGTGCCACAAATGTACGTGGATATTGAAGGCGAAGAAGACCTTGCTAATTTCGATAAATTTATCGCTATGTTGGAAGATTGTGACGATGTACAGAACATCTATCACAATGCAGAAGTAAAAGCTTAAAGCCCGTAATGTTAGATAATAGTCGCGTAGTAGTTTTATAGAGCCGTCGCGCACTATTGAACTATTGAATAATGTTATTAAAGCCCGTGTAAAGCACGGGTTTTTTGTATTCGTTTGTTAAGCAAAAGTCGAAACGATTAAGGTTAATATTAATTACACAATTTTTATTTCGTCAATAATCCAATCAAGATGCTTACTTAATATTTGGGGATTAAACGGTTTGATGATAAAACCTGACACTTTAGCGGCAATTAAATCTTGTACTTTCTTTTTATCATCTTCACATGACACCATTAGCACCGGTAAGTGCGCTAGTTTATTATCATTACGTACTTTTCGTAATAGCTCCAAGCCATCAACAATAGGCATATGCAGGTCAGTAATTAAGAGATCGTAATCTTGAGTAGAGAGTTTTTTAAAGGCTTCCGAGCCATTCGTCGCTTCACCTAATTCACAAAAGCCTAAGCTACGTAACATATGCATCATCACTTGACGCATAGAGAGCATGTCATCTACTACTAAGATTTTCATTGCTAATCCCTTAGGCACTATAAATTATGAACGTAATAATTATAGTAGAGATTATGTATTTCTCCATTGCTCCCTAGCTAAAAGTCTTCATCAACTTCAAAAGTCATTTTTTCTTGTGTTACCGGGTGAGTAAGTGTTAACTTCTGCGCTTGCAAATGTAGTCGTTTAGCCGGTTCTTTTCCGTATAAATCATCACCAATAATAGGGAAACCCAACCCTTGAAAATGGGCACAATGAACACGTAACTGATGGGTTCTACCTGTTTCAGGGTAAAGATATAACTTGGTTTTACCGTTAATAATTTCAATAACCTGCCATTGTGTTTTCGCCGCTTTACCGTGTTCAAAGCATACTAATTGTCTTGGCCGATCATTAAAATCCCCTCGTAACGGTAATGTTATCTCGCCCGTTAATTGCGGGTACTGCTCGGTAATATCCCCTGCCAATATTGCCAAATAACGCTTTTTTATAGCCCGGTTAATAAATTGATGTTGTAAGTGCTTTTGGGCGCGCTTGGTTAAGGCTAACACCATTAAGCCTGAAGTAGACATATCTATGCGATGAACAATCAATGAGCCGGTCGCGTGTGGAAATTGCTGTTTTATGCGTAAGTACACCGAATCTTCAACATGCCTGCCTGGCACCGATAAAAATTCACTGGGCTTATTAACCACCACAATATGCTCATCTTGATAAACAATTGGCAGTGACTTTCCCTCAGCATGATTTATCAACAAAGGATTGTCATCAAGCGTTATTCCCGCCAGCATATGCTGCAATATGGGTTGGCATTTACCCGAGCAAGCACCATAAAAATTTTTATGCTGCCTAATGGCAGATTTTGGCGATTTTCCCCACCAAAACTCCGCCATCGCGATTGGCGTATAGTGATGAGAAAAAGCAAACTGTAACAGCTTAGGTGCAGCACAATCGCCAGCACCTGATGGCGGCATTGTATGGGGTGCACTAGCAAAAATATCAATTAAGTCTTTTTCTATACCCGCACTATTTAATAATCGATATTGTTTAAAGAGTTTTTTTTGTAATCGTGTCGATAAACGCTTGCGCTGATTTTTTATCGCTTGAATAGCATCGGTTAGCAAGGCAAGTTGGTCAGCTACTTCAGTAATTTTGTCTTGCCAATATTGTTTCAAATCACGCAAAGCGTTTTTATCGGCAACACTTTCTATAGCCAGTTGTTTTAAACGTTGAGCTAATTCATTATCACCTAGTGAATTTTTAGCGTTTTCACGCTGTGCTTTTCTCAGCTGCTTACTCGCCGCCATTTGTGCTCTTAGCTGCGTTAACGCTTGCGATTCTTCAGCCTGCATTGCACTGAGTTGTTGTTGGTATTGGTTTAATTTAGGGTTACTAGCTAACTCATCAAGTTCGCTATTTAACTGGTTGATTATTTTACTTTCGCGATCGTAAAAATCAGCCTTATCATCACTACTTACAATAGGCGGGACAAAGTGAATGTCGCACTCATCTGTTAATTCTTTGCCTGAAAAAGCACAAAGATAGCCCAGTTGCTGCTGTGAGTTTTTAACCACCAATACACCCAACATTTTTCCACTTTCGCTGAGCGCTTGTTGCAATATTTGCTCACGCTGTACCTCTTGTTGCAATTGTTGCACCGCAGCTAAAGATAACGGGCCTGGTTGATAGCAAAAAGGAAAAGTAAAACGCTCAGGTAAGTCAATGTGTTCAATATCAACATTGAAAGGAGTAAAAAAGGTGTCTGCATTAGGCATTAGGATAAATAAAAAATTTTAGCAACATAGCTTATTTTAACGGTATTAGTGCAATTTTAATATTTTTTTGTCGATGAACAGTATTTAATTTTCGTTTACTTAACTTGTATAGAATAACGATAAGCGCACGCTTAGCGTTATCCTATACAAGTAAAAACAAGCTAAAACACGTTAGCACCGCTATAGCGTTCGTCTAAAGAAATCGACTGACATGCTATATACGTGCATCGCTAACGCGGGATCGAAACGATCCCCTTCATCACGCATAAAAGCATGTTGAGCATTAAATTCATGCCACGAAAAATGGTTTTTATTGGCGATTAAATTCAGGTGAACTTTCATTCGCCCTTCGTCAGGCACATGAGGATCTTGTTTTCCCCAAATAAGTAATAACTCGCCATTAATATCTTTAGTACGCGTAAAAGTATCATTACCTTTGGCGCAAGGTAAAGTATCGGAGTGAATGTCGGTAGCATATAAACAGGTCGCCGAAAGCACTTGCTCATTTAATGCCGCTCGATAAGCTAAATGTCCGCCAATACAGACTCCCATCGCCCCCACTTTCCCGGTACAATCGCCATAAGCTTGGGCAAAATCAACTAACGATTGGGTATCACTATCATGCGCTTCTAATGGCTTAGTCCATTTATCTGCATTACCTTTATCTTTACCTGCATCATCGTAACCCAGCACAGTGCCAATAAGGTTTAACTCATGAAAAACTTCGGGAACCAAAACGATAAAGCCATGCCCTGCTAATATTGCTGCGCTTCTAGCAATAGGACTAGTTTGTTGAAAAATTTCTGAATAGAAAATAACACAAGGATAATTCCCCTTCGCTTCAGGGCGATAAAGGTAGGTTCTCATTTCACCGGTAGGGGTTGATAAATCGTGAACTTCTTTGCTGATGATCATACGTAAATTAGCATTTAATAAAATATTATCAACGAGTTTACTTGACCGGTAGAACTACACAATGATTTTGTCACTAAAGCATTCAAATTGCGTAAAAATAAAAAGCCCAAGATTAACAAGTGTTAATCTTGGGCTTTTATAAACAAGGCGGTTTTTCAATCAGGTAACGTTAATAAAAGGCTTATCAGGCCTAACCGTATTGCGGTTAGGCCTGATAAGCCCATGTTAAAAAACGTTTCGAATCTTGTAAATTCGTGAACGATAACCGCTGTGAACCCGATGTATCTTTAATGACAACATTGAATTTATTCACAGAAATTGATTGTATGGGTGAGTGAATTTGGTACTCAACCCCTTTATATGTATAAGACATAATAAACTCTCATAATTGTGCGTTTATTAATAACTAAAGTAGCCAAACAGTATATGCTGGACTATCGACTAACAGACCTAAACGAAAGTTAATGGCTTAGTTAAACTACGCATTAATAGTAAAAGCAATATTATTGTTTGAAAAACGCTATGGTTAGAAAACGAATAGATCTAGACAAGGTATTTCAATATACCTTGTGAACAGTACAATAATTTAGCTTAGTTATTTTGGTGATGACTGACTGTGAAAGGGAAAGGCAAACACGGTTTATTTTTTAATTAACTGTGAGCTAATTTAGAAAATAAACGGTTAAATATTCGGAGGAAGAACAAATAACGAGCGAACGATACAAGTATTCGCACATAATGTAAACAATTAATTTAGATAATTGTTATATGCGAATAATTTATGCTGTAAGTTAAAGTGCAGATTAATTTTTACAGGCTCTAAAGCCTTGACCATATGGTAAACGAACGACTCTTTTATGATAATAGTTCACTGACAATACGTTTTAATAAAAAAGTTTCACGCTCGATTGAAAGGCCTTTTTTATCGCTATTCGCAATGATATCTTCATTATGATTAATCGCCTCAAAAATGTTCATCCATTGAGGCTGCATACCATTATTAATTTCATGCTGCTCTAATTGTGGCTGCTGTAATTCTTCATCTATAGTACAGAGATAACAATAAGATTGCATATGCATCAGCTCAAAACCATCTTTATTCCAAGGCCTGAATTCTTCATAACAGCCAAACGCTTCGATATTTTGCACATTATGCGCGCCGGTTTCTTCTTTTAGCTCACGAATTAAGCCGGCAATTAGAGTTTCGCCCTCATCAACACCACCACCAGGTAAGCTGTAATCATGATAACGCTGGGTATATAACAACAGAATACTTTCGCCTTTTAACACAATAGCTCTGGTAGCTTTACGGACAAAACAAGGTGCTGACAGATCATTAATGTCAGTATGGGTGGTTGATTTAAGTAAGCGCATAATCATTCTTTGGGGAAATAGAGTTATAGTGAAAGGTACATTAACTTTAGGGGCTTTCCCCTAGTTGAATCGCATTATTATACGGCGCAACGATAGTGAATAACATCACTATTTAGATAGCTTAATCCTCAATCAAGTAGGGGTTTAACGAGAGTATACGCTGTTGTTCATATAAACTCAGTGAATAACAGCGTATATAAAAGACTCTACGTCAAACGTTTACAGGGCATTGAGAATATTTATGCTCTACTTTGTCAATCGCGTTTTTTACCGCTTTATTAAAAACAGATCGCCATTCACCATCAGTATTTGCCATATTAGAATCCGTGTCTGAACCTCTAAAATAGATATCTTCTCCATCAACTTTTAACACAGCATGACCTTCTAGAATCATGTTGTAAATATTGACATAGCCCTTAACCAATTTCAGTACCACAATCTCCTCACGTTGACTGTTAAGATTTTTTCCCGCTAAATATTTATTCAATTGCGGTTGCTTTAAAGGAGCCACCAAATGAAGCGAGTCATCCATCAGTAACTGAAACTTTGGAGCACAGCTTTGTACTACTTGTTTAGTGGCGGCACAGCCGCTAAACAAGTAACAAGCAGCTATTACCGTTAAAAGTCTTATAAACATACAAGCTTAGATTCTTCAGCATTTAAGTTTGGCATTGAACAGATAGCGCCAGCTCGGTGACCATCGGAAAAACGAATTACATCACGCTCTTCGTTATCTTTAACCATGACTGACTTATGACTTTTAGGGTAGCCCGGCAATACTTGACCATCTTTTTTATAAGTATCTGCAAGTATAGGATCGGCCATATCTATCGCTAACAAAGCAACAACTTCTTGAATTCCAGCCGTTAAATAAGACTTTAATTGTTCCGACTTTGTCGTTGCCCAAACATGCGCTAACTCACTTACTGATTCATCAAACGTATATTCTGTAGCAGACAATTTCTTCATTTTTTTATTGTAAGATCTTTTAGAGTTCCTTTTCTCTGTGTTTGTTAATTCTGCTCGCGCTGCTTTTAACTTGGCAATTTCAGCAATATTACCAACATTGTCTTTTTTAGGCTCAGGTAAAGAATCGGCAAAATAAGTAAAGGTGTTTTTATAGATCACTTCATCTTTTCTATCTGTGGCACCTTTTTTAATTAAGGTTGCATAAGTAACAATAAATGGCACTCTAAAGTCTAAGTCTAATTTATATTCCGTCGATAATCTCAAATAATAATTACCTGATCTCATTTGTTTTTTGGCTTGTTTATAGTCTTTAAATGTTGCAACTTTCCCCAATGACATACTAGGGTGTCCCACTAAACTTTTTTCAATATTCGATTGTAAGATATCATCAAAATTGTAGTTGATTAGGCGGTTACGAATATCGGCAAGCTTATCCGTTGTTTTTTCTGCGCTACTACTATTGGCTGAAGCATCAATAGCTGAGCCAACTAGCGCTCCAATAAGGCCGAATTGCATAGATACCGCTGCCGAATTTTGGATTGGGAACAATGCTTCTAACTCTTGTTGCTTAACAATTGAGATCACATCAACTTGGGTTTCAATTTTATTTTGAATAGATACTTTATGGGGGGTGGTTGAACAGCCTGCAAAAAATACTACGGCAAACAGTAACACGCCAATTTTCTTAATCATGAATATTCCTTTTTATTATTAATATGTACATCTATGGCAACACGAAACAAAAGCGATCAACTTCGTATTATTAACAATCAAGTTTAGGTTCAAATATCATCCGTATCGAGCTCATTGCAGCCAGAATAACCCTTGATATTAGTACAAGGCATATAGATTTAACGGTTATTGATACCAATAATGTCGCTATAAACATCCCTTATTTAGCCCATACTTACTTAATGAAAATTCACAGGTAAGCTCTTGATCTGTATTACGTTAGCATAATGAAGTATAGATTTACATCGATAATATCTATATAAATGATGAGATTCTAATAACTTAATTGAATAATAAATATAATTTTAAAACCCTCTCAATGCTATATTTTATTTAATGCCGCAACCAAAATAAAAGCGTAATGATATAAAGTAAAGCCAAAGTAAATTAAGTAATAGCAAACGCTTTTTATAAACTTTATTCTGAAAAGATATGTGCTGAAAATACTGAAAACATACTCTCTATCTGCAGCCTTTCTACAAGCCTATTTCGGATGATTTTTTAAGGATAAAAAATGAAAAAACCTACTATTACTCTTTTTCATGTCATGGTATTACTCTCTGTATTTATCAGCGTTAATGCCGCCGCAGGGTCACCATTAACTTATCAAGACTTTGCCAGCTTACCTGACGTTTCAGCGGTTAAGTTGTCTCCTGAAGGTAAAAGCATCTTTTCAAAAATTCATCTTCAACACGACAATGTTGATGGAACGGCAATAGAAGTCACTGATTTACTCACATCAAAAAAGAAAATAGTACTTTATACCGATAACAGTAAATATGATATTCGCTGGATACGATGGAAAGATGACAGCACCTTATTAGTAGGGATTGTATATCCTGAAAAGCGTACCGTAGGGCAAAGTGCTCGAAAACATAAAACTCGCGAAACTCGACTAATGATTGTGAATATCGAAAACGATAATATTTCGATGGCATTTACTAAAGGTTTTTTAAAGCAGTTTTATATTTTACCGGTAATGCAAGATTATGTCATTGATATACTACCCAACGATAAAGAGCATATTCTCATTGGCTTAAAAACTAATATGACCATGTTTGATGTACCCAAATTAGGTGTTTTCAAACTTAACATTGTCAATCATAAAGTATCGCTAATAGAGTCTGGCAGGAGAGATATCAGCTTTTGGCAAACAGATCAACAACACCGGGTTCGTGTTACTGATCATTATAAAAAAGGTATTCATCATATTGAAGTGAAGAATATTGCTACCGGTGAATGGCAAGTTTTATGGCAATTTGAAAATTTTTCAGAACAAACCATTTGGCCAATGGGCTTTGGTGAAGATCCTAATTTACTGTATGTAAAAGCTTATCATCAAGATCGGTTAGCGCTCTTTAGCGTCAATCTTCAAGATAAAGATTTAACCAAAAAGCTAATATTTTCTGATGAAAATTCAGATATCAATGGCGGATTAGTCTACGCGCCCGATAACAAAAAAGTTATTGGAGTAACCTTTACTAATGGCAGCGGCTTCACCTACTTTGATCCAGAATACCAACAATTACAAACTCGCATTAATAAAGCACTGCCGAAAACGAATAATAGAGTGGTTTCGTTAAGCAAAGACAAGCAACAATATTTAGTCTACGCAAATAGTGATATTGATTCCGGTACTTTTTATTTAGGAAGTAAACAACCAGCAAGCCTAAATACATTGGCCTTTAGCTATAAAAAACTTGCCCCTGAATTAATGTCAAAAGTAACCAAATACAATTATAAAGCCAGAGATGACTTAGCCATTCAAGGATATTTAACCCTCCCCGCTAATGCAGTTAACAAAAATTTACCTACTATCATATTCCCTCATGGCGGGCCTATTTATAATGACAGTGAATCGTTCAATAATTGGTCTCAATATTTTGCCAATAAGGGTTATGCCGTTTTGCAAATGAACTTTCGTGGCTCATCAGGACAAGGTCTAGCGTTTATCAAGTCAGGATTAAAAAACTGGGGCTTGCAAATGCAAGATGACATTGAGGATGGCGCCAGACAATTAATTGCCGATGGCATTGCCAACCCCGATAAGATTTGTATTGTCGGCGCCAGTTATGGTGGCTATGCCGCCTTAATGGGTACAGTGAAAACACCTGACTTCTATCATTGTGCTGTAAGTATTGCAGGCGTCAGTAATGTGGTCGATTTAGTCAGAGACAACCGTCAATTTTGGCGATCTTATAATGTAGTCGATGAACAAGTAGGTAGCGATAAAAAACATTTAAGTAATATATCTCCGGTTAATCATGCAAATAAAATAACCGTACCCATCTTACTTGTTCACGGAGACAGTGACCGACAAGTAGATCGTAAACATAGTGAGCAAATGTATAAAGCGTTAACCAAAGCGAAAAAGCAAGTCACCTATATAACGCTAGAAAATGAAGATCATTATTTAACGAATAATCATAATCGCCTTAAAACGTTTGCGGCAATAGATCAATTTTTAACACAGCATTTATCGGTTGAATAATAGCGGTATAACCGTGAATTCTATCTATAAATTACCAATCATTTAATTGGAATTAATCGTAGTAATTTATCGCAATAATTTATAGCTATGTATTAGAGGGAGTTATTGCCATGGCGGTAATACACGAATAAATCACATGCTGTGATACTTTTTACGCTTTGTAACACTTAAAAGCGTTTAATCACCCCTTAAGTTTTTCATAGCTTGTATAGTTTACGTTCAGTTAAATTATTTATCATTTAACTGAACGCTCATAATGAGCTGACGAATTATCGACACACATTATTATTGGTATTAAGGCTAGGATTACAAAATTATCTTTTCTTAAACTATCCATGAAACTACCAATAAATGACAACAAACTTAAAGGAATAATATATGAAGCCATCATTACTTAAAATATTCATACTAGTTGTATCAGCAAGTACTTATACTAGCCAAGCGACAGATATTACGTTAACAACTAAAGACAACTTTGAACTTAAGACTAGTTTTTATCAAGCAAAAACAACAGATAATAGAGCGGTCTTATTATTACACCAGTGTAATTATAATCGCACTATGTATAACAATATAGGTCAACAACTCGCAAACAAAGGTATACACGCATTAAGTTTAGATTTTAGAGGTTTTGGTGAAAGTATTAACGACAAATTTGACGTGAAAAAAGTACAAAAATTACCGGAAAATAAACGACGTAGCGCTTGGCAGAAAATGGCGACTAACTGGCCGAGTGACGTACAACAGGCGCATGATTTTCTTAAAAACAAATTAACTGGTGGTATTGTCGGTGTTATTGGCGCAAGTTGTGGCGGCGGTCAAGCGATCACTTTAGCAGAGGCTAATCCGGTGACAGCAATTAGCTTTTTCTCTTCAGGTCAAAATGAAGAAAATATTAATCGCTACAAAGCAAGCTTAGCAAATAAGCCTACCTTTATTATTGCCGCTGAAGACGATACGTTTACATATAACAGCGCTAAGCAATTATTTACCGAGACAAAAAATATCAATAGTAAGTTAGTTGCCTATAAAGGTAGCGATCATGGTTTCCCATTACTTGATAAAGACACTCAGCTAGCAAACAGTTTAGTCAATTGGTTTGATAAACAATTAACTCACAAATAACAAGCTCAGCTAAAGAATAAGGGGTAATAACATTTTATGTTATTACCCCTTTTCATTAAGATATTCTAAAATGTTTTAGTTAGTTTCCGATAGCATATTGATGATGTTTTCATATTCGGGATATTTTACACTTCACGGTTTCTTATCAGTAATATTCAAGTCAAAAGGTACTAGAGAAGGATAGATTTATCTCTGGTTCAAATTTACGGTGAGAAACTTCAGTGCCTTCATACCCCCCATTGCGGTTTTCTTGGTACAAATAGCGTGAGCGAATAAAACGACCGACGTTAACATGTCGAATCTCTAGCCGGCTTTTTATATCAAAAAAACGAGTAGTTTCAATAAAGACCTTACCTAAGCGTTTATTCCCCTCAAAGGTTCGAATTTCGTCTACATAAAAGCGTTTTCGTTTATAGCCTCCCCAATACTCCATTCCCCAAGCATATCCGTATTGGCTAACGTCTTGGCGAAACTCTACCTTTAACCAATTGGGAGAATAGTTAGACAAATTTCTATGGGAATTTGTGAGTGGATCTATAAAATCAGAACCTCGATAAACATGATATATTTCGAATAAACCATTTTCTAAGAGATTATCCACTGGTAAGTTTAGGGTGGTTTTTACGGTCCAATAATCAGCGTCACCGGCATTGCCTAAGCCTTGGTTTCCTGATGGTAAGGTGATCTGTTCAATAATATCTCTACGGCGCTGATATTGTGCTTCAAGTTTAAAGCTGCCTCGTTCACTAAAACTCCAATTGTAAATAGCAGTTAACGCAGATCTACTCTCTGGCTTAAGATTGGTATTTCCTGACGTAGTTCGCGAGTCAGAGGTCTCGGCGCTGGCGGCAAAATCATTAAAATCGAGTTGCTCTACCGTTCGTTCAGCCGTCAGAGTCAGTTGTGAATGTTCATTGATGTTATAATTTACGGATAAACGTGGCTTGATAAAGTTAAAGGTTTGGCTTTGATTACTGTCTCCTGAAACGGTAATTTCAGATACCTCTACCGTTAAGCCACCCTCTATAGTTAATACTGGACTGGTGTTATAAACAAAATTAGCAAACATTTCACCGCGAACTTCTTCAATAACGTCGGCCCCCTCAAGCCCTTGTGCCACACTGTTTTCGATTAGTTCTAACTCGGTATCAAGGCGATTATTGGCTATTTCTATACCGAATTCAGGTTTGAACGACATTTCACCTACTTTGCCAAACGTAGTGCGGGCAATATACTCAGTTTTAAGGGTATCTTTGAAATATTCACTGCTATTACCGTCATCAGAACCCTGCATCGATGAGTTTAAGAAATTTGTATATTGATAATCATGAGCTGAAGCTAGTCCAATAATACGCCATTTCCATTCATCATTGGTGTTAACCCAATCAACCCCTAGTTCGGCATTAAAATTCTTTTTTTCTTCATGCAACGCCCATAGTTCATCAGGCGATGAACTATTCGGTATTGAAGCGGTAAATATGTCTCTATCGATACTGGCAGTCCATTTATTCGCGGTCAATGCGGTATTAATGGTTAATGTTCCATCGCCAAGTTTTCGTGAACCTTCAACATTAATAATAAAGTCTTCATCAACAGATGCTCGTGATTCGTATGAACTCGAGGTTAAATTTTCATTAGCATCCCGGTTTTCAATAAGCGCAGAGGCGTACCATGGGTCACCTGCAATTTTAAGATCGAATGAAGCGTCCCATTCACGGAGTTTGGTCGTTAATGTTGCTTCAATCTTAGGTTTAGCAACACCGTTAGAGGCTCGAGTATAAGTCGTACTATAAGTGCCATTGGTACTGGTATTGCTCTTAACAATATTAGCCACAATTGAATGTCCAGCGGCTTCGCCAGCGCCGACTCCACCACGTAGAATTTCAATGTACAACACTTGAGCAGCAGGTATTCTTTGTAACGCTCCGGTTAACCCCCCTGATTTTGATGTCGGGCGAACACCATTGATGAGTACATTGCCGGCATTACCGCCAAAACCTCGCGCATCACTACCTTTATTATAAGAGAATCCTGGTAGTCGATGGATCATATCCATCGAATTTTGCGGCGTGTATTGAGCAAAAAAACTCGCGGGATAAACAGCATTATTATCAATAATAGCGTCATCGATAATAGCTTCGTCTATATTACTGGGCAAAATAACATCATTAGCTAGCAGCATTTGGCTGAATAACCCTAGGTATATCGCTACAGCGAGTTTAACAAAATTCAATTTCATGAGTCTTAACAAACCTTATATTAAAATAATTATTAATGCTGCTTGAAGCGTTCAAATAGTGTTCTATAACGTTAAGATTACCAATAAAAATAAAGCCAGTGGCGTTAACATTGTTATTTTTTTAACGAAACACTTTCATACCCAGTAACCAACATTGTGGCATTAGCTAGGTTCTTCTTTATCCATGTTGATACCGGTTTAATTTGTTCATCCGTCATATGAATAAAGGCTACTTTTCCAACATTCATTTGCTTGATACGCTGCTCACAGTCTGACTGTCTTAAACAGCGATCATGAATAAGTGCGACATCAATATTTTTCTTTGCTAGTTTTAAGCCCTCTATTTGCTCCACATTGATACCTGCGTCGCCAATATGTAGTACTTTCCAGCCATTAATATCAACAAGGTAAGCATAGTTTTGAGTCTTTGCGTGAACGCCTGGGTCGCCATGCGGAAAGTTGAGTACAGAAACATTAACATTATGGTGGCTGAATAGTTTGGATTGAAAAGCAGCAAGTGACTCAGTGCGTAACTGAGGCGAGGCGACTTTTCCTGCTAATTTTTTCAGAACTTGTGGAGTGCTAATAAAAAGGGTGTCTGGATTATGCTTGAGGAAATTTGATGTTCGTTTGGCTCCAAAATGATCACTGTGTCTATGAGTTGTTAGAGCGACATCGGCTCCTTGCTTGGTCAGTTGTGTAAACGCTTTTTCACTTAAAGAATTAAAGCGTTTGTGGGCGCCAAACAACGCGTCAATCAGAACAGTATTATTACCGGAGGAAATTTTTACACCTGCATTGGCTACATGCTCAATGACAAGTTCGGTACCAAGTGACACCGAAGAGAAAATGCTCATCAGCAAAAAATAGGTAAGATTTTTAAGTTTAAACATCAGGAGCATTTCTCCACGTTTAGTTAAATTAAGTTAAGTTGAGTTAAGTACGGCTTGATACCAAGCCGCAATTAATAATAATTGAGAGTAGAACAACATCATTAATTAGCATTATTTTATGATCAAAAGCTATTTATCAAGCGTACTTTATGCAATTGACTGAAATCGAGTTTAATGTTGTTTTATCTGAAAAAACAGGCACCTTGAGTAAAACCAGTAGAGTAAATATTTACATAAGTTTTACAGTTAAAAACATCAAAGAGCTGTTACGCTATAGTCGGGTTTATTAGCGAATAAATTTCGCTTAACGCAATCAAAAGAAAATTTATGACCAATAAAGCAAAATTACTCATTGTTGAAGATGAAGTCTCAATTTTACGAGGCTTGACCGATTTATTTGTTTTTCACGGTTTTCAGGTGGAAAGCGAGCAAGATGGTAAAAAAGGTTTGAACACTGCATTATCTCAAAAATTTGATTGTATTATTTTAGACGTCATGTTGCCGTCAATGGATGGTTTTAGTATTTGTAATGCCATACGGCAGTCATCCAAAGAGCAGCCGATAATAATGCTGACCGCCAAAAGCTCAGAAGAAGATATTATTAACGGTTTAACCCTTGGCGCTGACGATTATATTGCCA
>Ga0209292_1004068_pt1 | contig 15683 bp, 9 predicted proteins | sample GOMGulsemesocosm_2_FD_184634 | JGI IMG/M metagenome (GOLD analysis project Ga0209292, IMG submission 184634) | Methane-oxidizing microbial communities from mesocosms in the Gulf of Mexico - GOM9C Gulf of Mexico (SPAdes) (version 2) | ecosystem: Environmental > Aquatic > Marine > Cold seeps... | reverse complement strand
TTGCGGTTCCTGCTAATCACTCTATAGATAATTCGTTTGCGACATTGAGTTTTATTGAGCAGCAAGGGTTGGTGTTTAAGATAGCATCTGGTGATAATGCGGACTTGTTTGCCATCAATGAGCAAGGTCAGCTGAGCTTGAAGCGTCATACTCTTGAGGGAGAATCCCGTTCGTTTGATCTTGACGTCACGATAAGCAAAGATAATAAAACCAGTTCTACGCGAGTAAAAGTGAATGTTTTACCCCGTGATGTATTACTTCATCAAGGTGTGTCACAGGAAATATGGACTGGAATATCTGGCTCGAGCATTGCAGTTATTAATACGTTAGCGCCGATTAATCAACAAAGTACATTAACAGACTTTAAATCACTTACCAATATGGGCTCTTCTTATGGCCAACGAGTATATGGTTATTTCACAGTCCCTGTGAGTGGGGAGTACAATTTTTGGATTGCTTCTGATGATAATAGTGAATTACGCATTAGCACTGATATGACGCGTGATAAAGCTGATTTAGTCGCGCGTATTACGGGCTATACGAGTGAAGATAACTGGCGTGATAGCAGCCAGGTTAAAACGAATATTAATTTAAATGCGGGTCAGTATTATTATATCGAAGTGCTTCATAAAGAAGGCGGTGGTGGTGATCACATGTCTGTTGCATGGCAGGGCGCTGGTATTCAAAATCGTACCTTGATGACGGGAGAATACTTGATACCGTACAGTCGTTTCCATCCTGCGTCGGTACAAGTCGAAACGGCAATACAAACTGGTTTTGACCGTCAAGGCAATCAACTTCAGCTTAATATTAGTGTAGATGAAAGTGCTGAAGGTTACCCTGTGTGGGTTTATTATGGTGAAATGGATGCAGGTAGTAACGCAGAAGGCTGGCAATATCGGGTTAAGTTAAGTGACTTGTTAGCGGGTGAGCATAGCATTACATTGTCACCTATCGATCCCGGTAAAACGTATTATATTCGAACTGAAACGGTTGGGCCTACGGGCAGTCGTTGGAGCCAGAATGTGACGACTGTACGGACAGTCATTATTGATCCAAATAAAACGGCGGGTGAGTCATTACCGCAAAACATTGATATCGACGTTAGCATTAATGACGTTGATTATTCATTAGCGTTAGCCAAGCATTCGGTACGATCTCCCCATTTTCAATTACTCACTTTTGATTCTCGTCGAGTCAAAGAATATGAGTCCGTATCACCAATGCCGGAAATTAGGACTTACCGTGGCATTGTAACCAATAATGCTGCTGTAACCGTTACAGGTGTGGTCGATGCGTTGGGCTCGATTCATATTTCGGCGTGGAAGGGAGACATGTTATTTTGGCAGAAAAATGTCGATGTGAGTGAGTTTATAACGCTAGCGGCGTTAGGTAATGATGAAACCGATACGCAAGAGTTAATCATTGATTTTGAATTGCCTGCTATTGAGAATGGCCGTTTATATCAACCGCAACCTGGGAATGACTTTCATAATAGTTTAGCGCGTGTCGCGTTTAAGTTTGAAGAAAATCAGTTCGATAATGCGGCTGGAAATAACATTATCAATGGTATTGCGCAGATGGAAGGTCACATTAATGAACTTGATTATATGTGGGCTCAGAAAACAGGACTGCGCTGGGACATAGGCAAAGCGGTTATTGAATTGAAAGGGGAAATAGGCAAGGGGACGCAAACTCGTCCACCAGCACCAGATGCCACCAACTTCAGTATTGATTTTCAAGATCCTGTGAATGGTGGGCAATGTTGGGGTGGTGGTTATTGGGTTGGCTGTACGGCTGGTTATACCATGAGTTGGGGTTTCACCCATGAAATTGGGCATAACTTAGGGTTAGGTCATGGTGAACAAACGGATAATAATAATCAGATCCAAGAACCAAGAACACACATGGGTAATATGCAAGCATGGAATACGACCCGTCGAATTCAAAAAGGGTCTCGCTTTAAAGCCGCGAAGGCACTAACGGATCCGATGTTACCTGCCACATTCAAAGATTATTTAACTGTATATCAAAATGAATCTGGTTTGGTAGATCCTCTGGCGAATGATTATGACGCCAATGGCGACCTATTAACTATTGAGCGCTTTGACGCAACAACATTAGCTGGTGGCACTGTTATAGTCGATGGTGATTCATTACGTTATACACCTCCTGCCGATTTTATCGGGGTCGATCAATTTAGTTATGTTGCCACTGATGGTGAATATCAAACCCGTGGCCCTGTGATGATTCAAGTGGTAACGCCTGAATTGGCCGCTGACTGGGATATGGATAACCTAAACGAGAATAAAGTGACGGATCTTTCTGGTTTTGGTCATGACTTACAGGCCGAAACGGCAGGTGCTAAATTAACTGAAATGCAAACCGTAGGAATAACAGGTCAAGGTATTACTATTCCATTGTTAGCACCGAAGACGATGACGAATGATCCTCTCGGTGACAGTTTATTGGAACATAACTTAGATCCGGGTCATAAAAGCTTTACAGCGGCTATGTGGTTTAAATATGCGGTTACTGATGGTGATAAGCTGCTTATTGGTAAATCGTCTAAAACCCCAAATAATATGAATTATGGTGGGTGGGAGATCCGTGCGAGTGGATTGGATTTAGAAATTCAAGTTAATTTCCGCGACCGATTTATGTATCCAAATCATGTAAAGGTCGTTCAACCTGGTGCTATTGTTGATGGCAGCTGGCATCATGTTGTCGTTGTAATCGATCGTGATGATCAGCAGCTACTGGGTTATATCGATGGTGAACCATTTGATATTCAAGGCGATTTACCTACCGGTGACAGCCCGATAATTGCAGCGATGAATACGTCTGGTTACGGTGGCGGTTCACCCTTTAAAGTGGGTGGGCATACTAGTGTTAGTTGTGAAGATGGGGCTACCTCGGAAGACCCTAAAGTCTGCACATCGGCATTGGGGCAAGCATATGATAGTGTCAAAATTTATCATAAAGCATTGTCAGCACAGGAAGTGAGATTTTTGTTCACGGAATAAATAGTAACTTTAGATAAGCATCGTCAAAGATAACATTTGATGGTGCGTCTATTCACAAATCATAAGACATACATTTCCTATGTGGACTTATTTGCTTTATATCTAGTTGATAGATAAATAGACATTATAAATAGATAGATAAATTATATTATAAAAACAAAGGAAGAAAGAGATGGATGGAGTCAGTATTTTATACCCGTTACTTGCGCATATATTGTTAGTTGTATCACTGTATTTTTTGTTGATAATACGTAAATCTAAAGCGATAAAAGCAAAAGCGGTGGATTTTAAGAAAACGGCATTGAATAATAAGGCTTGGCCAGAAGATGTCGTGCAAGTATCTAATAACTTAGATAACCAGTTCGAATCACCTTTGGTGTTCTATGGTTTGTGTATTATTACCGTATTGGTTGGTGCGGTGAATAATTTTGCTATTGGGTTGTCAGTGGCGTATGTGCTGTTTAGATATATCCATGCTTATGTGCATGTGGGGTCTAACTATGTGCCACATAGATTACGCGCGTTTGCACTGTCTTTGTTTATGTTGTTGTTACTGTTAATTCAAACGTCAGTACATATAGTGATGGCTGCATAGCAAAAAATAGAATGTTATAAATAGCCGTTCTGTGATTTTAATGCTGATTAAAAACAAAAATAGCCGCAATTGATGCGGCTATTTTTTTATATTATACAGTGTTAAGACGGCACTAATGAGGTCGTCTTAAATCACTTAGATTATGCTGGTGTTGCATCATCAGTTGCATGATCTGTTGAAATAGTACCTGCTTGTTTACGTTTTAATAGCAGTAAACAAATCGCCGTGAACATACCAAATGCTGATACGCTTAGACCAATACCAAAGATCATTTGATACGCTTCAATTGCAGGGTAAGTATCGATGATCCAACCGTTTAGAGCGTAAGCCCAGAATACTGATGCATAAGCAGCGAATGAACCAACACTCATAGCAGCGCCACTGAATTCTTTCGGAACACCAGCTTCAGCAATAGGTGCTAAGATAATACCTTTTGCTAGGAAGATACTGAACGAGAAGCACATTAGTAGGATCATGTTCATTACTAACATGTCAGCTGATTTTGGTAGTAAAATTGTAATACCTAAGCAGATAACAGTAAGAGCCAATGCACACAACATCATTTTAATTGATGATTTGAATACAAAGTCAGCGATTGAACCAGCAACAAGACCCGCAACAACACCCATCGCACCCGTATTAATGATACCGAAGATAGCCGCTTCTGCTGTTGTTAAACCGAATACCGCTTGTAGGTATGGTACTGTGTAGATAAGGGTAATGTAAGTCCAGTAAACCGTTAGCGATGTAAGTGCTGCTAACCATACTGTCGGCATTTTTAATACATAGAATAAACCCTGTAATGCCGCTTTGTTTTTACTTTCGCCAGCTTTAACTTCTAATTGATTGTCTGGTACAAATTTCCATACACAGAAGATCATAGGTAGGATAAGCAAGGTATAGAATACGATAGCACCTTGGAATACCAAGATTGAACCACTCACTAACGCCATGATACCAACGATAAGTGCGTTCATGCTCATTTCCGTTGCACGACGGATTGACTCTAATAAACCAAAAGCCATCCCTTTGTTCTCATCGCCTGACATTAAGTTAACGCCATTCACAACGGCTGGCCAGAAGATTGCGTCAATCAGACCCCAAAGTCCGGCAATGACGATCAAGACAGTAAATTCAGGCTGAAAGATGATGATAGCCATCATACTTAAAAATCGTATGAACATACTGGTCATTAAAATCGAACGTACAGAGAAACGGTTATTTACCCAACCAGCAGGAATGTAGAAGAACATTGCAGAACCAATTAAGGTAAACAATACACCCATCTGCGTATTATCGATGTTTAATACTTCAAGCAGTAAGTTATAAAACGTACCTTTAAATGCTTCGAAAGCAGAGTAAATGATTTGTCCTGATAGCACGACAGACAAGAAACCGTAAAAACGGGTTTTTGAGTCGAAACCAATTTTGCTTAATAAGCTCATTATTTATTACCTAATACTTTGTATTTTGATGGAAATTTATGGGCGATATCGGTACAAATACCGTCAACGCCCCAGTTGAATAATTGATTAGCACGCGCAAGATCGTTGACCGTCCACACGTTTATTTTAAAACCAGCGGCTTTAAATTTGTGTACCATCTCTTGCGTTAAGCCTTTATCTTCTGGATGGATGTAATCTGCGTTACACCAATCTAAAATTGAGTTCCAATCGTCCCACAAGGTATGACTTTCAAATAAGCAAGCAACTTGAGTTTTTGGACTACGACGTTTAAATTCAGTTAAGGCAAGGTGGTTGAAGCTTGAAACTATTAATTCGCGTTCAGGATTTAGCTCTTTCAAACCAGCAATTAAATTATCAATAAGGGTATAGCTAAGCTCTGCACTTGCTGCACATGATTTAATTTCAATATTCATGTTTAGTTCAAGGTCATTGGCTAATGCAATTAACTCTTGGAGAGTCGGTAGTTTTTCACCAATGAATTCATCTGCAAACCAACTGCCGGCATCGATATTCGCGATATCGTCATGACTGATTTTACATAGTTGACCGCTCTTATCGGTACAACGATCTAAGGTATCGTCATGAGAAACAATGATTGTACCGTCTTTTAAAATATCAACGTCACATTCGAACCATTGAATATTATTTTCTTTACATAAAGAAAATGCGGCTAATGTATTTTCTGGTGCCAGTGATGACATTCCACGATGAGCAATCAATCTTTTCATTGTTAACCTTCTTGCAACTTAAATGATGGCGAGATAATAGGTGAGATTATATAAACGAATTGTGACATAGATACAATTATCACTATTCGAAAGTTAAAATGTTCAAATAAAGTTTTTATTTGTTTGAAAATGCATCGATCGAAACATTTTTTAACTAGTATAAATACTCAAATAATTGTTTGGTTTCAATCGGAAGTTACATTCGAAGGTGTAAATGATTGTATTTGTGAGAGTGGTTAATTTGGCGTTAAAAGTTGTGAGGTTAACTGTGGTGTTATTATTATGCTTTCGATTTGGTGATTGTTAGCAATAAAATGCTCGATAATCCTTAGTTATTTAAATAAATGTTATCAATAATAGGGCTACGGTAAGGTAACCCGAGTATTAAGTTGTCTTTATTTTTGGGTTCCCACAGGGATCATAATATGGACATAGGGGGTCCCTTTCCACATGACATAAGGACCGCCATTATGCGGATCTGTTGGGAGTGAATCGAGCAGGGCTTTATCAGGGGTAATAATCATTAAATGCGGTCCTTCTTTTATCCATTGATTATTGGCTGTTTTAGCTTTTGCATAAGGGTCGGTATTACTTGCTCCTTCGTCACCTGCCAGCATATATGAGATACCCATGGCTTTAGCTTGAAATGGCTTTTTGTTCATCCATGCATCTGCCCACTCCATCCAGGGGCCGTCTAAACACATAGGTGCTTTACCAGTTAGGTGGGGGGGAGTAGGAAAGCAGGTATAGTTGTTCGTCCCTTTTTTTAATACATTCTGGTTCCAATCTAGCACGGTCACCTTATCGCGCAATGCTAGCGGCGCAGCACTTAATGCGTCTTGTAGTAAGTGTTTTGATTTATTTTCATTATACGCAGTGGCTGTAAAACTGCCGCAAAGCAATATTGAACCTAAGATATAGGATGTAACTCTCATTACGTTATCCTTCTGTTTAATCAGTTCTGGAATGTATTTCTGAGTATAGTTCAATATCGCTCTACGTTAAGTTAGCTGTCATTTTAACGGTTACTTAACCACAATGTTTGGTAGGGGCTGAGTGTTAATATTTGATTAATATCCTCGATTGTATCGCCAGTAATTAAGTCATACCAAAAATCGCTGCTGATTAAGTTTACGCTGGCTAATGGTAAGGAAAGCTGAGTATCCGAAATATTGCTGATGCAAAATATGCTTTGACTACGGTCTATACTTTGTCGCCAAAATCCAAAAACTTGCTCGCCTAACTGTAAGGTGAATTGAGTGGCATTTGGGTGAAAAGCGGGTTGCGCTGTTCTTAATGTGATCAGGTAAATGATGTCATGTAGTGAACGAGCGTGTTGGCTTTCGGGGTCATCAAGTTGCTCCGTGAGCGAATGAAGTGCCCAGCGATGTCGGTTGATAGAGCGATTGTGACTGGTGTGTTCGAGCTTTTTATAATCATTACTGGTACCCAATAAACTGTGAATGTAGAGCCCTGGTATGCCTTCGAGAGCGAACATGATCGTGTGAGCGCAAATGAAACGCGCGTGCCCCCATGTATCTTCACCAGATATTGTTCCTTTTAGCGCGTCATATAAGGTTATGTTTAACTCGTAAGGTTTTCTTTCTTCGTTTTGTTTCGAGTTCGCGCCCTTTTTAGTATCGCCAGTCACTGTTCGCCAAGATATTTGACCGCCAAATGCTTGCATTGTGGTGACTAACTGATTTATTTCTTGATCTGACAATAAACCTTCTGTTGGTCGTAAGCCGATACCATCGTGTGAGGCGATAAAGTTAAAATAAGCCGTGCCATTTTGTGCTGGTGGCATACTCATCATCCACTGTTTTAAGTATTGGCAATTACCCGTGATTAACGTATTCACCAATAAGGGCGGTAGAGCAAAGTTGTAAATACAATGTGCTTCGTTGCCATTGCCAAAATAGGTGAGGTTTTCTTTGTTCGGTATATTGGTTTCAGTAATGAGCACCGCATCTGGACGGGCATGCTCGATTAAGGTGCGGAGTAAGCGCACCATCTCGTGAGTTTCAGGCAAGTTAATACAAGATGTGCCTGCTTTCTTCCACAAGAAGGCAATTGCGTCGAGGCGGAATATTTTGACGCCATTGTCTAAGTATTGACGGATAATGGACACAAAATTGATGAGTACCTTGGGGTTGGTAAAATCAAGGTCGACTTGGTCATGACTAAAGGTGCACCAGACTTGTTGTTCGCCAGAGGCCGTTTGTGTGCTTCTGAATAAGGGCGATGTACGAGGCCTCACGACGGCTGTTATATCACCTTCTGTTGATGGGCTTCCGTTTGAGAGTGAATAGTTTGAGGCGGTATAAAAATAATCATAACCAGTACCTTCGCCACGAATGAAATTGTCAAACCATTTACTCCGGCTAGAGCAATGGTTAATAACTAAGTCAGACATAAGATGATGGCTTTGCGCTATTTTTTTTATATCATCCCAATCACCTAGCGCATCGTTGACACTTGCGTAGTCAATTACCGAGAAACCATCGTCACTGCTATACGGAAAAAATGGCAGAATGTGCACACTATTAATGGTATTTACGCAGTAACGTTGTAGAAAGTGATGCAATGTCTGCAGCGGTTTTTCATCCTGGTTGAGGATACTATCGCCGTAGGTTATTAAAATGGTATCTTTTTCAGACCAATGATTTATTTGTGGTGTTGGCGTATGAAACTGGTCGGTTAGTCGCATTGTACAGATCAACTCCGCTGCTAGCGCTTCGATTGATACGGATAAATTAATATCCGCATAAATTGTGCTGAGCTGTTGCGCTACTCGCTGTTGTAACTGCGGTTGTAATTGTAGCTGTAAGTCGCTGTTTGGATTTAACATCGTCACCATCCATTTTCATTTTGAGACTTTATAATTGAGCCATGCACTTTTAACTACTGAGATATAAACTCTGCTCGATCTAATTCAACGGCTTCCTTGAGGCGCTCTAGTACGTCAGGCATTGCCGAAATTACGCGGTTCCAGCTAGGCATAAACGGTTTTTCCATTGGATTATCGAGGAAGTTCTGTCCTGCTGTCATGATGTTCTGCGCAAACATTTCTACTGCTTCTTCTTCTGAATGAATGTCGAGCGTTAAGCCGTTCATGACTGCATCGTTATAATAGGTTTCAACAAAATCTAAGGCGATACGGTAATAGGTTGCTTTGATGGTACGGAAATTTTCATTGGTGAAGGTATGACCTTGGGTCGCTAACTTACGGAAGAACGCCTTGGTAATATCAATCGACATTTTTGATAAACCGCCATCTTCATTATCTAACGACAGGTCTTGATGTTTGTGATCGTATACATCAGCAATATCGGCTTGGCATAATCGATTATGAGAATAATTACGGTGCATTTCTGATAGTACCCCGATCTCTAATCCCCAATCACTTGGAATGCGAATATCGTTAAGTACGTCTTTACGGAATGAAAACTCACCAGCAAGCGGGTAACGGAAACTGTCCATGTATTCAAGATAATCGTTATGGCCGACAACGCGTTTAAGTGAGCGTAATAATGGCGTTATTAGTAATCGAGAAACACGCCCGTTAATTTTACCGTCTGCAACACGCGCGTAAAAACCTTTACAAAATTCATAGTTAAATTGCGGGTTGGCAACGGGGTAAATCAAGCGTGCGAGCAGTGACCTGTCGTAGGTCAGAATGTCGCAATCATGTAACGCAACTGATTCTGACTTCCCTGATGCAAGTGTGTAACCCATGCAGTACCAGACGTTACGGCCTTTGCCTAATTCTTTGGGTGCTAAGCCAAGCTCGGCGAGTTCAGCATCAAGTGCTTGTAGGCGAGGGCCGTCATTCCATAAAATACGGTGATGCTGTGGCAATGCGCCGAAGAATTTTAATGCGTGTTTATATTGTGCTTCATTGGCGCGGTCTAAACCAATCACAATCTCGCTTAAATACGGCACATCTTGTAAATGTTGAATAATATTAGGCAGTGCTTCTCCTTCTAATTCCGAGAATAACGACGGCAGGATTAACGACATAGGACGCAGTTTCGCAAATTCAGTGAGCTCTGCTTCCATTGCTTCTAATGGACGTTGGTTTAGGTTATGTAGTGTTGTAATTACACCATTTTGATAAAAATCAGCCATGATAAACCTTCCTTAATATTTGATTCGAAGTATTAATTAATGTTTTTAAATTTAAACCGTTGTTAGTTCAAACGTAGGTAATACGGTCGGTAATAGTTTGGGGGACAGCTCTGGCAATAACTTAGGTAATAATTTAGCTAACACTTCAGCCCAACCTGTTGGTCCTGTATTTTGGCTTGTGATTAAGCGTTGTTGACGTTTTAATTTTGGTGGAATATGCACAGGTGATAAAATGATAGCGGCATATTGCGCAGCTTCTAACATGGCAATATCATTGTTACCGTCACCGAGTGCAATAGAGTAAGGCGTTTGCTGAGGGTTAAATAATTTAAATTGATTCATTAACCAATCCATTGCTTTGCCTTTGTTACAATCGCCACAAACATGCAGGAAACGTCCGCCTTCCAAAATTGTTGCGCCTTGTTTTTTTAAGTGTTCGATGAACATTTGTTTCTCAGCGGCATTACCTTTCCAGAGTACGGGTTCGCCATATTGCCTTTGACTGGCAAGCGAAGCACTAGCCTCATCTAATCCTGTTGCTTCAACAATGTCGTTAATTGTCATTGCATTCATATTCGTAAACCGCTCAGTCAGTTGTGTCGGTACTGTTTGTAATAGTGATAACCAATGTTCGCGTGAATGAACAAGGGATTTAACCCAATAGCCATCTTGTTGTATTGTGCCGATTGGTTGGTGACTAAAGTAGTTAACTGGGATGTAAATCGCGGCACCATTTTCAACAATAAAAGGCCCTTTTAAATCGAGCTTTTCTCTTAGGTCGAGTAACTCAGAATAGGTTTTACTGGTATTTGGAATAACAGGTATTGCCGCGCGTTTTAGTTTGGAAAGTGTGCTTAAGGCAGGTGTGAAAGTATAATTTTCATGATCGAGCAACGTACCATCTAAATCTGTGAAAATGGCAGGATAGCGCTCAGGTTGCATCGATTGAGGGTTGTATGAGTGCACGATGTTGCGGTTATTATCCATTTCAAATACCCAATTGCATAATGCGGGTAATGTCGTTAAACCATGCTGGGTGATCCGTTGAAAATAAGCTGTAAACAGTTTTATCTCAGATTCGTTCATGACACTATTGAGTGGAGAGCTGATCGCAAGCGCTTGCTGCTTTAATTTTAATTCCTGCTCTAGTCGCCACTGGTAAACGCTATCAAAACTTGGTGCTTTAAGCATAACTAACATATCAAGGCGTTCATAAAGCGCAGCGTAGTGATGCTTTATCTGGCTGTTCACATAGCGACGCCAAACACCGTATTTGTCTTTTGCTGCTTCAAGATTGTTGACGGGTTCTAATAGTGCTTCATCTGTTTGTGCCTGTACGCCTAAGCACCAACCTTCTAATATAATGACATCGACAGCGCCCTGAATCACTGGCCACTCTGATTCGGGATACGGGTTGTCGGTCGCTTTATTAAACCGAGGCAGGGCAACTGGTGCTGATTTATTGTTAGCGGATTGCAATTTATCTAATGTGTTGTGTGCAAGCGACAAGTTATGTGTGCCTGGTACACCACGGGTTTGTAATAAGTGATGTTCATGTTCAGACAGGTTTTTACGTTGCTGGTGGCTATAATAAAAATCATCTAGAGATAGCACCGCGACATTCATTTTATAGACGCTGGTTAAATAAGTCGCGAGATAGTCGGCGAGTGTTGATTTCCCAGAACCCTGGCAGCCATTAATACCAATTAAAACAGGTGTTTGTTTGTTATTAGTGCGAGCAATATTTGTTACTGCACTGTTTATCGTATTGTCTACGGTACCATTTGTTGCACTATGCTGGTGCGCTCTGATTGCAGATATGAGCCCTGTGTACCATTTTGCAGCATCGGTTAAATAAGCAGTCTCTAGCTTATTACGCTCAATAAATGCGGTTAGTTGCGGGTTTGTTATCATAATAGCCATCCTTGAATGAGCGAGTCTTACAATAAATCAATCAATAACTGTGCCACCTATTGATTTCTTCAATAAAAAGGTACCTCTAAGGTGTAGGTTTTAAGTTTCAATAAGGGATTTTGGGTGGTATTTATTGAGCTAGATCAATTTTTCTAGTCGCTGTATGGTATTTCTGTTACCATCGCCGCCTTAATCTACAGCTCTGGATTTACGTTCTAGTTAGCTCAATGGGGAATAACCAAATGTCAGCACCAATTACTACAAATAATACCGCTCAAATCACAGTTTGTGCATTATACAAATTCGTACGTTTAGAAAACTTCGAAGCGTTACGCGCGCCTTTATTAGCAAAAATGGAAAGCCAAGATGTTCGCGGTACGCTGTTATTAGCGGCTGAGGGTATCAACGGTACTATTGCTGGGCCACAAGCAGGTATTGATGCTGTATTAAGCTTTTTATCTCAAGACCCAAGCCTGGGCGAAATCTCTTTCAAACAATCTTATAACGATGAGAACCCGTTCTTACGTACTAAAGTTAAGTTGAAAAAAGAGATCGTGACTATGGGTGTTGAAGGTATCGACCCTAATCAAGTCGTGGGTACCTATGTGCAACCGAAAGATTGGAACGCACTTATTTCAGACCCTGAAGTGATCTTGATTGATACTCGTAATGATTATGAAATTGAAATTGGCACATTCCAAAACGCTGTGAACCCAAATACAGCTACTTTCCGTGAATTTCCTGAGTATGTGAAAAACAACTTAGACAAAGAAAAACACAAGAAAGTAGCTATGTATTGTACGGGTGGTATTCGTTGTGAAAAATCGACGGCTTATTTAAAAGAGCAAGGTTTTGACGAAGTTTATCACTTAGAAGGCGGTATTCTTAAGTATCTTGAAGAAGTGCCAAAAGAAGAAACAATGTGGGAAGGTGAGTGCTTTGTATTCGATGCTCGTGTTTCGGTAAATCACGATTTAGAGCAAGGCGAATGTGATCAATGCTTCGCTTGTCGTTACCCATTAACGCAAGACGAAATGCAAAGTGAACATTATGTGAAAGGCCTTAGCTGTCACCGTTGCCACGATCAAGTATCTGATACACAGCGTAGCCGTTTTGCAGAACGTGAACGTCAAATGGAATTAGCTGAGCAACGTGGCGAGTCACACATTGGTGGTGAAATTAAACACATCATTGATGAGCGTCGCGTAGAAAAAGCCAAGAAGAAAGCTGAGCAGAATGCAAAATAAGGTTTAAACTTATTTGAGTGTTTAGCTAAGAACTAAAAAGCCGCTGCAAGACGTTATTTATATAGCGTATTCAGCGGCTTTTTATTATTCAGAATTCAGTGCTATCGCGGTTATCTAACTCTAGAAACGACGACCAATAGAGAAGATCACTTGGTTCCAGTTTAAGAACCCGTATTCTAAGAACATGTTCCATTCTTGTTTTGGACCAAAGTCATAAACCATACTGACAGACATGTTGCCTGTGTCTTCACTTTTTAGATCAACATCATAATCAACGCTCATGCTTCCAAGATCATAATTACCGGTAATGTTTTGGTTAATCAATTGATAATTATAACCAAGTAAAACAGCGAGTTGTCCACCTGGAACTGCGTAACGTTGACCAGCACGGAATGAACCAATATAGGTTTGAATTGTACTATCTGTGGTTGTTGTCCATGAATTGGTAAAGGCCATTACAGCAGTGAAAATAAACGGGTGCATATCCGGTATTACTTCAACTTGTCCTGCAAGCACTGTACCGACGCCCACATTATAAGCTTCATATTCAATTGGAAGGGTGAATTGAATATCGAGTCCCCTATTACTGTTACCAATTTGGGCATTACTTAAATCAACATGAATATCTTTGTTACCTTTTGTGTATCCAACTAAACCGTAGACATTCCAAAAAGGTAGAATCCAAGCGTCAGCTTTTAATTGAATACTTTCATCTTCACCTGTGATATCTACATCATCAGCAGGAATTACGGCATCCACATCTCCGAGGACTGGTACACCAATTAAACCAATCTTAAAGGCATCTTGCGCAATATAACCAACTTCTTGCTTATTATAAAAAACATTAAAACCAAGCGGGATAGGCAGTTGATAACCCATTTCACGGGCTTTCTTACCTAAGAAAGGTAGACCACTCCAGTGCTCTTCTTGGATAGCTTGTTCTTGAGACTCAAGAGATTGCAAACCTAATACCGCTTCACCTTGCGGTTTGAATGCTTCTGGAAATGATGGAGTATCATTTATTGAATCAATCGCGGCAGACGTTTCTGATGTTAATGTGGTAACCGCGGATGTATCTGCATCGCTGGCAAAAGCAAGCGGCGCAGTCAAGGTTGTTAATAAAGCAAGTGTTGTAAGTTTCATTGTATTGCAAGAGTCCAAAGTAGTAACTTATAAAAAGTAACGTTTAAATAATGATGTTTAAGTTGTTGCTGCAGTTGTTTAAGGCTGGTTCATATATTAAAAAGCTTCAGTGAATGTCAGGAAGAACCCGCTATCATCAGCACTAAAGCCAAAATCGATGCGTACATTCATGCGAGGTTGTAATTCGAAGCGATAACCAAGGCCGTAGCTATACAGCAGGTTTTCATACAAGCTCGAATCATCACCAGCTACCGAACCGATGCCACCCCATACTGTCATGCCATGCGCGGATAAATTACCGTTGTCACGTAAGAAGGTATGACGATATTCAACTGTATGTTCAATAGCATTGTTATCTCTAAAGCGTCCGGCGTATAAACCGCGCAGGGAGAAACTGCCACCTAGTGTTGGCATATCGTAGAAAGGCACTTCGCCTTTACTCCACTGCATCGCATTGTAAACAGCGATGACACGGCCGGGATTAAAGCTGTGGTAATAACGATAATCGAGTAATACTTTTTGATAGTCATTATCGCTACCGATTACCGAACCATAATTAATGTATTCGAAATTAAGGTACTGACCTTCCCACGCATTTACGGTCACGTCTCGGGTATCGTAATTTACGGTTACACCTAAGCCGATGGATAAAGGCTTGTCTTTAAACTCGTTAAAATTATCGTCATTCAGGGCTGTAACCGGGATCGTATCTTCATCCGCTTGATAATATTTCAACCGTAAAGCAGGGCCAAAATAGAAGCCATAATCATTTTTAAATGATAGGTTTGCATCATAGGTCAGTGCGGTATTACGCATCAAAGTATCATCTGATGAATCCTGTGCTTTACCTTTGTCATAACCAATGCCCCAATAATTTTCAGCGTTATCACTAAAGTTTAATACGCCTGAAAAGCGGGTATCATTGTTATCAAAAAATAGATTTTGTTTTGATCGAATTCCGTAACCAAATCCGGCATCGCCTTGTGTCGTTACTGCAAATAAAGACACACTTGAACGTTGTAGTTCTTGCTCTTCACGATTTGTACTAAAGGAAAACAAGCCACCAGCCGCCACCATAAATCCAGTTTCAGGAGTATAGGCTGGGCCGCCTAACCAAGACGTGATTGAAGCACCATTTTTTTCTTGATGATCATCAATGGCATACTCTAGGTCGCTTTGGCGCTGATTTAACGTTTCACATGTTTTTGCTTCACAATCGTCGAGCGCGTCATCAATGGCATCAATCGCAGTGTTATATTCCTCAGTGCGTTGTTGTGCTTGTTGTTCTGTCGCAAAGAAAGGCATTTCCGCCACATCTGTTGGTAAATGCTGATATTCAGTGAGTGGATCTGCATTTACCATGATCGGAGTGAAAGCTAGCAAAGGTAAGTAAATTCGTTTAATCAAGTTATCTCCAAGAAACTGGCGGTATA
>Ga0209292_1004066_pt1 | contig 15687 bp, 13 predicted proteins | sample GOMGulsemesocosm_2_FD_184634 | JGI IMG/M metagenome (GOLD analysis project Ga0209292, IMG submission 184634) | Methane-oxidizing microbial communities from mesocosms in the Gulf of Mexico - GOM9C Gulf of Mexico (SPAdes) (version 2) | ecosystem: Environmental > Aquatic > Marine > Cold seeps... | reverse complement strand
TAAAATATCAGCACCCATATCACGAATATAATTACGCTTTAATTCCAAAGAATCTTCATAAAAGACTTCATCAACACACTTTAACTCTTTAATAATATCCATACGATGCTGTTGGCTACATATAGGGTTACGCTGTTTCTTGGAAAAATTGAGTGCATCTGTAGATATACCTACAATTAGGTAATCACCAAGTTGTCTAGCTCTCTTTAAAATCTGTAAATGGCCTATATGGAATAAGTCGAAGGTTCCAAAGGTGATGACTTTTTTCATTAAAATGCCTTATTTATTGCAATGAATGTAATTTATCTATTATTTTTTTGGAGAATTTTTCATTCTCATTAAGCCCTTTTTCGTGAAAGCGTTCTTTTAATTGCAAATACGCTTTTCGGTAGTCCTCAGATATGCCATTTTCTTTTAAACCTATTAATCTATCAATAACTTCTGTCCAGTTAAGACAATTAGGTTTTAATGTCACATCATCAAATTCAAAATATAATTCGCGTTCATTTTGTTTATATATTTCAAGATCGAAAGCAGAAAAAATTATTGGCCTATCGGTTAGTAAAAAATCAAAATAAATACTAGAATAATCGGTAATGAGGCAATCATAACTACTGATTGTTTCATATATATCTGCCGTAATATCCATTCGTATCATCTTTGATTTTGAAATTTGTTTCATCAACTCATTTGATGGGGCATTAAAAGGGTGTAACCTCAACGTTAACTCTATCTCATTTGTACATAAAATTTTATCTATTTTTTGTATATCAAAATCGTACTTTTGAAAAAGGTCGAAATTCCCACCATCCCCACCTCTGTGTGTAGGCATATAAATACAACGGTATGCTCGATTTTTATCATTATTAATATTTGCTGAAAGAAATACATCATTTCGAGGAAATCCTGTAATGATTGTTTTTTCAATAGGTAAACGAAATGCACCAGCCATAACCTTTTGTGTTAAAACACTTGTGACTGTTAAATAATCGTTTCGGTGTTTATTATAAGGTGTTAACAGCTTTTCTATTTTTCCGTATATATTCTGATTACCTTTTTCTTCACTATAGGTATCAAACATAATTTTTTTAAGTGGTATGCCGTGCCATAGTTGAACATTTGTAGTTTTAGGACCAATACAAGGGGCATATAGATCATCGTGGACAGATGTACTAACAAAAGATTTACCTGCTCTTAATTGAAAATAAATACCTTTAATCGATAGGTAGTAATACACTAAGTAATCTTTATTTCTTAAAGATTCTAAAACTACTTTATCTTTAGTGATCCATACCGCTTTAATAGATTCGTCATATGTAGTCACATACTCATACAAAGCCTTTGGACTATCATTAAATTTTTTACCAAACCACGAACCAAAGACCCAAACATTTTTGTTTTTTGGCATTAATAAGGCTACCCAGTAGAGCATTATATTTAGCACGAAATAACAAATTTTTTTGATTTTTTCCATTTCTAACCTATATGTTTTTTTGAAATATGTTGAGTTTTATATTTTTCAATTTTAGCGCTTTTTTCTCAATAATCTGCCATGAAAAATATGCAAAAAAGAACGTAATAACTAATGATACTAAGAAAAACGATAATAAACTGATATTAGGGTTTAAAGCTAGAACGGCTTGCTGAACGGGAAAAGCATAAATATAAATTCCGTAAGAATAATCACCATAGGCGTTAAATTTTCTTATGTAACCTTTAGGTACATAGGCAAGATAAAAAACTAAATAGGCGAGAGAACAGTTGTACATCACAAAAAAAGAACTATGATCCAATGCTGATATTAACAACAATAGTGATAAAGTATAAAATAGTTTGTTTGAAAGTATGATCACATCTCTATACTGATAAAATGCTACACCGATAAAGAACATAGAAAACAATCGAGCATACTCAGAACCAAAATAAGAAATTGGCAATATTGTATGAAAATAATCAAACAAATAAATTCCCATACCAAGAAGAGCTATAACTAAGTAGAATCGTTTAGAACCAAACACTGCCCATTTTTTCTCTAAATAACCTAATGATATACCCACTATTACCAATAATGCGTAAGCCCTCACTTCAAAGGGTAATGTCCATAGAGAACCATTAACAGTATTCGGCCAAGGTAAGGTCGAAAATACCCCTGGCAAGTTACCTTCCTCACCAAAAAATAACGTAACATTAAATAATAAAAATTTGTATGTATCCGGCGAAGTGAAATAAGAACTAAGTGGAAGTGTTGTGAAATATGATCCTAAAATAAACACGGTTAACAACAGAGATATTGCCAAGCCGGGATAAATCCTTAAAATCCTGGCTTTTATAAAATCACTTAACGTTTTTCGATTAAATAAACTATTAGCAATTAAAAAGCCACTAGAAATAAAAAAGAGATCAACTGCAACTGTTCCAAAGGAAACACCAACTAGGCTTCGCAAGGGTTGATCGGCAGTAGAGCCCCCAAATAAGAGAAAACTGTGGCTAACTAATACTAGTGTTGCTGCAATAAATCGAATTAGATTAAAGTTATTATCCCTACCTTTCAGATAACTAGTTAACGTATTGATCATTAAATTTAACCTTTTATTATTTATGGAAACTTGCACTTATAACGTTCGTTATTATAAACAAGAATATATTTAAAGTTAATTAATATTCCTTTGACTCAATTTTTTAATTTTGACATTTATTCCCGCGCACTCAGCACATAATTATTATAAATGCCTAAGAATATGCAAAATTTTACAGGAAATAGCTTAAATCATAATTGTTTGTAGTTTAATACTATTGCTCAACTTTGTCATTTTACTGTCATAAATTTACGATATCTTTTTATTTATTTGAATATTAACGAGTATTGTAAATGTTTGACATTATTTTATATGGCGCTTTTGACCGCCATAATTACGGGGACTTATTATTTCCTTTAATAATGAATCGAGTTATTCAGCAAGAGTTTCCTGAAAAAAAAGTTGTTATTGCAGGGTTAATTAATAGTGACCTTGCTGTATACGGGGCACATAAAACTGTTTCAATAAGTAAGGCATTGCAAAGCAGTAATCCTGAGGCAGCTGTTCTACTGGCGGGTGGTGATGTTATTGCCTGCGACTGGCAGTCTGCATGCGGCTATCTATTACCCAAAAGTTTAACTCCCTTTTATCAACGTATTTCTTACCACTTCCCAAAAGCTACCGATTATATTATTTCACGTCTTTTTGGATTAACCTCCGAGCTACCTTTTAATATAAATCGCAGGGATATAGGCCCATTAAGAAAAGTAATTTATAACTCAGTTGGCGCCACGGAAGTTTCCGAGGTTATTAATAACCACAAAATGTTAGCACTCAAACAAGTGATCAATGAAGCTAGTTATATTTCAGTTAGAGATACGTTTTCTGTGCAACAACTAGAGAGAATTGACTGCCCGCCCCCTAACTTAGTTCCTGATTCTGCCACCGTGATGTCTTTGTTTATATCTCGTGAAGAGCTAGAACAGAAATCATCAAACGGAACTAAAAAATTAGTTAAAACCTTCAATAATGGCTATATTGTTTTTCAGATATCTCAAGCCCATGTAAGGGGGAAAGAAGAGTTATTTGCTGAGGAGTTAGCACTAGCCAGTAGAAAACTTAAAGTGCCGCTAGTATTTATCGCAATAGGTAATGCTGCCGGACATAATGATTCCGCAGGTATTAATAAAGTGGTGTCTTTTTTAGCAAATGATATTGTTTACGACACCTATTTGGATGGTAATATTTTCGATTTAATGAATATTATACGTAATGCCACCTGCTATTGTGGAACGAGCTTGCATGGGTTAATTACCTCTATGTCATTTTCAGTTCCAAGGGTTGCTTTATTACCAACATTAAGAAAACAAATTAACTATATGGACACTTGGGATTTACCACATATGCCAAGAGGTATCCTTCCCGAAGAACTAACAGCAGCGGTTGAAATAGCAATGGCAACACCGAATACAGATTTAGAAAATTTAGGGGATAAATTAGGAGCAAAATACATGGAAAACTTTATGAAAATGAGCAAGGAATTTTGAATAGTTAAAAACATAAATATTAAATTTAATTGCTAATTACGCACTCAGTAATCATTACCGACTAACGAAATTAGCTTTATTTAAGTGTTTACCTGAATGAATTTACCAATAAAATATTGCTGATATTCTTAATGATAACAATGCAATAATTATTATTTAAACGATTCATTTTACTGTTTATCCGAACTTGCGTTTACATGACTGAGCTAATTGTAAACAGTAGTCAGGAGCAAACTTGAATAACAAACCTTTACATTTAATTTTCATATCAGTAACGCAGTTTGCGGCACGCAATAACGCTTCACCACCGAGAGAGAACTCGCCATTAAATATGAATGCTTCCGCATAGCGTAAATGAATATTATTTTCTACATGCGCATAATTAACAGCATTATCTTCTTTAAATTCTTTTGCAAATGGCCGTACTTTTGCCAAACAAACTAACTCTGCTTGGTACATTTTAGCTTCATTTGAAGAGTAATTGTCACCGTGAAAAACATGAATCGCTAAATATTCTTCAACAAAGTTCACTTCACAAATAAGTGATAATTTAAGCCAAGCAAGCCAATCATCAACACCCATTAGTTCTATGTCTTTATCAAAGGCTTCTGCTTGTATCAGCAAGCTTCTGCGCGCAACAGCCGTGCAACTAACTATTTGATTTTTATTAATCAGTGCTGGGTATATATTCCCACGACAGGTTTCAAAAAAAGGAAGGTCAACTTTTCTGTTCTCGGTAACATGGTCTTCTATCGCGCCACAATAAACTAAACCTACGTTAGTATTGTTAAACAAAGGCATTTGTTTTGACAATTTTTCAGGTAACCATAAGTCATCTTGATCACAAAATGCGATAAATTCACCCTTTGCATTTGCAATACCAAACTGCCTAGCACACGCCACGCCACCATTATCTTTATGGAGTACGGATATGCGCTTGTCTTTTTGGGCTATTTTATCAAAAAAATCGTTTGAGGCATCTGGACTGCCATCATTAATGATCAATAATTCAAAATTTTGATAACTTTGCTGTAAAATACTATCAATGGTTTTTTCTAGGTATGTTTCCCCTTTATAAAAAGGAACTACAATAGAAACGAAAGCTTTAGTCATTTTATTTCCTTATCACTTAATTGGCACTTCTTTTTTCAATACCATGCATATCAATTGTTGACGCATATTTACCGCTAAGATTAAAAACCATGAAAAAATAAACAGTGTTGTCACGATTACTCCAGCAGACAAAATCAATTCAAGCCAAGTTAATGGTGTGAGTTGTTCAAAAATCACCCGACCAATAAACACTAAGCTAATATAGGTAATTGCAAGCACCATAAATTTAAGCGCGGGACGGATAATTGAAAAATTATTGTACCTTCTCAGTAACCAAAAATTTAACAGTACCTCACTAATGAAAAAACTAACGGCTGTCGCAACAGCAATTCCAAATAGCCCCCATTTATAAGCAAGTGTTATTGACAAGGATATATTAAGTATCGCACCGAAAAGGCTAACGACCGACATAAGTTTATGATTAGCTTGCGCTAGCAATAGAGCTCCAATTGGCCTTGAAATAGACTTACAGATATAGGCAAAGCCAAGAATAGAAGCTAAGCTCGCATATTGCGCATATTCACTACCTATCCACAAAAAAACAAAGTCTTCTGCTAGTATGGCGAGTGGTGTGTACAGTAAGATGACTACAAAAAAATTAACGTCTACAACATGTTTAAAAACATCATCAATTACGCCATTTCTGGCGACTAAGCGATTTAACATAGGATTAAAGACGCCGACAATGGCTTCTACTAAGCTTTCGATTTGATTGATTAAGTTGTTAATCACGCCATATAGCGCGACAAATTTAAGTCCCAAAACATGACTAATAACAACGGGATCTGATCGCCTTAGTATAATGTTTGCAATACCAGCAGCCACTAAATGTTTTGAGTATGAAAACAAATATTTAATTTCATTAAAGTTGACAAACTTAGTGGAAAATTTAAAACCATTATTTAGTTTTATTGCATAATAAATTTTCAAACAATGAGCAACAACATCTGCAGCTATTGTCGCGAATACAGCACCGTAAATATTAAAATCAACAATTAAATAGAAAACCAGTGCGGACTTAATAAGCGTACATAACAAACTTATATTCGCATCTATATCCATTCTTAAGTAAGCGGTAAAAAAACCATGAAAACTGTTCATGATAAAGTCTAATAAGACTTTAATCGCTAATATAGAAAGTGCTATTGCCGCCGTTGTTTGACTGTCGACATTAATCCCTAAGAGTTCAGGCACTAGCGCTAAAACCAAGATACAACTTGCTGCAACAATGCCCAAGGCACCAAAAAGCACTACGGCCACTGAAAACACCACATTAATGCGATGATTGTCTCCTTTTTCTAATGCAATCGCAATTTCACGCCTAATCGCCGAAGAGAAGCCTAAGTCTATAAAATTGAACCAGCCTAATGTTGATAATATTAGCAGCCACAAACCATAACTTTCGTCGCCTAAATGTTTAATTAGATATGGTGTAAGTGCCAAAGATATTAATGTTACCGTGACAATTTCAATAACCCTAAATACAGAGCTTTTTAGTAATTTTTCTTTCATTTTATTTTTATACACTTAAATAAAGTATTTTTATAACTCATCTAGTTAATTAATACATGAGTTTATTACGTTCAACATGAGTTGCTCAGGATGAAGATGCTCTTGGTAGTATTTACGATTATTATGCTGCATTTCATTCAAAAGTTGATGGTTGTTTCTAAGTTTTTTTACATAAAAAACACATTCTTCGGGTGAGTTAAACTCAAAGTAGTGTTTGTTTTTTTCTAAACCTTTACCGCTATCGAAGTGTAGTTTTTCAGAAACAATTCCTTTAGAGAAAGCTAGATACTCAGCAAACTTCCAGCCCGTTGAATTAGAAAGGCCGGCAGTACTAATGCATATAGAAAAGTCTTTAAGGAAATTTAAATAATTTTTTTTATTGGTTAACTCTTTATTTACGAAAACCAGCTCTTTATGATTTTTCATGGCATAGGCTGTTGGAACTAATCCACCGACAAATTGTTCTCCGAATTCCCGCTTTAATATTTTCAAACAACTCACTCTCATTTGATTAATACTTATCCTATCAGCCACTTGTTGTTCGCTCTGACTGAAATAATCATCTTGTGTCGGCTCCCAGAGTCTACATATAAATAATATTTTAAAATTCAATTTATTTTGCGGTAAACAAAATAAATCCTTCAAAAGGGGCTGATAAGAAACCCAATTAAATATGTCTAGCTCTCGTATCAAACCTTTTAATCTTTCTTTTCCAACGCTCATATGCCAGATACGCAGCAAACTTTGAATAGAAGGAAAATTTGGTTTGACCATATAGTTTAAGCCAAATGCTTGTATTCTATTCGAGATTTTTGAATGACTAGTTTTATTAAAGCTGCGTTTGTAATAATAGCGACACCAAAGCAGACCTTCTTCATTAATATGTTCATTATCATCAAGATCGATAAAAACCTTAATACTGTGGTTAAACGTTAATTTAACGCGACTTGACTGCGCTGCTGGTACATTCTTTATATTACTTATAAAGGTATCAGAGTTTGTATCGAAGGTTTGCTCTATATGTATTACATTGCGTCTAGCTAACTCTTCTAATCCGCAGTATACCTGCTGTATATGATTACTATTAGATATAACTTCAATTTTACAATGGTGCATTCCAATTGCTCTCTAGGTTATTTTGATAACTCTATAATAATGTAAATACTTCGTATAAAAGTATGTAAATATAATTACACAATAACTATTTATTACTTAATCGGCCCCAAGAATTCAAGTTTTAATAACTTATCTTTACTTTAGATAATAACTCACTTGAATAGCCCTAAAAATTGCTTGCTAGTATTCTCCCAGGTGTAACTGTCTACCGACTTTAGAATATCTTGACTCGTCCAAGTTTCAGCCATCAACTGCTTTATTCCTGTATAAATAGCATCGGGATGATAGTTATCAAGAAGAATACCATTCACCTTATGTTTTATAACTTCGGGAATTCCGCCTACTTTAGTAGCCACCACTGGCGTACCTGTGGCAAGTGCTTCCATAATAACATTGGGCACCCCTTCTCTATAACTTGGTAATATAAGTGTGTGAGACTTTGCAAACCATTGGTCAAGTTGCTCATGTGGAACACCACCAATTAGCTTTACTGAGCCGTTTAAATCGTTTTCTACAATATATGACGTTAAATTATTTGCTTCAGGCCCGCTGCCAATAATCGACAATTCGAAGTCGACCTTTTCATTTGCTAATTTTTTAGCTGCCATTAATAATTCGAATACACCTTTCGTTTTGATCAAATTACCAATAAAAAGTAGCTTGAGTGACTTTCTGCTTGGTTTTTCAGCCACGCTGAATTTTTCAAAATTCACGCCATTATAAATCACTTTCACCTTTGCTTGCGGGGATATTTCAAGCACTTTTATCGCTAAGGCTTTGCTTTTAGTAGCAACGGCTGTTGCTCGGTTAAAGGCAAACGATAATTGCTTTCTTCTTTTCGGACACAAACTATGCACGTTTACATCACTACCTAAACAATCGATAGTCAGTTGAAAGTTAAAAATTCGTTTTAATATTGCGGCACTTACGCCTTCTTGATATGCCCAACTCGCTAACACGTATTTGTGCTTGGCAAACCAGAATAGCGGCTTAACACTGACAATTATTGACAACAACATAAAGAAAGGATGAAGTGAACGGCCCACTCCCGGAATGTAAAAGAAGGGGAATAGGCAATAGTTTTTCTTGTTGTAATATTTACGCCCAAGCACGACTTGTTTCAGCCAGGTAAAAATAGGGACGGGAATTAAATATGATATATCTGCATTTTCTTCCATGTGGGCAGTTTGCTGAAGATTAAACTGGCCTCTAGTCGGCTGCCAAGGTAATGGAAACAAATTAGAGAAAAATAATATTTTTTTAGGCTTTTGCTTATTGAGCATTGAGGTTTCCATAATATTCTTGATAAGCATTTGCGATATGTTCAATAGCAAAGTGCTTTGTTATATATTTTTTACCGCTTAAGCCCTTTTGTGCAAGTACGCTTTTGTTTTCTAACAACACTTTAATATGCTCAGCTAATTGCGCTAAATTGCTGGTGTCATATAAAAAGCCACAATCGCTTGCTGCTATTATATCTGGAATAGCCCCAACACGCGTACTAATACAGGGAATGCCGCAAGCCATTCCTTCAAGCAAAACCATGGGTAATCCTTCGGTTTCAGAGCATATAATTAAGCAGTCAATTAGAGGGTAAATTTGGGCTTCATCAATAACATTATTCATAAACTGAATGGTGTTATTTAAATTCAGGTGATTAACCAGGGTTTCTAATTTTTCTCTTTCTGGGCCATCGCCAAATATTTTCAGGTCTACTTGATCATGCAGCTTGTACTCCCCCACACATTTAATGAGGTCTTCTATCTTTTTTAATGGAATTAATCTAGACACTGTACCTAATGTCAATTTGGGCTTATTAGTTTTATTTACGATCTTTAGCGGTAGTGATACACCATTCTTGATCACTTTAATTTTATCTTTAGGCCAGGAAAAAAGTTCACCGGCTTTCAATCTAGTTTTGTCAGAAACAGCAAAGGTATGATTCACATAACAACGCGCGACGCGATGAGATACTCTAATACCTTGAAGGTTTGGAGATACTTCACCATGTATAGTGTAAATAACTTTTTTAAAGGCAAGAAAAGGGAAAACTAATAAAAATGCCCGAATAACTGCAGGAGAATGTATATGAATAACGTCAAAGTGATTAATGAGTTTTATAATCTGTATTTGTCGTTTAAGTAGGTTTCCGGCAATGTTGTGCACTTTTACTTTTGATTGACTTAATACTTGCTGAAATTCATCCGATGTTTTACCAAATGATAATATCGCAACGTCTTGACCAGACTCTTGTTGAGCCACTGACAGGTTTTTAACAAGTTTTTCTGCTCCACCAACTTGCAAGCTGCTTACACAATGGAGAATTTTTATTTTTGCCATAATCACTTATCATCAAGTTTAAAACGTTTTTGCGTAACCCAGTGTATTTTTAAGGGAGTGAATAGTCGTAGATGGCTCAATAGAAAAGCGTCTCAAATCAAAGCGGTTTTCACTCACCTTGACATTAATACCCGGCTGAAAATTAAATGCGATGTCATATCCACAATCAACTAGGGCTTTAGTCACACTTTCATTGTAAGTACCTTGGCTGCCAACTGGGTATGAAAAAGAGCACACTTGATACGGTAAATGTCTTTCTATTAACATTTTAGAATGTGTTAGCTCAAATATAATTTGTTCTTGAGAAAGGTTAGCGAGTATTTCATGATTATGAGAATGTGCACCTACATCCATACCATGCATAATCATTTCTTCAAGGTTTTCCCATGACAAGAATTCTTGAGTAGGGAGCTCGCCCTCTAAAGGAAACAGTTGCTCAATTTCTTTTAACTGTACTTCAATAGGATCTGTGCTAACTTTTGTGGCCGCGAGTATATTTCGTACGAAACCTTTGTCATCCCCCTTGAAGTTAACTGTTGAAGCCCAGCTAGAAAGTTTTATTGATTTGAACTTGTTTTTCTTATAGTTATAAGCAATTCTATCCCACCAAGGTAACTTTTTATTACCAATTAAGCTGGTGGCAATAAAAAAGCAAGCAGGTACCTTATGACGTTTTAAAACGGGAAAGGCTTTAGTGTAATTGTCTTTATAACCATCATCAAAAGTAATGACTAAATATTTACCATAAATTTTCTTTGGGCTTTGGTTGACTAATTCAACAGCTTCGGCAATAGAAATAATGTCAAAGCTTTGTTTGAAAAAGACGATCAGATCTTCAAGTTGCTCACTATTACATGAAAACACGCAGGGGTCGAAACGAGTTTTTTGCCAATCACCAATGCGATGGAAATTAAAACTATATATCCCGTCTGGGATATTAGACCATCTAAAACTGTCTACTCCTAGAAAACGTTCAATCTTTCTTAATACCCTAGAAAGCATTAAAGCTGGCTCCTTTTAAAAGACGGTTTCGCAAGAATAAAGTCACGATATTCGTTAGGGTTTCCTTTTTTACAAGCTTCTGCAGCTTTTATAATATTGTACATTTCTCGTGAGCTTACATAATGAAGAAAGTAATTCTCGCCATCATTGTATTTTTCATTCAAATGTTGATGCATATCTCTAATAGGTTGACCTAACAGTGTATCCATAGATGCTTCTTGAGTACCATGCGTATGCACTTTGACAAAAATCCAATCTGGTCTATTTTCTATATGAATGCTTTGATTAACCCACATATCTACTCGTTCTTTGGTAGGAGGTAGCGTATTTCGAACATCAGATTGTTCAATTTTAGGAATTAAGCCAAATTTTCTGTTTTTCCAATTAAGTTGAAGCACCCCCTGAATGATCATGAGATCGCCCCAAACAGTCCCTCCTTTTTTTACTGGTTTACCTTTATTATAAGATTTAGGTTTTTCAGCGTCATCTTTCGCATAATAGATACAATTAACCATTGCTGGTTGTGTCGTATCAGGAGATGGGAAAGTATAATCCGCGTAACAGCCTGTTTCTTTCAGTATGATAAGTTCATCATTAACACCACACCAGTGCCCGTGAGCATGAGAGTTATCAAGCGCCCAATTACCATGTATAAAAGCATATGATGGTTTACCCGTTTCAGGGTCAAGACTTAAAGCACCATGCTCTTGATACAGTAGATCAGCGAAATTGGTGAGTGTGTTTCTCAGGTTTTCACTGGTATCGTTTTCATGATGTAAATGAATCTCTATTTCGCCATACCCTTGAGCACATAAGTCAGACAATTTATCTAAATGTTCTTTTCTATATTCTTCTTCGGGGTAGAAGAAGGAGTGTTGCGGATGTACGCCATCTGCATCTGTAAATTGCCCAGCCATTATCGGGTAGTCAACCATCCAGCGGTCTACTCTGTCTCGTTCGATATCGATATTGTCTCTGTTTTTCCATTGCGGTTCGTAGTGATCAACAAAACAAAACATGACATGCTTAGGGCCGTCATATTTTTTTGAGGGAAATAATTGTTGCTTAATATAGGTAGGAAGCCAAGTTTGCATTTCCTTCTTTCGAACCACAACAATAAATAGAAATACAATTAAGAGTAAAGAAAGTAACAATATGATCATCTTGAAGTGCTCTCCCAAGTAGCAGATAGATTTTTATTTAAAAATTTAAGAAAGCCTCTTAAAAGAGAGAAATTCATTGAAACGAAGAACGCTAAAAGTTGAAGGGTTTTGAATATCAGGCCACTGCCCGATTTCATTTTCATGCCAACAACAGCTGCACTATAAAAGACAAACTGTAATAATAAAATGTAACGGTATAGCTCGATATCTGTTGCTAGTATGATATTCATCGCTAAAATAATTACCATTAAATGAGGAACAAACCAGCGTAATATTTTATGGCTAAAATAGGAGAAAAAACGATATCCTTTCATTGGATTAAGTAACCATCCTAGTCGCATCATTGCTTGGTAATTTCCTGCACCGATCCTAACTCTTCTAGCAGATTCTTCAGCTAAGTCTGGTGCAATCTCTTCTATCGCTTTAGCTTCGGGAGCGTAAACGACTGAATGTCCCATCTGCGCAATATTCATAACAATACAAAAGTCATCAATAATTGTATCTGTTGGTAATGGAACATAATAATTTGTTCTAATGGCATAAATAGCACCATTTGCACCTAACAGAGCATTTAATCTTGATTCATGAAACTTCAACGTCTGCTCATATTTCCAGTAAAGATTGTCTTTATTGTCACCAGAAAAGGGATCAATTAAATGCAGTTCACCACATACTGCACCAACATCGTGAGTATCAAAGTGAGAAACCAAATGTTGAAGTGCATCTTTTTCAAACATGGTATTGGCATCAGAAAAAACGCATATTGAAGAGTTAACTTTCGTCATTAGCTCATTTAAAACATTTATTTTTCCTCGATTTTGTTCAAAGCAAAATATATCTAAGTTATCGTCATCAAATTGACTTAAAATGCTATTTGTATTGTCTTTACTGCCATCAGACCCAATAATAAACCTTAACTTATCTTTTGGATAATCGAGCCCCAACAAATTATTAACCCGCTCTTCAATACACTTTTCTTCATTATAAGCGGCAATGACCACTGTTATGTCAGGTAATTCAGCAACTCTGGTTCTCCGCTCAGACTTGGACAACACAAAAGAGGTATCTTTCACTATTTGGCGAAACCCACTCAAAAACATTAATATTGTTGGATAGAATAAATACGTATAAAAAACAAGGAAAACTGAAAGCCAAAAAATTAATTCTATAAAGTTCATATTTCATTTAACCTAGATTTAGCAGGGATACCTAATGCAGTACAATTATCAGGTACATCTTTTACCACTACAGCATTGGCACCAATTTTTACATTATTGCCAATGTTAACGTTTCCGATAATTTTTGCTCCAGCCCCAATAAATACATTATCACCGAGTGAAGGTGAAAAACCTTTTTCGTCACCTATTACGACACCACTTTCAATCGTTATATTTTTACCTGCTGTAACCTTTGAATTGATCACAACACCTATTGGGTGCATCAAAACTAGCCCGCTAGAAAACTTAGCTTTAGTTCCAATGGTACAGCCATTATAAATACGGTTTAAGTGCTGTAACAATAATGAAAATGGTGAGAGTATTTTTACTTTTGCACATTGAAATGCCAGCCTTTGGATAACATTAGCGCTACTTCCATCTGTAAGCATGACTCTTATTATTGATACTTGTGCTCCATCATCAACAAATATATCTCGTTTACGCTTGAAGTCGCTTTTAATTAGAGAGAAAAAACTGGTCACTGTTCGTTCCCAATATGAATATGGAAAAAATTATACATATTTATCTTCCTTTTCCAAACAGTACAATTTCAACCGTTCTAATTAAAATCAATAAGTCCAACATAAAGCTACGATGTTTAACGTAATATAAATCATATTTTAACTTTTCTAATGAATCTTCTTCTGTAGAACCGTATGGATACTTCAACTGAGCCCAGCCCGTTAAACCTGGTTTAACGTTGTGACGCTCATTGTAATAAGGCAAATTTTTAATTAACTGCTGAACAAATTCAGGGCGCTCAGGTCGAGGGCCGACAAAACCCATATCACCACGTAGTACATTTAGAATTTGTGGTAATTCGTCAACACGATATTTCCGGATGAACTTACCAATACTAGTTGTACGATCGTCGTTCTCAGAGGCCATTTGAGCGCCATTTTTCTCTGCGTCAATGCGCATACTTCTAAACTTATAAATATTAAAGGCTTGTCCGTCTAAACCAACACGCTCTTGCAAATAGAAAATTGGAGCGCTCATGCCCTCGTCTAATTTGATGAGAATAGCGGTAATTAACATCACCGGCCAGGTAACCAGTACCATGAACATTGCAATACCGGCATTAAACACCCAATCTAAGGTATTACGTAAATGATTAGCTGAGGCAAAACCATTAGAATATATTACCCAGCTTGGGTAGATTAGGTTAACTGCAATCTGGCCAGTTTCACGTTCAATAAAGTCGAGAATTTCTGTGATTTCAACACCACGAATTTTACATGCGAAAAGTTCGTCTACAGGTAAATTGTCACGGCGCTCATCGCTTGCGACGACAATTTCATCTATGCCATGCTCTAAAGCATAATTAACCAGTGAGCCTTCAAGTTCGATACGATTTTCATTCACAATACCATTTTCTGTGTCACCAGGCATGATAACAAACCCGTGCATATAAAAGCCTTGTCTATCAACATCGCGACGCATTCTTTTTTCAATGATAGATGCTCTGTCACCAGCACCTAGCACTAAAACCACTCGTTTATTGAAACCGAAAAAATCAACCTGTAATGTAATGTAACGAAACGCACTCGCGACGATTAAACTGATTAAAGCAGAAAGTGCCAATAGCTCAATTTCTAAAGCATGTTTGCCATATAGTGGATTTAAAAGCGTAGCAATAAAAAAACCTATCGCGACAGAGACGAGTAGTCGTCTGACAACTCCACGGTAATTTTCACGCAATTTTGAGTTATATAAACCTAAAGCTAAAGAAGATAACTGTACAACTAAAGCAAAAATAATTGCACAAATAGCTAATCGGTCGTTGGGAATATCGTGATGTTCAACAAATGAAAATATGCTATTCAGGTAAACAGTGAGCAATAATGCCCCTGCAAATAAGGCAAGTTCGATAACAACTAAAGATTTACTACCTGACGAGAGATCTCGAAACTTTGGGCTAGACATACGAATTAAATATTCCCTATATTACGATTAACATATAACAGCATATAGCTGGCTGTATTTTTAGTAGTAAGGAGATTTACCGCTCCTTACACGCAAGCGGGCAGATAGTAACAAAAATTACACATGTTTTACACCTATTAATATTGTACTACATGTGTAAAAATCACATATAATCTGGTAGTTTAGTTATAATATTATAAATTCGAAGTATAAAAAGGTTAGAACCATGGAAAAA
>Ga0209292_1004065_pt1 | contig 15688 bp, 9 predicted proteins | sample GOMGulsemesocosm_2_FD_184634 | JGI IMG/M metagenome (GOLD analysis project Ga0209292, IMG submission 184634) | Methane-oxidizing microbial communities from mesocosms in the Gulf of Mexico - GOM9C Gulf of Mexico (SPAdes) (version 2) | ecosystem: Environmental > Aquatic > Marine > Cold seeps... | reverse complement strand
TAGCGTAGGCATGAAGCCTGAAAGGACGACCAAAGGATTGGGAAGGGGATGGTTCTACGGAGTGACCGAAAAATGGATGATATGTAGACTTATCAGTTTCATATCTTAATGAAGGGTATATCGTTAATTCGTTATACCCTTTTATTTTGTCTTACTTTTACTGTTCCATTACATTGAGCTTTGGCGATAGGCTGGGGTGTCAATGTCTATGATATCGACGCCGTTAACGATCGCTTGTCCTAAGTAATAACTTTCACCATCACTGCTAAATTCAAATTGATATGTTCCTTTCCAGCAGAAACTACCGTTGCGACTTCTCGAAGGCTGCATTTTAATACGCGCCACTGCTAAAACTTGTAGCTGATGTTTATCGCAGTAATGAGTAATACCTTGTTTAGCACTCTCTGCCATGACACGGGTTTGCCAAAACAGCCATATCACGAAAACTAATACTAAGAGTGAGATAATTTCAAATAATCCCATTATTGGCCTGCTATTAAGCTGGCGATGTGTCCCGCCAATGCTTCACTGCGTTGTGGATAGCGTAGTGCTGATAACATATGGATCCTGACACTAGGCACCGCAACGAGATCACTAAAGACTTGATTAAAAATATCTTGATCAACATTAAGCGTACTCAACGCCTCTAGGACTGCGACTGCACAATCGATACTATCAATGGTTTGCCAGTATCTTGCAGCAATAATAACCACAATATCGACTTCACGTTTTATAAGATCGCTCGCTAGCAGCGCTGCGACAGCTTGCTGCTGAAAACCAACACCTTTGGCATGTGATAGGGCTCTGGCGCTATGAATTGTACGAGAGATATCGCCATCGGCGATGCTCGATTTGAGAATAGCTAAAAGTACGTTAGCGATCGGCGTATTTATTTGATTGTGTTCGAGGCAACAACACAATGCGCAAAACGTTTGAGATGGTAACTTAGGTAGCGCATCGACGATGACTTGACTAAACATTGGGTCATCAATTCGGCTGGCGATATCAGATAAACCCTGATAACCAATATCTTGCCATTGTGGAAAGTTATTTTGGTCTTTTAGATAATCGAAAGCGTCGGTCATATAAGTACTGGCAGGGCGTTTCATCGTTTGGCCGACTAAGCTATTAAATGCCGCAAGCTTTTGTTCACTTGGTTTAAAGATAATTGGATTGTGGTCTAGTGCTGATTGCTGTTCTTTATTAGGCTGCTTTTCCATACTTTTGCCTAAAGCGCTAATGACCAGTTCTAAAAATTGACTGCGAGAAGCTTGCTCTAGTAGTCCACGCTCGTCCAACGGCAGCTTTAAAAACCAAATATAATGCTGATTGCTTTGCTGTTTGTTCCAAAACAGAATGGCGATCCAGGCATGTTGCTGTAACGGGTAGGGATATGGAACTTTAGCGTCTTCAAAATCGGCGAAGGTATCACTTGATAATTTTTGCACGCGACGACCCATATCAAACACTCGATATTGGCTTTGTGACTTACTTAAGAATTCGCTGAGTGTATTTATATGTTCCACGTTACCTACCATTGCTGCTTATCATTACAAATTTTTTCGCTATTGTAGCAACCATTGTATGCTATTGGTATGATACGCCGATATTATCTTTGAGGTTTAAAGCCAATGACAAAAGCGACACAAGTAAAAGAACTACTAGAACAGATTAATCATGAAATGATCAAACAAGATCTTTGGCAAAGTACCCTACCAAGCAAAGAAGCACTAGCCAGCGAGCAGCCTTTTTGTTGTGATACGCTAAGTTTTGCACAATGGTTAGAGTTCATTCTGTTACCCAAGATGCAAATGTTAGTCGACTCAAATATGGAATTACCGCAGGATTTTTTGATCTTACCGATGGCGCAACAGTCTTTTGCTGATGTAAAACAAGATACATCTACCTTACTAGCGTTAATTGCTCAACTTGATCAAGTGTTTGCCTAGTGAACGATGCTGTTATTGAAGAGGTACCACCATTAGAAGTGATCTACCAAGATCAATATATGGTGGCAATCAACAAACCAGCGGGACTGTTGGTCCACAAAAGTTACCTCGCGCGTAAAGAAACCCACTTTGCGATGACGATGCTTCGGGATCAACTTGGTCAATATGTTTATCCGATTCATCGTCTTGATCGCCCGACTTCTGGCGTGTTGTTATTTGCACTGTCGAGTGATTTTGCGCGGCAACTCAATGAATTGTTTAGCGAACGCCGTGTGGACAAGGGCTATTTAGCGTTAGTCCGTGGCTACCTTAATGACAGTGGCACGCTCGATTATCCCCTGAAAGAAATATTGGATAAGATAGCGGATAAAAAAGCCGACCAGAACAAAGCGCCGCAAGATGCTGTAACCCAGTGGGCCAACATAACGACCTGCCACTATCCACAACCGATAGGTAACTTTGAGCAAGCACGTTACAGTGTGATGGCTCTCGTACCAAAAACCGGCCGAAAACATCAACTAAGGCGTCATTTAGCGCATCTTCGCCACCCAATTATTGGTGATACAACGCATGGTGACGGTAAACAGAATAAATACATTAGAAAACACTTTGGTGATATGCGGTTGATGCTTCATGCCGCCCAGCTACAATTTGAGCATCCTATTACCGGTGAAAGTATTAGATTAGTCGCTCAACTACCCGAGGATTTCTTAACGTTGTTGGGAAATTTGAATGTTACTGATGTTGGACTCAATCCAATTGAGCACGTACATGCTCAATTGGATTAGCTTTTTTCTCATTATTACTTTAGTTATAATTGCTTTAGCCATTACTTAATGAGTAATTCACTCCACACTAAGCGATGATCAGAAGACGATGCTCGGTCTTTGATTAAACGATAGGTCTCAGCATTTTTTTGTGGCCAAAAGACGCCATTACTAACAACATCCAAACCAAATGATGAAGGTAGTACATAATCGGCGCGCATGCCCCAGTAAGCAGTATGAAATGCAGACAACTGATTATCACTTTTATGGCCGGCTCCTCCGAGACTTTGTGGTACCCGGTCATCATTAGTTAGTGGACTTGCCAGTAGCGCAGTGATCGCTTCTTTTCGTGAATTACCTTCGGTTGCCGATGAATTTTGGTCGCCTAAGATAACAAAGCGCTGCTGTGAGCCTAATCCACCTTTGTGACCATTATCATCATAAATATAGTCGCTGTCTTGTTGATTAATATAGTCTAACCAAAAGCGTACCTCATCATGATTTTTAGCGCCATTACGATCTTCTGGTCCATCAAACACAGGTGGAGTAGGGTGTGAAGCTAATACGTGTATTGTGTGACTGTTAACGACAACTGGGACATCCCAATGTGACTTAGAAGATAGCGGATATTGGGCCCAAATCTCATCATTATAGAAGTATTCACCACTGCTTGGCATAACTGGGCGAATAGCGTTTGGCATGTCCTTCCATTTAAAATGTTGGAAGGTACGTACATTTTTTGTATCGATAGGGTATTTTGACAACAGCATCATGCCGTACTGGCCTTCAAAAAAGCCAAATCCCCATGCATCACCTTGGGTGCCCGTTGCCTTGCCATCACCAGTTAAATCGAACGGACTTGGTGTACCCGTGTTAACCGGGGCGTAGTAGTAGTATGGGTAATCTATTGCTTGTAACGAATTTGATTGCGCGACATTGAGATATTTAGTGATAAATAACTCTACACCATCCGTAGGATCGCTAATGTAATCGAATTCGTTAAGTAAAATAATATCAGGGCGGGTACGCTGAATTATCTCCGCGATATTTCTTATTTGTTGATTGTTACTTTTAAGCTCAGTTTGTAACACGTTATTAGTCGCACGCTTTACGTCACGGCCCACATAATTGGTCGCGTCCATACTGACGTTAAAGGTGGCTATTTTTAGAATTGGGTCTTTTTTCATTATGATTTTAGGTGAATTACATCCTGCAATAGTTGCAAGTAACACCAAACTCAATAGTGTTTTTAACATTATACTCTCGTTTTTTGTCATATATAGACGAAAAAATGCCAATCAAATGATTGGCATTTTATAGTTTAAGTTAGTTTAACTAGATTTTGACTAGAATTTGTAGCTAATTCCAACTTTAATTCGCCATGTTGACTCTTCTGCTTCAAAGGAATTACTATCATTTTTAACACCATCGATAATATATTTCTTAGATGAAGGGTCGATAGTCGCGGTATACAGACGCGAGGTACCATAATCGTTTACGTACACTTTTCCTTGTGAACTATCAATGAGGTTTAGTAGGTTATCAACAGTAAAGTAAAGTGAGCCTTTATGGCCTTCCATTAATCCTGGGATCTCTTGACGAACGGTTAAATCAAGTGTGTTAATCCAAGGTGTTGTAGCGCCATTTTTAGGAGCGTAACCACCAGCATAACCACTTAATCCAGCTTCTTGTATACGCGCCAGAACTTCAGCTTCAGTCGTATTTCCGGTATACATTACATTGTCATCACCAGCAGTTGGGATATAAGGAATGTAGTTACCTGCATAAAATCCTGGGCTAATTGATGACCAAGGAGAATCCCACTCTGTTAAACCATCGTCGAAGTCATCGAAGTTAGTTACGTAAGAGAATGGCTTGCCTGAGCGGCGCTCGAAGAACACATCAAAGTTAGTCGCGTAACCATCGAAGAAGTCAGCTTCGTAACCTAGGGTCACTACGAAACGATGCTCAATTTGATAATTGGCGGTACCAACGGTCGTTTCGTTACGGTTTAAGCCAACATTGTAACGGTAATTACTTCTCGCTGTTGAGCTTGTTCCGCCATTCGCTTCGGTAATATCTTGATTGGTGTAAGAAGTCGAAAACTTAATGCCGTTATCAAACGTTTTAGCCAAAGCTGCCGTTAACACAAGAGATTTACCATCTTTGTCTGAGTTAGTTAGCATAAGATCGTAAAGACTATCATCATCGTTATATAGCGTTAAGCCGCCATCAGCAGTCGTACCATCAACATCGGATTCACTCAGTGATGCGTCTAGCCATGTTTGCTGATCGATTTTTTGAACATAAATAGCTTCAAGTGATAATGCGAAATCATCAGCAACCCCTGGGATATCTAGGTTGTAATCGGCCGCCAACTGATAGCGCCAATCTGAAGGTAACTTGAAGTTAGGGTCTGTTAAGTTTACGTTGCCGCCCGTGCTGCCATCAGCAACAGTATCATAGGCATCTGCATAGATGCTCGTGAGTATGTTGTTGTCAGTTGTTGGGCTTGTTGCGAAACCACTATAATTAGAGTAAGAAGCTACGTTAACACCATTATTTGAATAGGCATTTGAGATCCATACATTTGGACTACCGCCAGAGAAACGGCCGATACCACCACGAATAGATAAATCATCATTGACGGTATAGTTAAAGCCAACGCGAGGTAATAATATACTGATGCCATCTAATGCTTCTGTATTATCATAGCCAGTACGAGCTTCCGATGCTGCATTGTATAGAGGCTCATCATCTGATCCTAACACTTCGTAACGAATACCAAAATCAAGTGTTAAATCGTCGCTGTAATTAAAGGTATCATGCACATATAGGGCCGTTGTTGCACGGTTAAAATTAGCGGCAGCAGCATCTGGATTGTTGCCAATGCCATTGTCATACGCGTAGCTATCTACTGTACCTGCTTCGAAATCAGCTAAACTATCAAATACAATGACACCTTTAGATTGAGCAACAAATAAATTAACAATATCTATATTTGTATGTTCAAAACCAAATTTAATACTATGGTCTTCGTACAAATAGGTACCGTCAAACTTAAAGGTCAGCGTTTCATTTTCTAAGAAGTTAGCATGACGATACTTATCTGACCCAAAGGCGATAGCACCGCCATCAGTAAGGCCTTTAATTGTTATATCGCCGAGGTTATCATTGATTAATGATTCTTGGGTTGTTGTTACTTTCTTATGCGTTAAGCTAATTTCTGTTGAAAAGTCATCAGACCAATCTGAGTATAATTTAGCCGAAATGTTGTTCAGTTCTTCTGATTTATTGTACCAATGTGAAGACAAACGCAGCTCATACGGTGAAGTCGTTACGTTATTAGTACGGTTACCTTTGTTGTATTGGTAAGCTAGAGAAGAACGATGTTGATCGTTAATATTCCAATCAAGTTTAACAACTAACTTTTCATCTTCTTCAACGGGGGTAACATCCCAATTACCTATATCGCTAACACCATACACGCGAGAAGCAATGTCTAACACAGATGCAACATCAGCTGCTGATGCATCTGTTTCATTAGCTGCACCTGAACCTGCTGGACCCCACTCTATCCCTTGAGGAGAATCAAAGCTTTCATAGGCAGCAAAGAAGAAGAGTTTATCTTCAAGCAGCGGTCCGCCTACGCTTACACCCCACGTTGTCTCATCATAATCAAGCGGTACGTCTTGAAGGTCACCGTTGTAATCACGTTTAGTTGGTGTGCCAGCTAGTCCGTCATTTAATGTTTCGTAAAAGAATTTACCAGAAAACTCGTTAGTACCTGATTTAAATACCGAGTTGATCAGGGCGCCACTGAAACCTGATTTACTTGCATCAAATGGTGCAACGTCAACCGTAACTTGGTCTAAGGCATCAAAAGGAATTGGTGAACGTTGTGTTGGGTAACCACCGCCATTTAGACCAAAATCATCATTTTGGCTGATACCATCAACTGTAATTGAGTTAAATCTAGGGTTCAAACCCGCAACTGTCATTTCACGATCACCACCCGGTAGAATTGTCACCAATGGATTAGCGCGAATAATATCTTTGATATCACGTGTAAGACTTGATGCACCAGCAATCGCGTCTTGCCCAAAATAGCTAGAACTACCAGGAGCGGATGCGACAATTGCAGAACCAGTTACAAGAATACGCTCAACATTGGTGCTTAAAGCTAATGCAGTCGTTAATTTTCTAACTTCACCTAATTGCAGAAAAAGATCAGTCAATGTTTGGTCTTGTAAAGTTGGTGAATCTATTTCGATAGTGTAAGGACCGCCAACTTTTAAACCATTTGCAATGTAGTTACCATTAGCATTTGTGGTAAGCACGCGTTTAGTACCTGACGGCGTGTGAATGATAGTAATTTTAGTATTAGCAGCAGGTTGACCCGATTCTGTTACTACTTTACCACGTACCGAAGAAGACGTATCTGCTGCGAATGCGCCAGCTGATAAACTCAATGCGATGGCTACCGCTGTAGCGGCAGCCGTTTTCTTTAATATTGTATTCATCTGTTGAATTTCCCTGATTCTTTTGTTGAATTATCGTAATATTATTGTTGGTAAAACTTTATTTAATAAACAATTATAGTGAACTAATTTAAAATATCGAACTTTTGTGACATTTATATGTCGGTTGATAAATATTATCTATAAATGAACGAATTTAACGATAAATATCAGTTTCTTACTCATTTTAATGTTCGATTATTTAAATTGTATCTATTTATGTGTTGCAATTATAAAGTCGAACTATCGCTTATTAATCGTGCGATTTAATCAATTTCCCAGCAATTTTAATGATTTTAATCATATTGGTCTATAGCTCCATTTGCCTCGATTGTTAAGTAAATCTAAATCAACAGTCAAGTTGTGATCTCTGTCACAACTATGGCGCTATATTTCCTGAATTTATTACCAGCATCACAAAAATACATGATTTAAAACGGTAGTTATGTTAAATTTACTGTCTATCCAACCAGTGGTATTGAGTTTGAAATTATACATTGCAGAGAAACCTAGCCTTGGTCGCGCGATTGCCAATGGTTTATCGTCGACTCAAAAAAAATCAGATGGCTGTATTACATTACCTAATGGTGATGTTGTGAGTTGGTGTATTGGTCATTTGTTAGAGCAAGCTGAACCTGATAGTTATGATGATAAGTATAAAAGTTGGCGCAGCGAACATTTACCAATTATTCCACAGCAATGGCAACTTAATCCAAAAACCAAAACTAAAAAACAACTGACTGTGCTCCGTAAATTAGTAAAGCAAGCCGATTGTATTGTTAATGCAGGTGATCCTGATAGAGAAGGTCAGCTGTTGGTCGATGAAGTGATTCACTACCTTGGTGTTAAGGGGAAGAAATGGCAAACTGTAGAGCGGTTATTGATTAACGATTTAAATATTGCCGCAGTAAAGCAAGCGCTTGGCAAGATGCGTTCGAACATAGAATTTGAGCCGCTATCCAATTCCGCATTGGCGCGTTCGAGAGCTGATTGGCTGTTTGGCATGAACATGACTAGAGCTTATACATTGGCGGGTCAGCAAGCAGGCTATCAAGGCGTGTTATCGGTAGGCCGGGTACAAACCCCTTTACTCGGCTTAGTCGTAAAACGCGAGCAAGAGATTAGTGAGTTTGTAGCCACACCATTTTTTGAGGTGACCGCTACACTGACAAGTAACAGCCAACCCTTTAGCGCAAAATGGATACCAAGTGACGCCTGTGAGCGTTATCAAGATAGCCAAGGTCGGGTCATTTATCGCAAGCTCGCCGAAAATGTTGTGGCAAGAACTAATGGACAGGAAGCGAAGGTTCTAAAGATTAGTGATGATAATAAAAAGCACTACTCGCCATTACCGTTTAATCTTTCAACCCTGCAAATTGAGGCCGCCAAGCGTTTTGGCCTAACCGCAAAACAGGTCCTCGATAGCTGTCAGTCCTTGTATGAAAAACATCAGTTAATTACCTATCCTCGCTCTGATAATCGTTATTTACCGGTAGGGCATTGGTCACAAGCAAGTGCGGTGGTTAGCGCGGTGGCAAACAACATATCGGTGATGGCAGATTGTGTGACACGCGCAGACCTATCAGTCAAATCCAAAGCATGGAATGATAATAAAGTCGCGGCGCATCATGCGATAATTCCGACCACTAAAAAGGCGACGTTGGCCCAGTTATCGAGTAGCGAGCAAAAACTTTATCAAATGATTGCCTCTCAATATGTGGCTCAGTTCTATCCGCCGTTTTGTTTCAGTGAACAGATCGTTGATATTGACATCTGTGGCGGGTTATTTCGCGCCAAAGCGAAGCAGGTCAAGCAGCGTGGTTGGAAGGAATTGTTAGGCACTAAAGCAACCAAAGAGAGTGAATTACCACCGCTTAGTGTCGGTCAACCATTAACTTGCGTTGAGTCAGTTGTGCTAGACAAAGTGACTGAACCACCTAAGTCCTTTACCGATGCGACATTGCTTGGTGCCATGACGGGAATATCAAGGTATGTAAACGATCCTCAAATAAAGAAATTATTGAAGGAGACTGATGGCCTAGGGACAGAAGCGACACGCGCGAGCATTATTGAATTGCTGTTTAGGCGTCAGTTTCTGATCCGAACCGGTAAGGCGATTAAAGCGACACCCGCAGGTACTGCACTCATTAACGCATTGCCTTTGAGTGCAACGACTCCGGATATGACAGCGCTATGGGAGTTTAATCTCAATAAAATATCACAACAAACGATGGCGTTTGATGACTTTATGCTGCCATTGCATCAGAGTTTGATTCAGCTAATGACCCAGGCACAACACGCGCCGATGGCGGTTTTTTCTGGGCTCAAGAGTCAACCCAAGAAGGCGTTTAAGCGCCGCAGCAAGCGGGCGACGGCTAAAAAATAACGCGGTCGACATTTAGTCAAAAGAGAATTTGTAGAGTACATCCAATGCTTGGCCTGTGTCGTTAACAAATTCAATAAAGAAACTACGCGATAGTTGATAACGCAGGCCAACCTCAGGAACGCCATCAAACAGGCCAACGCCGTAGCGTAACTGTAGCTTAGGACCAATATAACCACTAACCTGCAGTTTGGTGCTATCTCCACTGCCACTGGTATTGAGGCTAAGCTGATCGATACCAAATGTATCGCCGATCCGGCCTACAAATTTGCTCGATTGGCCAATTCCACTATTGAGCAACATAGATATTGCCATGCTGTTACCGCCGCCACTACCAGCATTAAGCCCTTTACCACGTAGCAGGTAGGAAAGGGCTTGCTGTTGTGGCATCGCTGGAGAAGAGAATATCTCGAGTTGTGGTGCCTTAGCGTTGCCGTTAATGAACAGGCCTGCGGTAACACCGTCTTGGGTATCATTGGGATCTCTAACGGCTTCAATATTGACCATTGGATTTTGCAGCACACTGGTAAATATTAGTTGGCCTTTATTGATGATCAAATTTTGGCCCATCGCCTGATAAGTCGCCTCTAATAGGGCTAGATCGCCAAAACCTGATAATGGTAAGTCTGGCGTTTGATTAAGTTTAATCCGTCCCTCAAGGTTGGCATTGAGCCCAAAAGCCTCAATATTCAATGCTGGCTCTATCGACACATCAACGGCTAAGTCTAAGAGGACCGCTTGTTCCACTTCCTTGGTACGAATTTTAACATCTGGCGAAATCGCAATGGCCGTTTTCGGTAGTTTATCGATCTTAATTCGACCGTCGTTGATAACAAGGTCGCCACGAATCTTAGTTAGAGATGGGGTTATATTAACGGCCAGCGCTGGTGATACCGTAAAGTGTAGGTCGCCATCGCGGGCGATACGTAGCTTATCGCCGGTCACTTCAAAAAATGCACTTATCTGCTGTTGCCAACTCACCTCACCGACAAATTGACCGTTACCACCGCCAAGATTAAATTGACTGCTCCATCGTGCATGCTGTCCCAGTAATGACAAGTTACTATTAAACTGTGTAATTCTCGTTGGGCTAAATGTTGTGAGCACATCGGTATCTGAAATGATGACATCACCAAAAAATAATGGCTTGCTAATATCGCCGGTGAACCCGGTACTGGCGTTAACGAACCCTGAAATATTGGTGAGTTGTGGCACTAAGGCTTGATAGGGGGCTAAGTTAAAGTTTGCGACCTCAATATGCCCCGTTAGTTGTGGCTTATCGCTATATATATCCGTCAATAGCGTGATTGCAACGTCGCCGATGTTGAGGGATGCTGCATGAAAGTTAAGGCTTGAAAGCTGCTGATCAATGATCATTTGACTGGTCAGTTTTTTAAATGGATGTGAGATCGTGCGGTCCATATACTGGAGCGTTAGGATGCCATGATTGATCGAGGTTTCGCTATGTATATACGGTTTATTGCCCGGTTTTATTTCCAGCTTGATTTGTGACGACAGTTGTCCAGCGACGTTATACGCTGGTGGTAATCGAGGATTAAACTGGCTGAGCTCTAGGTCGACCAAATCGAGGGTGATTGGATTAGAACTTTTGGTGTTGGCATTAAGAATTAATTTATCACGTAGGCATAATTGTGTTTGGTAAACTGACTGAATCCAACAATGGGCTGAAAAACTGATCGTACGCTGTTGTTGGTTAACGCCTAATAACAGCGGTTGATCCAATTTCCAGGGTTGGAGGGGGCTGGCAATCTCGGCCCGCTTAACTTCGCCGTGCCACATTTTATCGCGATGTTTTCCTGCAATGATGATTTGGGTTTGCCACGGTAAGGCATTAGCCTCAATAATTATCTGATGGTTTTCGGCGTTACCGGTCATTGACACCGAAGCGTGTTCTAATTTGGTATCGTTAAACTGCAATTCTTCAATCGCTAAATTTGCGCTAATGGGTAACACTTTATCAAGTTGTACTGTATTGGAGAGGGTGAAATTACTGGTCAAATAAGCACTGGCTACGCGTAGGTTATGGGCAGGAGACACTAATTTATTTATCTTTAATAGCACGTCTATTGCTGGGCTATTCGTTTTACCTGTAACGGTCATATTAGCACTGACACTACCGCTAACGTCCGGTAAAGATTGATTAAGCTCAGGGGCGTTGATGGCAATCTCAAGATCAATGTTTTGGTTAATTTCACCTTGGATCTGTAGCTCATTATCACCATTTTTGATGTGGACATTATCAAATAGCCATTGTCCAAGCGGTAACTGTTGGTTGGATTGGCCAACAATATGACCGCTTAAATCGATAGCGCGGTCGAGCCACTCCCCCGTTAACGCTAATTGTTCTAGTGTTAACGACCATGTTTTGTCGCTAATTGTTGCCTTTGCGCCGAGTGTCCCGCTGATATTGCCGTGATACTGTGGCCAAAACAGCTGTGGTTCGATTTTTTCTAGTGTCAGTCGTAAATTCATGGCTAGCGCTTGTTGCCAATCAAGCGTTGCGTTGATTGCTATTGTTCCGCCAAGCGTTTGGATGGTGCTGTTGGCGAGGTCGATATTCGTTAGCGAGCCAACACCAAATAAGTCGAGCGACGCTTTGGGGATTAGTGGTGATTCCACATCGGTGTTGCCTTTAACAGTATAAGCATGGCGATTGCCAGCTAATTCGATGGCACCTTGTGCTAGCTTTAGTTGTTGGCTGGTTGGCAATGTCACTGACTGCCACTTAGTGCTTAGTTTGAACGGCAGATCAAAATCGATTAAATCTATTGCTAGATGGCTAGTCGCATTGATGTTACCGCTAGAAATCACCGTGAGATTTAACTCATCGAGCTGGCCAGTGGAGTTAATGGTTATTATGTCGTCGCTGTTTAACAATGCACTATTAACGTTGCTAGCTTGTACTTTGATGTCGTGCGGAAAAAATTGACGGTTTTCAACTTCACCCTCAAGCGAAAAGTCAGCTTGCTGGGTCATGGCGGATAAGTGTTTAATGACGATGCTATCGGCTGCGATGGCACCGGAAAAGTCAAGGTGTTCGACTACTGATCCCGCTGTTGGTGTTAGTTTGTTGTCAATACGGTTTACCTTTAGAGACTCAATAGCCAAAGACATTGGGAGCTTTGGTAATCTAAGTTCGGTGAAATGTATTGGGTCAAATGTGTCGATGTCAAAGGGCGCGCTACTGGCCGTTGGTTGTTTCTTCTGATGGTAAGTTACCTGTTCTACAGTGGCTGACAGCTGGCTAATCGCTGAATCCTGTGCATTTAAGGACAAAGAGATGGCGTTAAGTTCAAGGTCAAACTCCACTGAGCTTATTGTAGTGCGCTGGACGTTGAGCTTCGATATTTCGGCTGACAATGGTAGCTTGAGCTTGGAGACCGCGCTTGGTTCGCCATCGGCAGGACCACTGACGAGTCGTACAATATCAAGCGCGTTGATATCCAATCGTTCAACGCATACTTTTGAATGCCATAGGCAACGCCAGTCCCAGCTCAGCGACAGTGTATCGATACTGATCATCTGATCTGGCGTGACAAAGCTAATGCTTGAAAAGACGGGTTGACCAAAGAATGAAGAGCTCGCAAGTTCAATGGTTAGGCCATCAACCATGTTATTGACGCCTTTAACGACTAATCGGTTTCCCCAATGGGTTGTTAGCAATAAGACGCAGCATAATATTACGCTTACTATTAGTAATGCTAGTGCTTTGAAGAACCGACGACTCACAAATTCACCCCGACTGAAAAACTGATTCGAAAAGGGTGATCGTAGGCAGCTACCTGATGGTCTTGCAGTCCCCACGCGAAATCTAAGCGGATAGGGCCAACGACTGTTTGCCACCGTATACCGACGCCTGCATCAGATTTTAGCGATTGTGAAAAATCATCGGTGGTGGTGCCAATATCGTAAAACGTCGCAATGCGCCAATCTTGATGGACAGGGTAACTATATTCGACGCTTGCTAACGCTTGAAATAGGCCACCAATTGCAACAGGCTCACCATCACTGTTGCTATCCAATGGTGCAATTGATTTAAAGTCATAGGCTCTGAGATTGTCATCGCCGCCGCTAAAAAATCGTAAGGAAGTTGGTACCTCTTCTATTGAACTGGCATCGATGGCGCCTAACGCCAATTTTATCAGTACTCGGTGCTTATCGTTATATTGACGTAACCAGTTTGAATGGATCGAGAGTTTGATCAGATCGTTAGAGGATCCCCAGCTTTTGTTGGCCATTTCTAAGGTAAGCAGTTGGCGGTCTCCCCAATAGGTATCTAACCCACCACGACGCCTTGTACGTGAATAACTAATTCCTGGGATCACTAAGTTAGTGGCAGCGGTGTTGATGCCATCATATTCACGCTCATACTTTAAGAACAACGTGCGACGCCAATCAATACCTACTTCTTGATGTCGCTGCCATTGCAGCGAATATTTTTCGTAGTCTTGTTCGGTGTTGTCGATATCCTGCCAACCCAATACGACGCTGGTATAATCGATATTTGGATCGCCATGCGGAATACGATAATCGGTGGTTACAATGCGCTCATCGCGACTTAGGTTACTGGTGATAACAAGGTTGTGGCCGTAGCGATTAATCCAAGGCTTGGTCCATTTGATGCTAGCTCGTTCGAAGGTGTCAGTACTATATCCCATTGACAATTCGACAATGTTTTTTGGCTTGTCGATCAAGGAGACGTCGATATCTACCATCCCTGTAACGCTGTCCGGTGCCGTAGGGATAGCTTGAGCGCTGGAAAAGTACTGGCTCTTATTTAAGGCATAGTTAAATGCCGCCAGTTTATCACTGTGATACGCCTCGCCAACAAGGTAGGGGATCATTGCGTCAACCAAGGCGGTCGCTGGATGATTTTTGGGAAGTAATGTTCGACCAAACAGATAACGCCTGCCGCTATCAAAGGTTTGTGTAAGGTAGGCACTGTTGGTGACAAGGTCGATTGAAACATCACTTTGTAACCACCGTGCGCTGAAATATCCTTTCGATTGGGCTAATTGGATAAACCGCACTTTATTGTCTTCGAAGTTGCCGTGGTGAAACTTTGAACCGACAACTATTGGGAAGGTCGCTTTAAGTGACAGAAAGTCGGGGTCGTCGGCACCTTCACCAATCAGTAGCAAATCAGATTGGGCCATCAGTGTGGCAGGCCCCAAGCTGATATCAACGACGATTGTATCGTCTGCTGCCTTTATCGAAACATCGGTAGTGCCTTGGTAATACCCTACAGCCTGCATGGCTAGGAGCGCTTGTTTGTTGACTTGTTGCTTAATGAAACCAATGTCATCACTAGGCTTAAGCGTTAACTGACTTAAGTACTGCTTGATATTTTCTTTGGGTTGGCCCCGTAATGAATGATCGGAGGACACTAATGTGTACTGTGCCGCCAATACGGTATTTAACGTGGTTAGGAAAAGAAGGCATCCATATAGAAAACGTTTCATTGAGTGTTAACTAAGTCCATGTAAGGGTTAGGTTCTAGCAAGTTTATCGGTAACTTGATTAAAATTGAACTATTTTGGTCTGGTTAAAGCGCGCTTTTCAATACCACAATCATTATTGCAAAGGATGTGCAGTCATAGTCTATAAGCATATGAGAACGCGTGTGAATCTGGACTGAATTGATTATTGTAGCAGGATATAGGGGCGGTTTGCCGAAGTATCTTAATAGCGATACATCGGCGAGATTGCAGCGTTAAGCCGCTTTAACTGGAATATTCTTTAAAATAGCCAAGGTTAATTGCCAAAAACGACCAACCGTATCAATTAATACTTTTTCATCAGGCGAGTGCGGGAATCGAATAGTCGGGCCATACGACACCATGTCCCAATGAGGGTAGGCGTCCTTAAATAGGCCACATTCTAGCCCAGCATGAATGACCATGATTTTTGGCACTTCGCCGAACAGTTGGTTGTAGGTCTCACGCACCACTTCCATAATTTGTGAAGACGTATCTGGTTGCCAGCCTGGGTAAGCCCCCGTAAAATCAACACTAGCGCCAGCTAACTCAAACACACTCGAAATAGTAT
>Ga0209292_1004064_pt1 | contig 15691 bp, 15 predicted proteins | sample GOMGulsemesocosm_2_FD_184634 | JGI IMG/M metagenome (GOLD analysis project Ga0209292, IMG submission 184634) | Methane-oxidizing microbial communities from mesocosms in the Gulf of Mexico - GOM9C Gulf of Mexico (SPAdes) (version 2) | ecosystem: Environmental > Aquatic > Marine > Cold seeps... | reverse complement strand
TGCTTGGCGCTACGCACCGCACGAACACTTAGTTATTGGCTGTAGTTATTTTTTCAATTGCCTACTTTTAAAGATTGCAAAAACAAATACAATCAACACGTGAGTCAAAAGGCAAATAGCTAATCTAAATAGAAAGCCTAATCCATATTCATCATGACCCCAAATTGATTTTTCATAAATTAAGAATCCAACATAAGCTATTATTAAAATTGCGTTTGCGATGAAAAACTTATTGAATTTCTCCCAACCTAAAAGCATATAAATACTTGAAATCCAAATAATAATTGGGACAAGAATGATTAATAATATTTCCATTTTAGTCAGTCTTATTTTTCTTGGCAATATTTGAGAAAATATTTCTTAATTCGCTTTCTTCTGTCAACTCAAAAATTTCTAGTAAAGAACATATTCCTTCAGCTTCCCAAGCATACTTTGAAAGGTTTTGATTATATTTTTTCAACAGTTTCTTTAGACTTGTTTTAGTAACTATTTCTCCAGTTTCTTTTTCAAGTACAGTCATAAAATCATTTAAAGGTTCCTGAGATGTCATTTTCCAATCCCTTTCTGCTTCAAATATTTTTTCTGCAATTTTTTTATCTGTATTGTCGAATCTATTATCCTCAATCAAGTCAAATAATTTGTCAAAAGTCATTAAAGGGATTTTTGTCATATTAGTCAAATTCAGTTTCGGATTTTAGTTTATTCTAATTACAGCCAACACCCATATATCCACAATAAACTTCCAAAACTTACTGTTATTTCTGTTATAGCTACAATGGTACGGGGTGTTTGTATTGTTAAAAGTAAATCATTTTTTAAAAACAGGGAAGGTTTGTTTCTGTTTGTTTTAGATCTGAGAAGTTAGTTGTTTAGGGGAATGTGTTAAGATAAGTTTTACAAACTATTGGATAGCTTACTGTGTTGAATTGAATTTGTCAAATGGAAAGGTTCTCTTTTGTGTCTTTTGGTTGCACAAACCAAATCAACAGCGTTAAAATGTGTTGCCGTTTCTAAAATTGCTCCTAGTGAGTTGTCTGAGGTGTTGTTTTGAGATCTCAGTTGAAGTTATGAATCGCTCTTAAATGCCTGACTAAAAGAGTGAAGTCCCTGTTTTGAATATTTATGAATACTTGTTTGCTTGAAAACAGTTAAAAATAAATGGATTTTTTCTTTGTTATGAGAATATTCTCATTACATTTGTATGGGAATATTCTCATAACTAGCATGAAATTTACGATGCCAAGACCTAGAACATTAAGAAAAGTAGTAGCTCCTCCTAAGTTTACGGGGTTTAAACCATATGGTGAAGGTGAAAAATCAAAGGAATTCATCGCCTTGTTTTATGAGGAATATGAAGCGATTAAATTAGCGGATTATAAATTGATGAATCATTCAGAAGCTGCTTTTTTGATGGGCGTGTCTAGATCTACTTTTGCCAGAATTTATGAAAAAGCTAGGAGGAAAGTGGCGCAAGCTTTAGTGGAAGCTAAAGAAATAAGAGCCGTATACGGAAATGCTGTGTTGGATAAAAATTGGTATGTGTGTAAAAAATGCCATGCGAGATTTACCATCCCCAAAACAATAAAAAAACATTCGTGCGCCATGTGTGCCTCGGATCAAATAGAATTTATAAATAAATAATATGAAAACAGTGATAACAGCGTCAGGTGATGCATTAACAAATCAATTTGATAAACGATTTGGGAGAGCTTCTTGGTTTTGTGTTTTTGATGATGCATTGCAGTCGGTTAGTTTCGTGGAAAACGAACATGTAACTGCCAGTAATGGAGCCGGAACAAAGGCGGTTGAAAAAATGTTAGAGCTTGGTGTAAAAAAGATTATCTCTGGTGATTTTGGACCTAAAGGAAAAGAGTTGTTAGAGCGATTTGATGTGCAGATGGTTATTATTCAGGAAGAAGGATTGTCTGTTGGAGATATTGTAGAGAGGTTAGTTGTTAATAAAAAATAAATAATATGAAACAGAAAATAGCGGTCCCCGTTAATGAAGATGGAATTCTTCATGGACATTTTGGGCATTGTAAATTTTTCGCAATTTTTTATGTGAAGGATAACGTAATTTTAAAAGAAGAGAAATTAGTACCGCCTCCTCATGAACCAGGTTTACTGCCTAAATGGCTTTCTGAAAAAGGAGTAACGGATGTGGTTTCTGGTGGAATGGGAAAAAAGGCTCGGAATTTATTTAGCCTCTACGATATTGAGGTACTTGTTGGAGCTCCTGTACTTGCGGCTTCAGCGGTGGTTAAAGGATATTTGGAAGAATCTCTTAAATTCTCGTTGAATAGCTGTGATCATTAGTTATCGTTCCCTGCTTATATAAACTATTTTAATCAATGTCGTATAAAATTGCAGTAGCTAGCGGAAAGGGTGGAGCTGGTAAAACGTCAGTTTCTGTCAACTTAATGAAGCTATTAAAAGCGAAGTTTGACCTGGCTATTCAGCTAGTTGATTGTGATGTGGAGGAACCCAATGATCTTTTGTTTTTTGATCAGGCTGCAGCACTACAGACTCATGAAATCCTACAGCAAGTTCCTATGATTTATGTTGATCACTGTACGTTTTGTAAAAAATGTGTGCGATTTTGTGAGTTTAATGCAATTACCGTTTCTCCTAGAGTGAAGTATGCCGAAATACACGAAGGGTTATGTCATTCTTGTGGTGCTTGTGTCTTGGCTTGTCCTGCTGGGGCAATCTCTGAACACGCTGTTCCAATAGGGAATGTCTCAAGTTTTGATCTAGGGAACGGACTTCGTTTGTTGGAAGGGAGAATTAAGATAGGATCTGTTATGCAGGCGCTATTAATTAAAGAACTTAAAAAGCATGTTTCACCCGAGGTAGATATGGTGATATTTGATGCGCCACCTGGAACTAGTTGCACCGTTGTAGAAACAATAGCGGATGTGGATTATGTGGTTCTAGTGGCGGAACCTACTCCTTTTGGTTGTCATGATTTAGCCATTATGGTGGACTTAGTTCGGAAATTAAAGAAGCCTTTTGGAGTGCTTGTGAATAAAGCATTTTTAGGAGACGATAAAATTTATAAATATATTGAAAAAGAGAATGTTAAACTACTAGGGGAAATCCCTTTTAGTAAATCATATGCAAGTTTATATGCCGAAGGAGTTTTAATGAATAGGCTTCCGGAAAGCATAGCAAATAGTTATTGTAATCTCATTGATTTTTTAAATAAGGGGATTAATAAAAATAATTAGGTTTTTATATGTTGATTTGAACCGTTTTGACGAGCTGTTTTTATGAATCAAAAAAGGTCATGAATGAAGGAAATAACTATTTTAAGCGGTAAGGGAGGTACTGGAAAAACGTCCATTACCGCTGCACTTGCATTTTTTTTTAAGAATACTGTATATTGTGATAATGATGTAGATGCTGCGGATCTTCACCTATTATTCCAACCTAAAGTACAACAAGAGTTTTCATTTTCTAGTGGGAATAAAGCGGAAATTGATACGGATCTTTGTAATGCTTGTGGGGTCTGCATTGCTTATTGTCGCTTTGATGCCATTCATTTTGATGCCAATGGTGATTTATTTGTAAATCCACTTGCTTGTGAAGGATGTAGATTGTGTGAAAGACTTTGTATGCAAAAAGCAATTTCTTCCCTAGATGCTAATGCGAATCGCTGGTTTATTTCTACCACTAGGTTTGGTAGTTTTATACATGCACAGACAAGTCCTGGTGCAGAAAATACGGGTAAATTAGTAACCCATATTCGTTCAGAAGCAAAAAAAATAGCGCTAGAAACGGCGGCGGATTTTATTCTTAATGATGGTCCTCCAGGTATTGGTTGTGCCACGATTGCTTCCATTACGGGTACTCATACCGTAGTAATTGTTACGGAACCTACAAAGGCGGGATGGCATGATTTAAAACGATTGCTAATTTTAATAAATTCGTTTAGTACGCAGGTATGTGTGATACTTAATAAGTACGATGTACATATAAAAATGGCAAATCAGATGAAGGAATTTTTAAAGGTTAAAAAGATCCCATTGCTCGCTTGTATACCCTTTGCAGAAGAAATGGTCTTGGCAATGGTGAATGGGAAAACAATGCTAGAGTATGATGCTCATTCTGAAGTGTCAAAAGAGTTAGGGAATGCTTATGGAAAATTAATGGAATTGGTATTTCAGGATAATTAGTTGCTGATTGTCTTCTTAATACCATTGTATTTCGGGCTTATTCAAGGAATATTAGTGTTTATTATATTATAAAATTATGATTAAAAGGAAGTTTCAGATACGGACTCGCTATGACGAAGTGGATCAGATGGGCTATGTGTACCATGCCAATTATGTAAAATATTGTCATCAAGCGCGAACAGAATTACTAAGGAGTATCGGGATTGAAGATGCCGCGCTTGAAAAACAGCAGGTGATGTTGCCCGTGATTTCATTTGATATACTTTATAAAACGCCTGCTTTTTATGACGAACTATTAACTATTGAGACCACGATTTCTGTCATGCCTAATGTGAGGTTAGAATTTGATTTTGAGATTTTTAATCAGCAAGGAAAACTTGTAAGTTCGGCTTTGTCTACAGTTGTTTTTGTTGACAAAACAAAACGAACTCCTATGCAAATGCCTGCTTTTGTAAAAGACTTGTTATTGCCTTTTTTTAAACGATAATAACTATGAAATTAACGGTATTAACCGAAAACAGAAAAGGGGAGAGGTTTTATGCAGAACATGGACTCTCTTATTTTATAGAGCATCTGGGAAGTTGTATTTTGTTTGATACTGGTCAGAGTGATGTGTTTTTAAAAAATGCAGCACTTTTGGGAATAGACTTAGTAAAGAAAGTAGATACGATTGTTTTAAGTCATGGACATTGGGATCATGGGGATGGATTGCAATTTTTATCGGATAAAAAATTACTGACACACCCTCATTCTTTTATAAAAAGGTATCGTAAAAAAGAGGGGACGCGTGTAGGCTTATATCAAACCGAAATAGCCATCAGAAAGAAATATCAATTAAGTACTTCTGTCGCTCCATTGGAAATATATCCGGCTGTTTTTTTTCTAGGGCAGATTCCTAGAATACATCGTTTTGAGTCAAAGACAACGGCTTTTGTAACTGAAAATGGGCAAGATGATGTTGTTTTGGACGATACTGCCTTGGCTATTGTTGATAAAGGCGCGTTAATTATTGTAACTGCTTGTTCTCATGCAGGTATTTGTAATATTATTTCACATGCTATTAAAGTGACGAGAGTACAAAAAGTAAAGGCTATTATAGGTGGTTTTCACTTGAAATATAAGGACGCACAAACAAAAAAAACTATCGATTTTATTCAGCAGCTAGGAGTGCAAAAATTGTGTCCATCGCATTGTACATCTGAAGAAGTGTTGGATGCTTTTAAAAGTAGGATGCCTCTGACTCATGTGAGTACAGGAACGGTGTTTAATTTTTAAGACTCCCTTTTTTAATAATCATCAAGCCGTTTCCTGGCCGATTTTTTAAAGGCATGTTTTTTCTTTGATTCCAGTCGTCTTCGATTGGATGCTTTGGTAGGCTTTGTCTTTTTACGTGCTTTTGGTACAAACAAGGCTCTTTTTAAAGTCTCAAAAAAACGTTTTATAACGAGTTCTTTATTTCTATGTTGACTCCTACTTTCGTCACAGCTTAAGGATAATTCCTTGGAAGTGGTGAGTTTTGTGTGTAGGTTTTTTAAAATCAGTGTTTTTTCTTCTTCGTTGAGGCCTTTGGATTCCAAGACAGCAAAAGTAAGCACTACTTTTGACGAAACTTTATTTACATGCTGTCCGCCAGCACCACTACTACGAATGGCCTTAAAGTTGAGTTCAGTTAAAAGGAGTGCTTTGTTCATTTTAAATAGGTTGATGTGCTGGTTTTAATAAATCATTTACCGTTTTTACAGGGTTGAATGTAGCAATAGGAACCTCTACAAAAAGAGTGGTCCAATTGGACATAGCGCCATTCCATAACCCAGGTAATTCTAAGGCTTTTAATGGTTTTCCTTCAAATGTTTTTTCGGAAATAAATACGGCATTATTGTCTACAAAATTAGTCAAATTAAAAGGTTCGCCCTTGTAATTCTTGGTGGCACAGACTAAATCAACAGGGTTAAAGTGTGTCGCTGTTTCTAAAATTGCTGCTTGTGAGTTGTCTGAGGTATTGATTTGAGATTTTTCAACAATTTGTAATTGTGATTTCCCATCTGCTGTCACCCAAAATGGACCTCCTCCAGGTTCTCCTAAGTTTTTAACCATCCCACAAACACGTATTGGGCGGTTTAAAAAAGCAACAATTTCTTGTTGATTGAATACTTTACTGCTCTTCAAATGTAATTCTTGAGCAATTATTTTTTGGATAGCTGCCAGACGTTCTGTTGGAACTTCGTTTTCTAGTTCTAGTAATAACTCAAAAACCAGTTGTTGTGTTTTAAGTAGTTTTCCTGCGATTACTTGTTTCCATCTAACGGTAGGTTCGTTTTGTTCTTGTGTACACACATTGTCTATGTTTTTTACAAAAATCAAATCCGCTTCCAAGTCGTTTAAATTTTCAATTAAAGCACCATGCCCTCCTGGTCTAAAAAGCAAGCTGCCATCTTGTTGAATTATAGGTACATTGTTTGTGTCTACAGCCACGGTATCGGTGGATGATTTTTGGGTAGAATAACTGATGTCTTGTGGCGCTCCGACCAAATGTTTTTTAAACAGCTTTACATGTGCTTCGCTTACTGTAAAATGAATAGCCGCTTTATTGGCTTTCCCTTTGGCGTACAATTCTAATTCAGCTACATGTTCCTGTGCAGGCGTGTAAACGTCGTTTTTAACTCCGTGAAAGGGAATCAATCCTTTTGGGAGTTTGCCAAAGTTTAGATAGTTTTCATGCAATAATACATTTACAAATTCTAATTTAGATTCCAAGTCGGTAATGTCAAACGTACTGTGCTTTAATCGTAGTTGATGAATTACTTCTGGATAAAACGCAAAGGATTTTAGTTGTTCAAAAAATAGAGAAACAAAAGGAGTTTCTTCGTTTGTCTCTACAAACTGATACAATTCACTGAACATTCGTGTGGCGGCACCTGAAGCAGGGACAAATTTTAGAATGTCTAGTTTGGATTGTTCTTGTTGGTAGTGAGCAATAAAAGCTGCTTGTTCTTTTTCTGAGTATTGTAAGATTCCATTGCTAGGGCTCGCGACATCCGCAATAGGGATGTGGAAATTGTTTTTTTCAAAACAGTTGATTTGTTCTTGTAATTTAATGAGTGAAATTCCTTTGTTAGTTAGGTTTTTAAGGGCTATTTCGCTGTACATAGTTTTTAGTTTTAACAAATTATCAATGGCTTTGGTAGCCGTTTTTAAGCGTGTTTTTTTATCGCCTTTCAGTAAAATATAAGGTTTGTTGTTTTCAATTAATGCTTGTTCAAAAGCGTAGAACATGGCTTCTCTAGTTTCGGACTGGTCTCTTAAATCATCCGCTTCCCATGGGATGTCTATATAAGTTAAGAAATAAAGGTCGTAGGTGTTTTCTTTGGCCATTTTATCCAAAAGAGGGTCTACAAATCCACCGTAAAATTCTTGTGAATACACTTTGGTTTCTAGTAAATCAGTATCGCAAATAAGTAGTTTATTGGCTTTAGTGACGAGTTCGTTTTCCAAGGCCATTTGACCATAGGCAATAGGAAGTAAGTCTGAGTTTTCACAAGTTTTACGTTCGTTATTCCACTTGTTTTGCAAGTATTGACGTGCGTATTCTGGTGCCCATACAGTATTGTAATGCCGAGACAGTTGTCTAGATATGGTTGTTTTTCCAGTAGATTCTGGACCAAATAATACTATTTTTAGGACGCTACTGCTTGATTGTCTAAGTTTCTCTTCCATGCTAAATATCCAAATATGGCGATAAATGTGAAGATTAAATATTGAATACTAGTTAAGGTGTATCCCTTGTAAAAATACAATGGAACGGAGATGATATCACCGATGATCCAAAATATCCAGTTTTCAATTTTTCGTTTTGCCATCAACCACATTCCAACAAAAAATATTGCTGTTGTAAGAGCGTCTACATAGGCAACCCAACCATTCCATTTATCGAAGGTAATATACACCAAATAAACGAAAACTAAGGTGGCAAAGAAAATTAAAATGGACAGGTATTTTTCTTTTATGGAGGTGCGAGAAATTGGTGTGACATGTGTTTCATCCACCTTTCTTGTCCAGATATACCAACCGTAAATACTCATTATAAAATAATAAGCGTTGATCATCATGTCCCCTAATAATCCCCATTTTAAAAGTAGGTATACAAATATTAAGGTACTGATAATTCCTGTTGGGAATACCCAAATTTTATTTTGCTTAGAATACCAAACGGATAAGAATCCAAACAGTACAGCAATGGCTTCTAAGACAATTTCATGGGTTGGATAGTCTTTGTATTGGGCAAATAAAAAGTCAAAAATTTCTGTCATGAGCTGTTTCTTGTTAAAGAAGGGGCAAGGTACTATTAATTAAAATTGTCATGAGCATATACCAAGGTGAAGTTTTCAATTTTTTCAAATTGAATATTGTATTTTTTACTCCAGTCGGAGGCGTTTATCCAGGCAGTAGTTTTGGTATCACTTAACTTAAAAGGAGTTACAGGAATGTCATTTCTAAAAGTAAGTCCTCCGTAGGGATATATTTTATAAAGCGATTCTTTAGCTCCCCAAATTACGGTTAAAAGTTCAATCTGCTCCGGCGTATTATTTTCAAAATCAACCTTGAAATCGGTGAATTTAGGAGCAATTCGTGCTATTTTTTCTCTGTTTTTTTCAATGTCAATCCCAATTTCATAATCACTAATTATAATAGCAGAAAACTCATACGAATGAGTGATTGAAATATTTTTACCATCTCTTAAGTGAGGTTTTCCATTAGGAGTATAATACAAATCATGATCTGTATAACCAGCAGCTTTTAATAAATGTCTTACGCTTAAAAAACCACGTCTGTGAATTTCAGACTTCATATGTTTTAGACGTTCTATACTGTTATCAGAAAGTGGTATACCTTCGGATAATTTGGCTAAAGAATCTTTTATGTTCCAAACAAATATGGATGTATTTGCATGGGGTTTTATAGTTTTATATAGTGGCATTTTTATGTGTCAAAATTAAAATAACGGTAAATATCAACAAAACAGTTGGTTAAATTGCTTTTACGAGGACTATTTATGTATTTATTTTTCTAATTATGAGTTGATTTTTGTGATTTTAGACTATTTTTGCAATTCATAATGAACAAAGATAAGAATATGAGTACAGATACAAAAACGTATGTACCTTATAAAGTTAAGGATATATCTTTAGCCGATTGGGGAAGAAAAGAAATTGAATTGGCGGAGGCAGAGATGCCTGGACTAATGAGTTTACGTGAAGAATACAAGGACGAGCAACCTTTAAAAGGAGCTAGAATTGCAGGATGTTTACACATGACTATTCAAACGGCTGTGTTAATTGAAACGTTGGTGGCTTTAGGTGCTGAGGTTACTTGGAGTTCTTGTAATATTTTCTCTACACAAGATCAAGCTGCTGCTGCAATTGCTGCTGCGGGTGTTTCTGTGTATGCATGGAAAGGATTAAACGATGAAGATTTTGATTGGTGTATAGAGCAAACATTATTCTTTGGAGAAGATAAAAAACCATTGAACCTTATTTTAGATGATGGTGGAGATTTGACCAATATGGTATTGGATAGATATCCTGAATTAGTAGATGGAATTAATGGATTGTCTGAGGAGACAACTACAGGTGTTCACCGTTTGTACGATCGTATGAAAAATGGAACACTTCCAATGCCTGCTATTAATGTAAATGATTCTGTTACAAAATCTAAATTCGATAATAAATACGGATGTAGAGAAAGTGCAGTGGATGCAATTCGTAGAGCAACAGATATTATGTTGGCTGGAAAACGTGTGGTTGTTTGTGGATATGGTGATGTTGGAAAAGGGACAGCGGCTAGTTTCCGTGGTGCTGGTTCTATTGTTACTGTAACTGAAATTGACCCTATTTGTGCATTGCAAGCTGCAATGGACGGTTTTGAAGTGAAAAAACTAGAAACAATTGCTCCAAATGCTGATATTATTATCACAACTACAGGAAACAAAGGAATTGTTAGAGGGAAGCATTTTGAAATGTTAAAAGACAAAACGATTGTTTGTAATATCGGTCACTTTGACAACGAAATTGAAATTGGTTGGTTAAACGATAACCACGGTGATACGAAGGTTGAAATCAAACCACAAGTGGATAAATATACCGTAAATGGTAAAGATATTATCATTTTGGCTGAAGGTCGTTTGGTAAACTTAGGTTGTGCTACAGGTCATCCTAGTTTTGTAATGAGTAACTCATTTACAAACCAAACATTGGCTCAAATGGAGTTGTGGAATAACAGAGAAGCTTACGGAAACGAAGTGTATATGTTACCTAAAAAATTAGATGAAAAAGTTGCGCGTTTACACTTAAATAAAATTGGTGTGGAACTTGAAACTTTGAGTGAAGAACAAGCAGAATACATTGGTGTTACTGTGGAAGGTCCATTCAAACCAGAATATTACAGGTACTAAACTACCGTATTATATAATAGTTAAAAGCAGTCTTTTTTAAGACTGCTTTTTTTGTTTTTATAGTAAGGATGTTTCTTAATTCTATCTATAAACACCTAGTTTTTACAAAGCTAAAAATAGTAGGAGGATAGGGTAGATCATGTCTTTATTTGAGATATGGGCATAAAAAAAGCTCTTTAGAAAACTAAAGAGCTAATTTTAAATTATAAACATTCCCCACAAATGTTTTGTAATTTAGCAATTCCCATAAAATAATCTCTCAATTATTATACAGCAAATATACAAACTATTTAAACTTTTTATAGGCGTGTATTCCTTTTAATTAGAGGGGGAAAACCCCCTTTTTTCTAACTCCCTATTTCTAGGAGTAACTGGTTTACCGCTTTTTTAAGCTGAGAATCCATGTTTTTAGATTTTTCATCTGGATGATTTTCTACAATAAAATCGGGAACTGCTGGCCCTAATTCCATATTCATTCCGGAGTCTTTTACATACCACCCTCTAAATGGAATACGTACATAAGATCCGTCAATCAATCCCTTTCCACTGGTGGAAATAACAGCACCAAAAGTAGGAATTCCTACCAGGCTTCCTAGCTTGTTAGCTTTATAAGCATGTGAGAAAATCTCTGCATTGGAATAACTGTTTTGATTACATAATGCAATGGATGGCTTGGTCCAAGATGCGAGCGGCAATCGTTCGCTAAATGGATAAAACTCTTTAAAATTACGATGCTCTTTTTCTAAGTTTTTTGCGGCTCCTCGTGGAACGGTATATCCATGTTGTTTAACCGTTAATACGGCCATCAAATAATCGGTAGTCCAGCCACCTCCGTTGTATCTTACATCTATTACAATACCTTCTTTTCCATTTCCTGCAGCCATTAATTCACGTTCAAAACGTTCAAAACTGGTCCAGTTCATTCCTTGTATGTGTAAATATCCTAACCTACCATTTGAGTATTTTTCAGTGAGACTTCTTTGTTGTGCTACCCAAGCCTTGTAATTGTCTGTTCTGTTAGATGATTTTGGACGGATAACAACAGTTTTAGAAATTCCGTCTCTTACAATGCTTAAGACTACTTTTTCGTTGGAAGTGTTTTCTAATAAACTGTAGAAATTTAAATGTTTGCTTATTTTTTCTCCATTGATGTCAGTGATGATGTCTCCAGTAACTAATTTACTAAAAGACCTGTCCGCAGCACTGTTTTCTACAACATGAGTTATTTTTACTCCATTTTTTACAGGGCTGATTTCAATACCTAAAAGTCCTGTTTTTTGACTGTTAAGTGCGGCTCTTTTTTCACCGCGATACACACCCATATGACTAGCATTTATTTGTCCCAACATGGCATTAAAAATATATTTAAAATCTGTTCGGGTAGACGCTTTTAAAGCCATCGGCTTGTATGTGTTTTTTAATGCATCCCAATCTTGACCATGAAAATGAGGGTCGTAAAAACGATCGTTGACTACATGCCAAGCTTCTTCAAAAATTTGATTGCTTTCTTCCGTATAATTAACTTTCATGGTAGCCTTAAATGGTAGCGACTCTTTTTTGGCACTTTTCAAAGTGATTTTAGATAATTTTCCATGGCTGAGGAAGTACAGTGCGTCTTTTTTAGAAGAGAAAGTAATATTGTAAGGATTGGTATCTCCTTTGGTAATACTTTTTCGTTCTTTTTTATTCCATTTAATTTCAAATAAATCGGAATCAGCTTCTGAATCTCCTGCACCACCACCTGTGGTAAAATAGATTGTTTTTCCGTCTTTTGAAAAACCTTCCATAAATTCACCGCCTACATTGGCAGTTACCTGCACTTGGCGCTCGTGGATGTTTTTAAAATCGATGTGAACTACTGGGATTTTTTTACTGTCTTTTTTGTCTTTGCTTTCTTTACTGTCTTTCTTAGCAGGTACTTCTTCTTCCCAATCGTAGCTCGTTTTTTCCCAATCTTCTTTTTTTAACCAAACATACCATACGTCATAATCGCCATTGTTTCTGTTAGAAGAAAATCCAATTTTAGAACCATCGGCACTCCAAACAGCGGCAATATCAGATTTTGGATGCATGGAAATATTGACAGGTTTTATAGAGTTGTCTGCTTTGTGAATGTAAATCTCTCCATTAAAATACAAATCTTTTAAGGTATAAGAAATCCATTTAGAATCTGGAGACCATGCAATGCTAGAAGGAGTACTCCATCCATTTAGTAAGATGTTTTTATTAGAAATACTGCCTTCTTCTGAAATAGAAGCGACGATTAAAGTACTTCTGTCTTGGGTATAAGCAATTTGTTTTCCGTCGGGTGATATCACCGCTCCAGTATTCGACTTCTTAGCATTTCCAATACGTTGAATAGTATGCGATAATGAAGTGAAAATAGTGGTGTTTTCTGTATCATTAGCATTGACAGCATAAAGGGTGTTGACACCATTTCTGTCTGAATTAAAAAGCAATGTATTGTCATTTAACCATTCAATATCTTGATCGCGGTAAGGTGATTTAGAAACATTGATGGTTTTTTTCTTTTTAGGATCACTTTCTCTAATGAAAACCTCTCCTCTAATTACAAAAGCAGTCAATTTTCCATTAGGTGATAGTGCAATCTCATCGGCATTGCTTGTATAGCTTTTGTTTACAATAGGGTCAAAACGATAATCTGTTTCTAATGCTATGTGAATAGCCGTTGATTTATTAGTTTTTAAATCATGACTTGCAATTTTATCTCCTTGATGGGTGATGATCGTTGTATTGTCCTTACTGATGCTATAAGAGAATATACCGATTTTACGGTACTTGGTGAGTTGCTTTTTTGCACTGTTTTTAAGATTGTTTTCGTTCAGTGTAAGTTGGTGTACATTGTATTTTCCACTTTTAGCAGATTGGTAATATAGCGTATTATCCGCTCCCCATTGTGGTGCTAAATCCTGACCTTCAAATGTGGTTAACTGTGTGTATGTTTGATTGGCTACAGTATAGATCCAGATATCGCGGTTGGCGGGACCTACATAAGCTTCTCTTTCAATGCGGCATGTTCCTCTAGTAAAGGCAATGTATTTTTTGTTAGGCGATAATGTAGCATCAAAACCTAAAGCGTTTAGTAAACGAACAGGAGTTCCACCTTCTGAAGAAACGCTGTGTACTTCTGGTTCGCGTTCTACTTGTGCAAAATTTCTAGAACTACTAAAATAAATGTCTCCTGCTGCCGTGTAGTCAGTAAGTTTATCATTTGCAGAATGGTACGTTAGCCTTTTAGGCACTCCTCCCTGTACTGGGATCGTGAAAATGTCAGTATTTCCATATCTGTTACTTTCAAAAGCAATCTGTTGACCATCCGGACTAAAAATAGGATGGGTGTCATACCCTTCGTGGATGGTTAAACGTTTGATGTTTTTACCGTCGATAGAGCTAGTAAAAATATCTCCTTGATAAGAAAAAGCAATTACATCCGCCGTAGGATTTAAGGCTGGCTTTAACACAAGGGCCTCTGTACTTTGTGCATAGGAATGCAAACAGCATAGGCATAAGAATGAAAAGATGACTGAGAAATACTTCATAAAAAGTTTGTTTGAGTTTGTAATCAAAAATAAGAAATACTCGCCAAATCAACTTTTAAAAAAGAGTATTTAACTAAAATTAACACTTGTGAAATGTGTTGATATTGATCCGCTTGAAAGAAAAAAGAATTAGAATCGTTTGGCCTTCGGTTCCTTTTTATGTGTTATACTGTACCTCAATTTTCAGTCGAGCACAAAAAAAGCTCCTTAGTAAAACTAAAGAGCCGTTTTTAAATTCTAAACATTCCCCACAAATGTATTAGTAATTTAGCAATTCCCATAAAACAATCTTTCGATTATTATGATGTAAATATATAAATAATCCTTAAAAAAACAGCGCATTGTTGATAACAATTCAATGATTACCAGTAAAATACGTGAAAATCATTATTTTTGATGATAGTGTGTTCTCACCGAAAACCGTTAATTTTACTAACCCAGCCACCCTTCTCTGTCCAAACTACGATATTGAATGGCTTCAGCAATGTGATGTGAATCTACCTCACTTGCAGATTCTAGGTCCGCAATTGTACGTGCTACTTTTAAAATCCTATCATAAGCACGGGCAGATAATTTTAATTTTTCCATGGCTGTTTTAAGTAAATTTAAGGAGGTGTCCGAAAGTTTACAATAACTACGGATTTGTTTGACGCTCATTTGTGCATTGTAATGCACCGTGTCCGAATCTTCGAAACGTTTGGTTTGGTGTTTTCGGGCGGCGGTTACTCGTTTTCTGATGTCGGTGCTTGGTTCTGCTAATTGAGTAGAAGATAATTTTTCGAAAGGAACTGGATTTACTTCTATATGAATGTCTATTCGGTCTAATAATGGTCCCGATATTTTACCTAAATACCGTTGCATGTCTGCAGGAGAGGTGGTCATGGGAGCATCGGGATCGTTAAAATACCCGCTAGGACTTGGGTTCATACTGGCTACTAACATAAAACTACAAGGGTAAGTTACGGTAAACCTCGCCCGTGAGATGGTCACTTCTCGGTCTTCTAAAGGTTGGCGCATTACTTCCAATACGCTCCGTTTAAATTCAGGTAATTCATCCAAAAAGAGCACGCCGTTATGCGCCATGGAAATTTCCCCAGGTTGAGGATATTGCCCGCCGCCAACAAGGGCGACATCCGAAATCGTATGATGGGGCGATCTAAAAGGGCGGTAGCTCTGTAAACCTGCATCTTTTATTTTTCCTACAATGGAATGAATTTTTGTGGTTTCCAAAGCTTCGTGTAAGGTCATAGGAGGGAGGATACTGGGTAAGCGTTTTGCAAGCATGGTTTTACCGCTTCCTGGTGGGCCAATAAGGATGATATTATGTCCTCCAGCCGCGGCAATTTCCATACAGCGTTTGATAGACTCTTGCCCTTTGACATCTGAAAAATCAAATTCTAAATCGGTTTGACTTTTTTCAAACTCTGCACGTGTGTCAACAATGGTGGGGGTTAATGAAGTACCGTTTTCTAAAAAATCGATCACTTCTAAGATGTTTGAAGCAC
>Ga0209292_1004060_pt1 | contig 15701 bp, 14 predicted proteins | sample GOMGulsemesocosm_2_FD_184634 | JGI IMG/M metagenome (GOLD analysis project Ga0209292, IMG submission 184634) | Methane-oxidizing microbial communities from mesocosms in the Gulf of Mexico - GOM9C Gulf of Mexico (SPAdes) (version 2) | ecosystem: Environmental > Aquatic > Marine > Cold seeps... | reverse complement strand
GTGTAACAAATTATTAAAACAAGCTTTTTCAATAGTTAAAAATAAACTACCATATGATGCTAACCATAGAAGTGTTTTAGTAAAAAATTAATGAAATATTATTTGTTTTTTACCTCAGTTCTTTGTTACCCACTGGCTATTTTTTCTTCAATGCTTTTATTATTCGCTCTTCATTAATTACAATATCCCTAAACAATACGTGTGGTAAACTTGTATGTTTAGACACTTTAAATTCTTCAAAAATTTTGGTTAATGAAGAAGCCTTTAAAAGAGAAAGATTCATTTCCATATCCATTTCGCAATCCGTTATAAAATCATCACTAAATTCAGGAGCAACTAATAGAGTTTTTACAATTCTAAAATCATTAGATTCAGCAAGTCTTTGGTAAGATTTTAATTGTCTTGAAACAGAACTAAATTTATTATAACCTCTTTCTTTACTTGTCTTACATTCTAAAATAATTACTTCATCATTTCCTAAGTTTATTAATATATCTATTTGGTCTTTACTTGTGTTAATAGACTTTTTAAGTTTTTCGTCTACGTTAAAACCTAATTTTGTAAATATTACTCTAGTTAACTCTTCAAATTTTAATCCAAGTTCACTTTCTTTTATTACAATTCCGTTGTCTTTAAGTTGGTTTAAATCTCGATAAGCAACATTTTCATAATTTTCTAAATATAGATTTTCAGCATCTTTATAATTTTCTAAGATATTCAGAATATCATCTCCACGCTGTTTAATTCCGTTGTCTTTTATAAACTTTGTTAAATCTTCTTTACTTATTAAATCTAATATATCTCTAGGTTTAATATTATAGTCTAAAAGGAAATTTGCAGTTAATACGAATTCAGATTGTAGTTCATATTGAGTTTTTAACTGTTTATTTAATTTTGGTAAAGATTGATTTAATTCTGTAACCATTTTCTCAAAACCATCTAATGAAATACCAACTTTTTCATCTTTTTCAATTTCTTCAAAATGTGTAATTAAACTACTTATTTTTTCTTCTAAAGTACTTCCTTTTAATGACGAAATATTTAAACCTTTCTCACACAATTCAGTAAGTTGCTTTTTCTTTTCCGTTAAAGTAGTTCCTTCTTTATAAATGTCGTTGGATAAAATACCTGTTATCGAAACTCCTTCTTTTATTATTTCTTCAATTTTTTCAGAATTATCAAGTTTTCTATCTACATTATGGATTTTTGCAATTTGATTAATTGTTGGTGGACGCATAATTTTTAAAGTTCTTCTTAAAAACTTATCTGCGATTTCTTTCTCTCTTAAGTTTCTTAAAAGACGAACCATTTCGTCAGCAACATAGATTGTGTTTTCTTTTTTTGAAAAGAATATTACACCAATATTTTTCAAACTATTAATTACATCTTGAATATCTACTTTTTGAATTGGTAAAATAGAATAATTAATAAGTTTAATTTCTTCTTGAGAAAGTCCGAGTTCTTTAGATAAAGTTAGAATAATAGATAATTCGTCTGACGTTATTTTTGCTTCTCTATTATTTTCTAAATCGTTTTGATAAGCCGTTTTTAAGCAAGATTTATATATTTTATAATCTCGTTTTCTGGATTCAGACAATTCTGATTTATCGCTTTCTAAATCAGAACTTAATTGCTTTAATCTTAATTTTAAATGCTTTAATTCATTTTCATATAAACGAGAAAACCAATCTTGTTTCATTATGCAATTTCCGTCTCTAATTATAATGTCAATTAAGATATCTAATTGCGAAGAAGTGTCTTGAAATTCTGCTTTTAAATAGTAAAAACATTCGCTTTGAGTTAAAGTAAATATTTTTGCAATATTTTGACTGTCAACAGATTTAAGTCCTTTATCTGCTGAACTTAAAATTCTTTCGATTTCTTTACTATTCTTAGGTGATTTTGAAATGATATTGTCAATTACTTTTATAAATGAGTTCTTTTCAAGTGAACCTAATTTATCTAATATCTTTTCTAATTTCATATTGGTGTTTTTTTTTGCTTGTGGATAACGTGTTTGTATAAGATTAGTTGCGTGGTTTAAGCACTAAAGTTAGCAAATAAACCACAGATAGAAAGTCCGCGAGGACTTTCGTAAGTAGGCAAAAACCAGCAATTAATTTTATACGGTGTTAGGCAACGTTATTTTTCAAGTTGTTAATTTTGTCAATTAGTTTCAATTTTAAACTTTTTGATATGCGATAACCATTAATCTTTTTAATAATTGATTCCTTTGTTTCTCCCTTTTCAATTAGTTCATTTAAAACAGAGTAATATATTTTTTCAAAGCCATACTTTGATATTGCTTTAGAAATAAGCATCATTATTCCTAAAACTCCAATACCTCCTAACATACCTAATGGACCACCTAATAAAGCTAAAGAAGCCGTAAGAGCTGCTCCACCTGCTAAACCACTAATACTTATTGTGATTAATAATATTAGACCTGGAACTCCAAATCCAGATATTGTTTCGACTATTTTATCAATTTTCATAAATGATTTATTTTTTATTCTATCCATTCTACGAAATCTGGATTTTCTTCATAAACTTCTCTCAACATTTTTCCGATATATCCGTTAGAATCAGATAATGTTATTACAAGTGTATCAATTGCTCTTGTAAGTGGAATTAGTGCCCATAAATAAACAAAACGTCTTCTTTTTTCTTCAATGGATTCAAGTGCTAATTCATTTGTTTCTTCTTCTTCAAATGTCTGCATCTTATAATCTATGAATTTATCAAAATCAAGGTTGACAACTGTCCAACCTTCAAGACCTCTACAAGATTCATATTGTAATAATCTATGCTCGTTTAAGTCTACGACATATTGGGTTCTTAAATCTTTACTTGTACCATCCCAAAAATGTATGCCTCTTTCTTTATATTTATCTGTGTGAATAAATCTTTTATCCTCGTAAGGTTGGTCATATTCATCAAGCTTTTGATAACGTTCAACTAATGAGGGCGGAACTAAAAACATCATTTCGTAAGCAGAGTTGCCATTAGTCTTAACAAGCTCAAATTGTCTTTTATGTAATTCTTGAAAATAACCTTTGGTTGATATTATTACTTTGCCACCAATTAATTCTTTTTTAGATTCTAATTCCCAATTTATATTTAATTTTTCTGCAAATTTATTTACGAAATTCACAAGATTTACTTTTTGTCGTAAACCCTTTTTTTCGTGTGTTTTCTTAAAATCATAGTTAGGTTTTAATGCTCTCGTCCAATTACATTTATTTTGAGAGCGTATTAATTGGTCAACTCCATCTGCAATAATTATTTTCTCTTTTCCAAAAATTTTAAAAATGATTTCTTTCTCTAATTCTCCCCAATCTTGAGCTTCATCAATTAGTAAATAATCCCAACCAACTTGTTGGTGTCGAGTAACCATTAATTCAGAAATTTCTTTTTCTCCAATTAGTTTGAGGTCTAAATATTCCTTTAATGTTTCTAAATGACTTTTATAGTCTTTTATGAAATTGCGAATAAATTTTTTGTTGTTTTTGCTTTCTTGAACGCTGTCGCCAATTTCAAAACCGACTACTAATTCATAAAAGAACTTATGTAAAGTTGTAATATTTACAGTATAATCATCAATTCCATCAGGAATTTCGGCAAGAGCCAAGGTTCTTTTAATATCACTAACTAAAGCGTGATTATATGTTAAAATTAAGCTTCTTGCTCCTTGTTGTGTAGCTAAATCACAAGCAATAGATAATAATTTTATTGTTTTTCCTGTTCCTGCTCGACCAGAAATAATAATTAGTTTGTCTCCAATGGCTTTAGCATATTGTTGTTCATTTAGTATTTGACTTGTTATTTTTTCAATTTTTTTTCTCGTCAACTCTCCAGAGCCATCTTTAACCTTTTGGAATAAATCAAATATTCTGTCAATTTCGTTTATATCAAATTCTTGATTTCTTCGTAGAGAATTAAATGCAGAATAACCTTTTAATTTTTGGCTATTCTTGTCTGTTGGTGTCCAAGGTATTGATTGCACACAAGCTAATTGCATTAAGAACCTCATACTAAAAGTACTTGGTAAATAATTATGCTTATCGTGTATATTGGTGTTTTCTCCTAAAAGATTTTTAATAGAATCCCAACTTACATTTCTCAACCAAATAAAATTACAAACGTATGGTGAAAAATTGATTCTGTCTTTGAAGAAATTGGCAAGTGAATATTTTTGACCTTCACTTTGTGTTGTAACGTCTGAACGTTTATCGTTATATTTTACAGATAAAGTTAAACCGTCTAATCTAATATCTGTTGCTCTATGTCTTTTAGTTTCAAATACAAAACAGAAATCATTTATGAATACAGTTCTCATTTCTTGGTCTGAAATTCCTTCTGAAGATTTATGTTTGGTTTTAAGTCTTTGACTGTATTTTTCAAATTTTCCAATTGCAATAAGGTCAATATCTTTTGTTTCTTGACCAAATAAAGTCGCATTACATATTATTAGAATTTCTCCGTTAACTTGTCCGTTACGAAATTCAGATTCAAAGATTTCTTTCAGAGCAAGAGCATCTTTGTGTTCGTTAGTTTCTTTATTTCCTTTGATTCTTATTTTTACGGACATTGTTTTTTTTAATGTTGCCTAACTATGATATAAACACTATTTGGTTTATATCTTTAAATTAGGCGGTGATTTTTTTCTATAAAAATATTCTCAAAAATAGGGTTTTTACAGGTTTAAAAAACAGGTATTAATACCTGTTTTTTAAGTGAAAATTAAAAAAAAGAGACTTATTGCTTTGTCAAATTAAGCTTTGTTTTTCCTCACCAGTGATTAAACGAATTTAGTCCATTTATGTTAGAGTGTCAAGTGGTATAAGTTTTACTAATGATTCTTAATAATCTCACTAATCGAGTTGGCAATTATTCGTGCGCCAATAGGAGACCAATGTGTATCATCAACAAAATAAACATCTTTAACTCCGTTATCAATATGCTTTTTTAAAATTCTTTTAGAATCAATGTACGTATATTCTTTTTCCAACGCTCTTAAATGATCAAAAAACACAGGTTTTGGATTGCTTTTAGTGTTGATGTAATCATAATAGATAGCATATTTATCAGGACTAGGAACTACTATTAATGTGATGTTTTTTTCTTTTAATTTACTAGCAAGTCTATTGAGGTTTTTGTTCAGGAGTTTGCTGTTTTTAATATTGTTGTTGTGTTTTAAAGCCGTGAGATCATCTTTTAAAAACAATAAGTTGTTATTAGCAGAAAAAAGGCTTTTGCTTATTTCTTTCTGGTAAACAGGGGAGAAGATAGCGTTGTCAGCAAAGTGGTACAATATAGTGTGCACAGGAAACTTTAAGTAATCCGAAAACTGTATATGAATAGAAGAAGTCTTCTTCTGTTGTTCAGCTTTTTTGAAGCTATTTATTTTATTTATAGCATAAGCGGAGTGTAGTTCTAGTTCATTATTTCGGGTAATAATACTTCTTTCAACCGATTGTAGTAGTAAGTAGTTAATTTTTAACTTATTAAAAACGTCACCATTACATAGTTTGTAAGCTAGGTCAATAGGATTATTGGTTGGTAGCTTATAGGATTGGATGTCGAAATTAAGGACGTCAGTTGAATTGTCAATGTGATTTTGGTATCCATGCGCTCCTTGTTGTGAAAATGAATCTCCAATAGTTAGAATATTAAATGTGTTTGTTTCATTTAAATTTAATGTCGAAATGTTTTTGTACAACTGTGTTTGGTTAAAATCAGCATCAAATTGAGTCCTGTAGTTTTTGTCGATATTTATTTTCCCTAACCTACTTAAATCTCCTCCACTTTCGTTGTAAAACACAGTGGTTATTCCCCATAGAATGATAAAAGGACTAGCGAAAACTAATAGGTTGGTGAATAAACGTTTCATAGTTAAAATTGAAAATAAATAAATTCCTGTTGACTAGCTCCGTAAATAATTAGGCATACAATAATACCATAATATAAGGTCCATCTAAAATAGCGACTTCTTTTTTCTCCAAACTTTTCAATGGCGTATTCGGCATCTCTACCGAGCCATTCAAAAATCATAAAAATCAGAATCAATACAAGTGTTGTTAACGCCTGATATCTGTTTGGAAATATGGGGAAATCGAATAGTGTTTTAGAAAAAATTTTAGATATATACGCGAAAGCATGTTGAATGCTCTCAGCTCTAAAAAAGATCCATCCAAAAACAGTGAGTATAAATGTACATCCAATTTGAATAATTTCTTTAATACTAGGGAATAAGCTTCCTTCTGCAATTGTGTCAAGATGTTTTCGGTTTCTTTTGGTAAGTAATAACGGAATAAAATAAAGTGCATTTAAAAAACCCCAAGCAAGAAAAGTCCAGTTAGCTCCATGCCAAAATCCGCTTACCAGAAAAACGATTAGGATGTTTCGGATAGTAATCCATTGGTTGTTTTTGCTTCCGCCTAGCGGAATGTAAAGGTAATCTTTAAACCAGGTAGAGAGTGATATGTGCCACCTTCGCCAGAACTCTCCAATATCTCTTGAGAAATAAGGGAAGGCGAAATTTTTCTTCAAATTAATACCAAACAGTCTGGATGTTCCTATAGCAATGTCAGAATATCCAGAAAAGTCACCATATATTTGAAAGGTGAAAAACAGCGCTCCTAGAAATAAAGTGCTTCCAGAGTACTCTTCTGAATTGTTAAAAATTACATTGGCGTGCTTGGCGCAATTATCTGCGATGACTATTTTTTTGAATAATCCCCATAATATCTGACGCAATCCATCAATAGCTGTTGCGTAGTTAAGGGCTCTTCTTTTTTGAAATTGAGGTAATAAATTTACAGCTCTTTCTATAGGTCCTGCTACTAATTGTGGAAAGAAAATTACAAAAGCAAAAAAGGAAACTATATCTTTTGTAGGTTTCATTTTATTGCGATAAACATCAATGGTATAGCTTAATGTTTGAAAGGTGTAAAAACTGATTCCTACAGGTAGGATGATACCCAATCTGGAAGATTCAAGTGTTTTTCCGAATAAGGTAAAAGCATCCGTAAAGCTTTCTAAAAAGAAATTATAGTATTTAAAAAAGCCTAGCAAACCAAGGTTGAAAAAAATACTTGTGTAGAGGAGGAGCTTGCGGTTTTTCGGATCTGTTGTTTTGTGAAGTTTTAGTGCAATAGTATAGTCAATTGCTGAGCTAAATAGGATTAATATTAAAAATCGCCAATCCCACCATCCGTAAAACACATAACTCGAAAGTAAAATTATAGCGTTCTGTAATTTTAAGTTTTTAGCAGCAATAAACCAATATGCTATAAAAACAAGAGGTAAAAATAATGCGAATTCTATAGAGTTAAATAGCATGTAGTATTCGTGTAGTTAAGTGTTGCTATTTTGTTCTAACGCTATCAGGAACTAATATGGTGTAATCGCCGCCATTTCGTAATACATCGCGTACAATACTAGAACTTATGTATGAAGTATCAGCACTGGTAAGTAAAAATAAGGTGTCTATTCCAGACAATTTTCGATTGGTTTGTGCTATTGCCTTTTCAAATTCAAAATCAGCAGGGTTACGAAGCCCTCGAAGCATATACAGAGCGTTTACTTTTTTACAATAATCTATAGTCAATCCTTTGTAGCTAGTGACACTAATTTTAGGTTCGTCCTTAAAAGTCTCTTTTATAAAATCAATGCGTTGTTCAAGGGTAAACATGTATTTTTTAGCTTCATTTATTCCAATAGCAATGATGATTTCATCAAATAAAGGTAGCGCTCTTGTAATAATATCTTGATGTCCTAATGTAATAGGATCAAATGACCCAGGAAAAACTGCTTTTTTCATAACAATTATAGTGTTGATAATGTTTTGTTAACATCGTTAAAGGTATAACTATTTTGTCTTTTTACTTGTTTGGAGGCATGTAAAGATTCATTAGCTAGTTCTTCGAGTATTTTTTTAGCTGAATCTATTTCGTTTAACTCAATAAGATATTTGGCATAGTATAATCTTTTTTCATAATTAGAAAAAGGTTTGTTTATGAAATCAAATACCTTTTTAGCTTTGTCAACTTGTTCCTTTCTGCTTAATGATAAACCGTAAAAATAGTAGCCTTCAGTTTTTTTAAAGGAGCTTTTGTTATTCATAAGGGCTCCTTTATTTATTGCTTGATCGTAGTTTTCGGTGTAAAAGTAGGCTATTACAAGTTTTTGGTGAATGTATTCGTCTCCTGAAAATAATCCGTTTAAGCAATTTTCGTAATAGATGATAGCTTTTAAGTAATCATTATTTTCAAAATGTGCATCAGCTAACTTAACATTATTTTCATGTGTATCGGCAAACTTAAGTTTTTGTTCTAAATCAATTATTTTTTTTGTAGGATTGATGATTTTGGTAATTGTGTCTTGAGCTTTTTCAAGATTTCTTTTTTGAAAAACTTGTGTAACTAAATAAATAATACCACCAAAAATTGGAATAAAAAAGATAATAAAATACCAGAAGGTTTCTTTATTATTTTTGTACGCATGATAAGCGCAGAATACCTGAAGTAAAAATGGAATTGATAAATAAGTCATTTACACGGTGGTTTTTTTCATTGCTTCGTCGATAGTATTCATAAATAATTCTTTTAATGAGACACCAGCTTCTTTGGCTTGTTTAGGGATAATACTTTCTTCAGACAATCCAGGATTGGTGTTTATTTCAATAAAATGAGGGGTTCCATTGTGAAAAATAAAGTCAGAACGTGATAAGCCACTCATGTCAAGTAGTTCATAAATTTCTTTGGCTATTTTGCTAACGGAAGTTGCTTGTTCAGTTGAAATTCTTGCTGGAGTAATTTCTTGTGATAAGCCTTCGTACTTTGCTTTATAGTCGAAAAAATCAGTTTCTGAAACAATTTCTGTAACGGGTAATACTTTTGTTTTTCCTTTAAATGTGATAACACCAACGGATACTTCTATACCATCAAGAAACGATTCTATCAAAACCTGAGAATCTTCTTTTAAAGCTATAGCAATTGCATTTGGTATTGCTGCTTCTTTATATACTTTGGTAATCCCAAAACTTGAACCAGCTCTATTTGCTTTAATAAAACAGGGCAAGCCAACTTTTTTAACAATGTAGTTAGTATCAATTGTATCGCCTTCATTATAATAAACTGATGTTGCCATAGGAATTCCGTACGGACGTAATACCGATAATAAATCACGTTTATTAAAAGTTAATGCCGATTGATACATCTCACAACTTGTTTGTGGAATCCCGAGTAATTTAAAGTAGGCTTGCATATGGCCGTCTTCACCAGGAGTTCCGTGAACAGTATTAAAAACACAATCAAAATTCATTATTTTGTCATCAACAGTTACGGAAAAGTCAGCTCTATTAATTGAATACTCATTTTCTAAGTCATCAACATATACCCATTTGTCTTTGAGTAAATGAATACGATAGGCGTTACAAACATCTTTAATGTTGTTGTAAACTACATTTCCGGAGTTTAAAGAAATTTGATATTCGCTAGAATATCCTCCCATTAATATTGCGATGCTTTTCATTAGTTGTAAATAGTTGAATTTAAAATGTCATTATAAGGTATAATGTATGTTAACAAAAATACTATTATTATATTTGTCGTCTAAATAAAAAGTATGGGTCTTTTAAAATTTATTTTTAGTAAAGCTTTTTTTAAACAAATTGGTTTAGCTATCGTTGTTTTTTTACTGCTTTTGTTTGCGTTCAGAGCATGGATGGCAGATACAACAAACCACGATGAGTTTACTGAAGTTCCTAATTTAGAAGGGAAAAAGTTAGAGATTACCAAAAGTCTTTTGGAAGAAAGAGAATTAACTTTGGGTGATATTGAGTATAAAGATTACAATCCAAAATATAAAAAACAAGCAATTGTGGAGCAAACTCCTGCAGCTGGATCAAAAGTGAAGGTTGGAAGGAAAATTTATGTAACAGTAAATAAGTCTGAATATAGGTTAGTTCGTATTCCAAAGTTAAAGAACAAAACAAAACGTCAAGCAGAAAGTACCTTAAAAGCTATAGGGTTTAAGATAGGTAAAATAACATATAAACCACATTTCGCTAAGGATGCTGTTATTAATATGTTGCATAAAGGAAAAAAAATAAACAAAGATGATAAGTTACCGTATACTTCTGTAATTGATTTAGTGTTGGGTGATGGAAAGTTAAATTATAGCGATAAGCCAAAAGCTGAATCGGATAATAAAGTTGATGTAGTAAAATAGATATGATAGAAAATCAAGAAGAAGTAGGACCAAGTAAGGAAATGTACGAACATCATTCGTTTACTGCTACAGCGGGACAAGAACCTTTGCGAGTAGATAAATTTTTAATGAATTTCATTGAAAATGCTACCCGTAATAAAATCCAGCAAGCTGCTAAGGATGGTAATATTTATGTAAATGATAAGGCAGTAAAGTCTAATTATAAAGTGAAAGGACATGATGTTGTGCGCGTAATGTTTGCTCATCCTCCACACGAAAATTTATTAGTAGGTGAGGATATTCCTTTGGATGTAGTGTATGAAGATGATGATTTGCTAGTAGTGAATAAGCCAGCAGGTATGGTTGTTCACCCTGGTCATGGAAATTACTCAGGTACATTGATTAATGCATTGATTCATCATGTAGATAATTTACCAAAAAACTCTGATGAGCGACCTGGTTTAGTACACAGAATTGATAAAGATACTAGTGGTTTATTGGTTGTAGCGAAAACGGATCATGCAATGGCTCATTTAGCGAAACAATTTCACGACAAAACTTCGGAGCGTAAATATCATGCGTTAGTTTGGGGACATGTTGAAGATGAAGAAGGAACTATTGATGGTAATATTGGTAGGCATCATAAAAACAGATTACAAAACACAGTTCACTTTGGTGATGATGCAGAATATGGTAAACCAGCCGTTACGCATTATAAGGTTTTAGAACGTTTTGGATATGTAACTTTGGTAGAATGTCAGTTAGAAACAGGACGTACACATCAAATTCGTGTGCACATGAAATTTATCGGACATACCTTATTTAATGATTCTCGTTATGGAGGAGAAAAAATATTAAAGGGAACAACTTTTACAAAATACAAGCAGTTTGTAGACAACTGTTTCAAAATATTACCGCGTCAGGCACTACATGCAAAAACATTAGGTTTTATACATCCTACAACTGGAGAAAAAATGAGTTTCACCTCAGAAACTCCTGATGATATGTTGCAGTGTTTTGATAAGTGGAGAGCTTATGCAAAGCATAGAGAATTGTAGCAGGTAGTTATTCAGAAAATATAACTTTTGATAATAAAAAGATATTATCAATGTATGAAAAATAATAAAGCCTACGGGTGAAAAAAAAGATACTGTAAAAGGTATCTTTTTTTGTTTTAGCTTTGGTAACTTTGAGTTCATTAATTTAAAGTAAAATGAAAATAGTAATATCTCCAGCAAAGTCTTTAGATTTTGAGTCTAAACTTCCTACAGAAAAATATTCGGAAGCGTCTTTTTTAAAAGAAGCAAAAAATATAAATGGGTTGTTGAAAAAACAATCGCCTAATGAATTATCAAAACTCATGAAGATTTCTGATAAATTATCTGAATTGAATTGGCAACGTAATCAAGATTGGAAATTACCATTTACAAATAAAAATGCACGACCTGCAGTGTTTGCTTTTAATGGAGACGTATATACAGGTTTGGATGCTTATAATTTACCAAAAGATAAAATAGAAGGATTACAAAGCTCTCTGCGAATTTTATCGGGATTATATGGTGTGCTAAAACCATTAGACTTAATGCAGGCCTATCGGTTAGAAATGGGAACTAAATTCCCTGTTAAAGAAGCTAAGAATTTACATTCATATTGGAAGCCTTTGGTGACTGAATTATTGAATTCTGAATTAGAAGACGACGAATTGTTTGTGAATTTAGCTAGCAATGAATATTTTTCAGCTGTAAATGTAAAAGAGTTAAAGTCACCAGTAATTACGCCAATATTTAAAGATTGGAAAAATGATAAGCTAAAAGTGATTTCATTCTTTGCTAAAAAAGCTCGCGGATTAATGGTACGCTATATACTAGATACAAACGCAAAATCGATAGAGGATTTAAAAGGCTTTGATTATGAAGGCTATTCTTTTTCTGAAGAATATTCTAATTTGGATAAAAACGAATTAGTGTTTGTGAGGTAAAGATACGGTTTTAAATGTTTTTACTAGTTGTCACACTGAGCCTGTCGAAGTGCTTTATAGTTAGTTTGAATACAAGTTGAATCATTAAGTAGTTTGTGATTTTTAAAAATAAAGTTGTTGTTTTTGTGATAGGAGAAATCACATGCTGCGAGGAAAGTATTGCTTCATTTTGTTCACTCTGAGGTGATTTTTTCTATTGTCGAAATGACTCGGAGTTGATAAAACAATAGATCATAAAACGAATAATTCTCAGTTCTTTACTATAGCAAAGTTACCTATCGGTTACACTCAGTTACGCCTGTACTGAACATAAGCGAAGTGTCGAAATGTTTTCACGATGTGTCACACAGAGCTTGTCGAAGTGTTTTGTATTTATTTTTATAATAGTAGGGAACTCATACAAACTTTATTTGTACATTCTATCCTATAAAATCAATCAAAATAAACAAAATGAAAAATCTAGTAGTATTAACAGGAGCAGGAATGAGTGCAGAAAGTGGAATTGCTACTTTTCGTGATGCTGACGGTTTATGGGAAGGTCATGATGTAATGGAAGTTGCTTCGCCAGAAGGGTTTTATAATAATCCGGAGTTGGTATTAGAATTTTATAATCAACGTAGAGCTCAATTGAAAATCGTTAAGCCAAATCAAGGGCATTTTATTTTGCAAAAATTAGAAGGTAACTTTAAGGTACATATAGTTACTCAAAATGTCGATGACTTACACGAACGCGCTGGGAGTAATTCTGTATTGCATTTACATGGAGAATTGCGAAAAGTACGCAGTACTAAAAATGAGCAATTAGTGTATGATTGGCAGGAGGATTTAGTTTTAGGCGATTTATGCGAAGAAAAAGCGCAACTCCGACCACATATTGTTTGGTTTGGAGAAGCGGTTCCTATGATTGATCAAGCTATAGAGTTGGTAGCTAAAGCTGATATTCTTGTTATAATAGGCACTTCAATGCAGGTGTATCCTGCAGCAGGTTTGGTGAATCATGTTAAAAATGATATTCCAATTTATTTTATTGATCCAAACCCCTCAATAAAAGAGACTGATTTTAATAAGCTAATACTAATAAAAGAAGAAGCTTCAAAAGGGTTGGCTACATTGGTAAATCGGTTATTTCATACTTAATTTTCAAAATTGTAACCCAATTGGTTAATGTTTTAATTTCTGAGTCCGATAATTTTGCATCTTCATGAGTTAATAAGTAAGACTCTAGAGGCATTTTTCGTTCAGTAATCATTTCAATAAATTCTTCCAGTTTGTGTGCTTTTCTTTTAGCACTATATTGGCTCCATAACGAGAAATTTAATTCCTCTTTTCCGTGTTTAATATGTCCGTTTACCCAAAAGTTAACAGGGGTTATTTTGTCATACCAAGGGTAATTTGTGTTGTTCGAGTGACAATCATAGCAGGATTCTTTTAGGATACCTGCTAGTTGTTGAGGCGGTTTTTCTGTTAAAATAAAATCACTTTCAGGTGTGTTGGTATATTCGTTTTTTTGTGGTTTGAATAATTGTGCAACAACGAATAGTGTAAGGAGTGCGGTAATTGCTTTTTTGAACATGATGTGTGTATTTCTAATGAATAATAGCTAAAGATACTTTTTTATTGTAGAAATCAATTAAGGAGTAATCATTTTAAAAAAGCATCTTGTTATTTTATCTTGTTCCGTATCTTTGCGTTTTAATTAAAATCCTTGATGTAAACATGCGAGGGTTGAATGTAGTAATATTTATTTAATAGAGGTGCGCCTCGAAGAATTAAGCCCACTGGTGGGTTAAAAAACACACAACAAAATGACACTTACAGCTTTGAATGCAGTTTCGCCAATTGATGGTAGATATAGAAGTAAAACAGCTAACCTAGCGCCTTATTTTTCTGAAGAAGCGTTGATAAAATATAGAGTATTAGTAGAGATTGAGTACTTTATTGCATTATGTGAAATTCCGTTACCTCAGTTAAAAGATTTTGATAATTCATTATTTGATAGCTTGCGTGATATCTATAAAAACTTTACAGCTGAAAATGCTCAAGCAATAAAAGATATCGAAAAAGTAACCAATCATGATGTAAAAGCTGTTGAGTATTTTATCAAGGAACAATTTGATGCGCTTAATATCTCACAATATAAAGAGTTTATCCATTTTGGGTTAACTTCACAAGACATCAACAACACGGCTATTCCATTATCTATAAAAGAAGCTATTGGTGATGTGTATATTCCTGAATATACAGCGTTGTTAAATAGATTGTCTGAATTAGCTTCTGATTGGGCGCATATCCCAATGTTGGCAAGAACTCATGGTCAGCCAGCTTCTCCTACGCGTTTAGGAAAAGAATTTGAGGTTTTTGTCGTTCGTTTAAAAGAGCAGTTTAATTTATTAAACGATATCCCAAGTGCGGCTAAATTTGGTGGAGCAACAGGAAATTACAATGCTCATAAAGTAGCATATCCAAATGTTGATTGGAAAGCTTTTGGATCTAAATTTGTGAATAGTTTAGGTTTGTATCACTCTTATCCAACAACGCAAATTGAGCACTATGATCATATGGCGGCTTTATTTGATAATTTAAAAAGAATAAATACCATTGTTATTGATTTGGATAGAGATATCTGGCAGTATGTAGCAATGGAGTATTTCAAGCAAAAAATTAAAGCAGGAGAAGTTGGTTCTTCAGCAATGCCACATAAAGTAAATCCGATTGATTTTGAAAACTCAGAAGGAAACTTAGGGATTGCAAATGCAATTTTTGAACACTTATCGGCTAAATTACCAGTATCAAGATTACAACGTGATTTAACGGATAGTACCGTGCTTCGTAATGTAGGGGTTCCTTTTGGGCATACCTTAATAGGGTTTCAGTCTACATTAAAAGGATTGAATAAATTATTATTGAATGAGCCTAAGTTTGCAGAAGATTTAGAAAATAACTGGGCAGTAGTGGCAGAGGCTATCCAGAATATATTAAGAAGAGAAGGGTATTCTAATCCATATGAAGCGCTAAAAGGTTTGACAAGAACTAATGAGAAAATCAATAAAAAATCCATTGCAAATTTTATTGATACATTAGAAGTTTCGATTGAAATCAAAAATGAGTTAAAAGAAATTACACCTAGTAATTATGTAGGTATATAATAAGGTATAAAGATTAGTATTTATATATTGAAGCCGTTCTGTAAAGAGCGGTTTTTTTTTGTTTTCAAAGTATAGCGATCTGTTTTTTCAATTACTACTTATTATAACGACTGGTCATTTCGACGACAGGAAAAATCACATAAACAGTTTAAATAACATTTGAGTATAGCTTTTGGGGTGCTGAAAAAAGTTTATTTTATTAAAAACATTGATGCTACCTATATATTGTAACGCATTATGATTGGTGAGCAGTTGCATTAATAATGAGTTAATTGGTCGATTCCGTGATGAATCATATTATTTAATAGTATAATAAAGAATCATTATTCGGGTCAATTCACATGGTATCAGCACTTAGAGTC
>Ga0209292_1004055_pt1 | contig 15718 bp, 10 predicted proteins | sample GOMGulsemesocosm_2_FD_184634 | JGI IMG/M metagenome (GOLD analysis project Ga0209292, IMG submission 184634) | Methane-oxidizing microbial communities from mesocosms in the Gulf of Mexico - GOM9C Gulf of Mexico (SPAdes) (version 2) | ecosystem: Environmental > Aquatic > Marine > Cold seeps... | reverse complement strand
TTACCTTATTAATGTGTTTTATGTTTAGTTCACAACTCAATTTATAAATTCATTTCATCCTATATGACATATACAAGAGATAAAACCGTAAAACAATAGTACAAATAGCAAATGAATTAACTCAAAAAATTTATCGTCATAGCAAAGAATACTTAATAACCGTTTAGGTATTATTTTCTCTGTTGGTTAATCACAAGATATAAAGAAGGTAATACTAATAAACAAATTAGCGTAGTAAATAAAATACCAAAGCCTAATGATACTGCCATAGGTACAACAAATTGAGCCTGTCTTGATGTTTCAAAAACCATTGGCGCTAAACCACAAAACGTTGTTATGGTGGTAAGTATTATCGGACGAACTCTTCGTCGGCAAGCTTCATTAATAGCCTCTAAAGCAGAATGCCCTTGCTCAAACTTTTTATTAGCATATTCTATTAATATTAAACTATCATTCACCACAACCCCTGCCAGTGCAAGCATTCCCATCAAACTGACAACACTTAAGCCAAACCCTAACACCATATGCCCAAGAATAGCACCAACCGCACCAAACGGAATAATGGCCATAATGATCATAGGTTGTAAATAACTTCTAAAAGCAATAGCTAGCAAAATATAAATAGCTGCTAAAGCAAACCCTGTACCAAGCTCTAGTCTCGAAACACTGTTGGCTATTTCTTCTTGATTACCACCAAAGACAACTTTTATCCCGGGATATCTGCCCTCAAGTTCAGGTACCAAATAATTTCGCACCATGGTTGCCACCGCAGGTATATTTTCTTCGGGTAAAATTTCTGCTCCAATTTTTTCGACACGCTGACCTTGACGCCTACGGATATAAGAAGGGGCTAGCACTTTATCTATTGTTGCCACTGTACCTAACGGCGCGTAACCTCCAGCTTTAGTTCTGATTAACATTGACTCAATTTTATTTACGTCTGCCCTTTCATGTAAAGGTAACCTAACCAATGTTGTTACTTGGTTCCTTAGCCTATGCTGTCGCTGAGCACGTACACCATATAAAGAGGCCCGTAACTGACTAGATAAATCAGTAGCATTTAAACCAAGTGCTCGGCCATTTTCATTAAGGGATAGCTTCCACTGAGGTTTTCCTTCTTCCATGGTATTAACTGTGGCAACTACATCTTCATGACTAGCTAAAAAGTTGATGGCATCTTCAGCGGCCAATGCTAATACATTACTATCACTATGACGAAGCTCCACAGTGAGTGAAGCCGTAGCAACCGCACTAGATCCTCGCCGGGCTCCACTAAACCTTAACTTGCCTAATTTAGGTAATGATTTTGCATGATCTCGCCAAAACTGTTTGACCTGTTCACTTGAATACTCACGTTCTTCACTTTCAACCAACAACAATGCGACCTCAACACTATTATCTCGAATAATGCTACGAATGCTAACCACACTATTTTCTAGTTCATACGCTGCTACTACAGCGTTAGCACTATTTTCTAAAGTATCCTTTAAGACCACCGCTTGTTGCTCTGTGGTCGTTTCAGATATTTCATAACTCGCTTTAACCCATCTGCCGTCTAACTTTGGGTATAAGCTAAATCCCATTTTTCCACTAAAAGCATACGTGATAACGATACAAAAAATAAAACAAGCCATCGCCAGAGTTAGCGTAGCGCGCTGTAAACATTTACTTAAAAAAGGTAAATACATATTTTCTATAAAATGAGTTAACCAACCTTGGCAACTCTGCTGCGCTTTATTAAACCACTGCTCTATTTTGTTGGGGTTTGTATTATCAATATGCGCTAGATGTGAAGGTAAAATAAACAGCGCTTCAACCCATGACACAGCAAAGCAGAGTACAACCACTATAGGAATAGCACCAAAGAGTAAATTCATACTACCGGGCAAAAGCAATAGCGGTAAAAATGCAACGATATTCGTTAAAATGGCGTAAGTAAGCGGTTTAGCAACCTCATTAGCCCCTTTGATAGATGCTTCTTGAAACGTCATCCCTTTTTGCATGTGAGAAAAAATATTTTCACCGGCAATAATCGCGTCATCAACCACAATACCTAATGCTACAATAAAGCCGAACATTGACACCATATTAATAGATACATCAAATATAGGTAAGAATAACATCGCCCCCAAAAACGCACTTGGAATACCCGTTACTACCCAAAATGCTAGCTTAAATTGGAGAAATAAGCTCATCACTATCAGTATGAGTAAGAGCCCTAAAAACGCATTATTGAGGAGTAAACTTAATCGTTTTTGATAATTTTTAGCGTCATCATCAACAATAGCTATACCCGCACCTGGCGGCAACATGGCTAATATGTCAGGCCACATATCCTGAATAGCATCAGCAATTTGTGAGGGAGTTTGCTCTCCCATGCGGTATATATTCAATTGTGCCGATAGCTGCCCGTTATAGGTCACTAAGTCACGTATATCAGCAAAACCTTCGCTGACTTTGGCTATTTCTCCAAGCCTTAACTGATCACCAGAGCTGTCTGAAATTATCGGCACATTGGCTAAATCTACCGCCCAATACTCTCGTTGGTCAACAGAAACAATAATATCGCCATTGTCTGCTTTTATTTTGCCCGCCGACTGTTCGACAACATTATTTTTAAGCATTGATGCGATATTAGTTAGTGTCAAATCATATGCTTGTAAGTCTGCCTGAGCCACTTCAATATGTACCTCTTCTTTGGGTACACCACGTAGCTTAACTTGAGAGATATACGGAGATTGTAAGATGCGATCTCGCACTTGCTCGGTAAGTCGCTTTAAGGAGAACCGATCTAAATCTGCATGAACAATTAGCTCCATAACATCAGCGATACGCGTGTCTAGCCTCACATAAGGCCGTTCCATACCGGATGGAAAAGAAGATATACGATTAACCGCTTGCTGTGCGTCTTGGTAAACTTTTTGCGGTGTTGCGCCTGCTTCCAAGTTTGCGGTTACTCTCATCCCGCCGGTGCCAATAAAAGTGTTTACTTTACTGATACTATCAAGGCCATACAATGCCGCTTCAATTGGTACAGCAATACTTTTTTCCATTTCACTAGGTGCCGCACCCGGATATGAAACACGAACAGAGATGGTGTCACGAGACGTTTCAGGCATATATTCTTTACGAATAATAAAAGACATTACCAAGCCACCAAAAATCAGTGCTAGCATAAGTAAATGAGGCGCAATTTTATGGTTGATCATCCATGAAATAGCACTAAATTTCATCAGTATGCCCTTTTTTATTAATGCTCTTTTGATTTTTTACTCTGTCTTGTTTTTTTGCCAAAGAGGGTACTCGATTTTTTCTAGTTTTTACCACTAAACCAATGCTGGCGATACCTGGTTTTTCAGCAAGTGCTCTATCGCCTTGTTTAATTTTAGTACGAACATAAACATCGTCACGCCCTTTAAACAATACCTCCACGTGCCTTTTTTGCAGAGTACTATTTTGATCTACTACCCAAATGGTATGGTCAGCTTGTAGCCAGCTATGTTTTATTGTCCAAGCATTTTTTATTGGTTTTCCCATCAATTGAACATTAAGGAAATCGTTAATAAATACCGTCGGATGTTCAGAATCTTCAGCCAAGGGGGTTTCTATAGACAGCAGCACTTTTACTTGCCTGTCTTTACTATCTAACTCGGGTAAAACAGAGACAAAATTTGCCTTACGATGTACACCTTCTCCCCACAAACGAGACTGGCTAATAGTAACGGGTTGTTGCTTATCTAATATTTTGAAGAATTTATGAGGGATTTTTACTTCAAGCCAATATACATCAGTGTTGACCACAGAAAACAACGTGGTGTTGGTAGATACTTTACTGCCTTGCCCTACAGTTTTACTGACCACTTTGCCATCAAAAGGCATGGAAACTCTCGTTCTGGCTCGATTTAACTCAGCTTTTTTGAGGTTGTTTTTTGCTATGGCTATTTTTGCCTTAGCTGCAGTTAATTGTGGCTCTCGTAAAACCAACGATTGATCGACAGTTAAGCCACTATTATTGCCCAATAAATGTAACTCTTCCCGAGCTAATGTTTGGTCGGCCACGGCAAGTTCAAAGCTAGCCTTTGCTTGTTCAAGTTCTGCTTGCTTCGATTCGTACGCTAATTGATATTCTATTGTTTCAAGCGATGCCAGCCATTGGCCTTTTTTTAACAATCCACCAGGAATAGCTAAAGGATTAATAAACTCAATATTTCCCGATACTCTAGGGTGTATTTTTACCGATTCGGCTGCAATAACAAAGCCTGAAGCAGTCCAAGTAGGAATAACTGAAGTTCGTTCTAGTATACTGGTTTGTACGGTGCGAAAGCGTTTAGTGTCTTGCTTTAGTATACGTTTAGGCTTATGTTTTCCTGAATCTAAGATCATGTAACCAGCTAATACTCCCAACAGAATAATCAGCAGTGGTAGTATTTTTTTTGAAAAGAACAAACGATGCATTAAGACTGTTTTCCTTTATTATCATTACTTACAATGACTGTTTGCTCATTCAGTGAGAAATCACCGTGGCTAAGCTCCCGATATAATAAAACGCGATTCATAATTACATTTTTCTTTGCCTCAATTTGCAGCCTCTCTAAAGACAAGATGCTTTCTTGAGCCTTAAGTAAATTTAAATAATTTGTTTTACCGTTTAAATATTTTATTGTGGTTAATTTTTCTGTTCGTTTAGCTAAATCTAACTGTTCTGCTAAATTTTTGCTTACCTTTACTAATTGATTTTCTTTTATAAGTACCTGATTAACAACTGCTATAGCCTCTAGCCACACTTGTTGATAGTCCAGAATCAGCGCTTGTAACAGTAGTTTACGCTGCTCAACAATAGATTTTCTTTCACCGCTATCAAATAACGGTAAAGCAAGTGAGGCAATTAAATTTCCTGACCAATCGTCAAGTAAATCCTTCACTGATGTTTTTGACGTAGAATAATTTGCTCGTAAGGAAACACGTGGATATTGATTAGATATAGCAATCGCTAAATTTTCATTAGCTACCTTTACTTTTGCAAAGGCTTGCTCGATATCAGGACGAAACTTTAGTACCTGTGCAGGCATACCAATTTCCGGTAATTTGGGTAACAAAGGGAAGACCTGATGTTTGGGTATATTTAATGCTTTAGTTGGCATAGCCAACCACAGAGCTAATGTTTGTTGGTAGCTAAATAAATTCGTTTTATTTTGAGATTGGAGTACTTCAATAGATTTTAGTAACTTTTGTTGTTGCCAAATATTAGTTACTGAGCTTTTACCCATAGCGAATCGCCGTGAGATAACCTGTAAAGCATCTTGTGTTCGTTGAAATTGCTTAGCTAAGACCAATTGTTTTTCTTGCTCTGAAATCAAACCTAACCAAGCATTGGCAATACTTCCGGCAACTAAATTAGCTCTTGCTCTATACAAAGCTAACTGCTCTTGATGATTCCACTCGGCTTTGTTAATACTCGCCTCAATCCCACCCCAGAAATCTAACTCCCAGCTTGAATTAACAGCCAAATTGGCGGTATTAGACTCATAAAAATTATAGGTGCTATTAGAGGTTAAATTTAATGTTGGCTGTAAATCAGCTCTGGCTATATTGGTTTCGATGGCCGTGCTTTTTAATCTTAAATCCTTGGCTTTTAAAGATAAGTTATTTTTCAGCCCTTGTTTGATCACAGAAGATAATCCTTCATTCTCAAAGCTATGCCACCACCTTATATCAACTTGGGCATCACCTTGTGCGATAAATGATATCGATGGCTCTATACGCTCTACATCTACTTTATAGTGTTGGGCACAAGAAACTAAATTAATAAGTAGAAATAATTTAATACACGTAATTACGAGGCTAACATTTCGACTAAAATACATCATGGATTGCTTAATAACTGACTTGCTTTAAGAGAGAAATTACATTTAATTGGCCATCTACATCATCAAGGTAAGCACTTTGTTGGAACGGGTTGAATGTTAGTGAATAATTTTTCTGCTGATAAGCAACAAGCCCTCCAAGCATCATTGCTTGAGTTGACATCTCAAAGAATAAAGTCAGAATAAAAACAAATATAATACCTACGCTCTTCAGTAATAATTTGTTGTTCTCTTGATCAATATTTATGGCCATTAAAGCATGTTCCTTATGTTTAAAACTGAACGTCCCTAACCTCAGGCTGCTTCCAATAAGTTATATACAGTTAGTATTATGAGTATCATCGGGAACAGTTATATGCATGTTTATCGCAGTTAAGAATGATTACAGCTTTACCCCTTAACTAACATAAAACATTTAGAAACCACCGAACCGTAAATTAAATTATGACTTTCGTAACCTGATGTTTTAATGAGGTTTTTGCAACGAAATAACGTAACGACTTTAAGGTGGTGATACTGTACAGAAGTGGTTCTTTGGCTATTGGTTAGCACGATATAGCTTAACCCTATAGAGTCAACCTAAACCCTAAACTATAATTAGTGCCATTATTTTCGTAATTTAACAGTCGTTCGTGGTAAATTGAGTAAGTGCGGCTATGTTGATTTAGTAAGTTATTTCCTTCAAAGAACAAACTAAAATTTTGGCTAACTTTCCAATTAACATTGAGGTCAATTTGGCTATAAGCTTCAACCATTTCAGGTTGTCCTTGCGCTCCAGTCGTTTGGCGTAAATAGTCATCTCTAAACGTATAAGCTAAACCTACTTCCAAGTAATCATGACGATAGAAAATCAATGCATTATAGGAATTAGAAAGACCTTCAATACTTAATTCATGATCATTATTTGGGTTATCACCATCAACTAAGGTATACCTTGCTTGTAATTCAAACTTATTCAGTACCGCAGAGATAATAGACAAACTTGTGTTAAATGCCAACTCAACCCCTTTCACCTGAATACTGTCACCGTTAACAGATCTCAACACCAGAAAGTCTCCTTCTGGATGATCAAATAAACGCTCTACATTAGCATCATGATAAACAAAATTATCAATGTTCTTGATAAAAAAGCTGGTCGTAAAATAGCTATCTCGATTAAAGTACCATGACCAAGCCAAGTCATAATTTAATGCTTCAAATGGCTGTAAACTAGTATCTCCAGCCCAAGCAGTTGAAGAGCCAACTCGCGCAGAATATTGTCCTAAATTAGGAAATAACCGACTTAATGAAGGCCTTGAAATAGTTTCATATACAGCAAAACGTAATACTTGTTCTGCCGTTATGTCTAATTTAATATTCAACGAGGTTAAAAAATGAGAGTAATGATTATTCTCAGTTAACTTTTCACCATCAGATAACGTGAGCGATAAATTAGTCGGATCAGAAACAAAGTAATCAATAGCATTTATGCTTCGCTCTACCCCACTAGCATTTACACGTGTATCTGCAAACCGGAAGCCGAAATCAATAAACCAAGGAATTACAGCCTCGTGATTCGACAAACTAAACTTACTATAAAGCTCAAAGATTGTTTCATTAACTCGCCAAGAGTTTCCAGGTTGATATATCGGAGAAACCCCTCCAGCCGCTTTCCTAACTAAAATACTATCGCTAAGCCAGTGTTCAGCATCAATAATCTCACGTTGAATATGTTTATCAGACCACAAAAAATCAACATATTCATCAGGATCAAAGTCATACCAAATATTTGGAACCCCTCCAGATAAAAAGTCAGAGGTATCAATTGGCGTAAATAATCTATCAGGAATATCAAATTCATAACCAGCAAATTCCCAACCCCAAGGAGTTCCATAAGAATCTTTAGTTTTTGTACGGTCAGAAGCATATACACCAAAACTAACATCATCAAAAAAGCCATAATCAAGTGCTATTTGTGCATCTACTTTTCCTTGAAATATATTATCTTTAATATCGTTACCTAAGTACAAAGTACCATGACTACGTAAATCAGCAACACCAATAGCATTTTGATAACTTAAATTAGCGTAAGGTTGACCTGACTCTAAGGTATAGATTGGGTTAGCATTAGGCGCCCCGGCAATGATAAACTTTTGTTTACCGCCATTATCATTAACTGCTGACGAATACGAAACATCAAAAATCAATCGAGAACTATCAGTAACATACCAATCAAAATTTAGCCCTAACTGATTGGTTTTAGTAGGTCTACTTCGATTTAACTTAACAAAGTCAGTAGCAAAACTTTCGTCTTCTACATATTCGTATGCCAATAAGGTATTATTTTTATCTAGCTCAACCGTAGAAAAATTTTCTTGGGATTGCGATGTTGATTGTTGCGCTAGGTGGGTCCAATTTGCCGATGAGCTAATATTGGAATTCACTTCATATTGTGAATATAACAAATCAAAGGTAACTTTAAGACTATCGGTTAATACCGCTTCAAAAATAAAATTGCCTCCGCCTCTAAGTTTTGTACCTTGATCAAGCCGTAAGTCCAAATTTCTTGGTAGCCAAGCTTGACTAAAATCGCCACTTCCTAGTTTATTTTCAACTTTAGATAAGTCACTTTGAAACCAACCATTAACATGAGCTGATTCAACTTGGTAATCAGTTTCTTGATAATTAAAAGAGAATAAAGCGCCATAATGTTCATTAGCATAACTAACTACATTCATGGTTTCTGGAGAAAAGGATTCAACCAAACTATTATAATTAATTTTACTCGACGTATAAAAATGCACCCCCGGGTTGGCCATAGGCTTCGGTGTAATTAAATTAATTGTTGAACCTATACTACCGGTTACCACATTAGAGTTAGAGCTTTTATACACATCTGTACTTCGGATAACTTCAGGTGACAACACATCAAAACTGAACTCCCTACCCTGATTTTCAGTAGCAATGACACGACCATTATACAAAACAGTATTAAACTCAGGACCAAAACCCCTAACAGTAGCAAAAACCCCTTTCTCTGTTTGTCGATCTATAGCCACACCTGAGACTCTTTGAATTGCCTGAGCAATATTTTCTACCGGTAAATGGCCTAAATCTCCACCGTTATAACTGTCTACAATAAAATTTGAATAGCGTTTTCTTTGTACGGTATATGATGTTTTCTTTGGTGTGCCTACTATCTGAATCACCTCCAATGAGTCTTCTTCAGTGATCGCTGTAACTTGAAGAATTTTATTTATTTCTTCGATACTTTGTTTTTGAGGGCTTATTGCTTTTTCATGGATCTGAATACCAATATCTGGATCATAAGTACCCCGGTAGTTAGTATCACGTAGTAGGTATTCTAGAGCATCTTCAATGCTATATAAGCCAATAATAGCATTAGCTTGCTCTAACTTTACTTTTCGGTAAGAAAATAAAACCGAGATATTCGTTTGTTCTGATAATAGATTAAGAGCATGTGCTACTGAAGAACGAGGTATTTCAATAGAGTACAAAGGCCTAGAGGTGGTATAGGCCATTGAAGAAAAGATTATAGAAAAACTACTAATAACAAAGAAAGCAATACGTAGAAAGACTTGAGCATAACTCCTTGGAAATTTAAAGGTTAAAACAGACAAACAATTAAAACTCCAAATTGATAAGAATTAATAAAACTCCTTTAAAAGTTATTCTCCTGATCCGTCCGTGATCAGTGTTTTAGTAATAATGATTTTTTTATCATTAACTTTAACCACTTTAATAGAGAAGCTAGCTTCAAGCAAGCGGAAGAATTGATCTAAATCATTAGCTTCAAAACGACCACCAATACTCAACTCGGCTAATTCAGGATCAGCAATATCTATTTGTAGTGAAGTAAATGCGGCTATCTCGTTAATGACTTGACCCAAAGGCTCGCCAAAAAATACCAAAGAGCCATTTAACCATGACTCAACTTTACTTAATTCACGTTGAGTAACCGGCTTAATTAAGTTATTAAAAGAAGTTGAAAGCGACTCAACCGGAAGGTGAGTATGGATTAATGCTTTGTTACCAGCATTTACGGCGCCCAATGTAGTTAAATCACTAGAAAAAATAGTAGCCGAATCAAGATTATCTTTCTCAGGTTGGCTGGCTAAAGCAACAACGCCTTCGGTTACTAAAACCGCTAGGGCATCATCCTCAACTTCAACGGTAAAAGCAGTCCCTATAGCTTCCACACGACCACCGGCTGCATAAACTCGAAAAGGTCTTGTTTCCTTCACAACTTTAAAATGAGCTTTACCTTTAAGTAAATGTAAATTCCTAAAATCGTTATCGTAACTAACAGCTAGCTTACTATTACTATTTAAATGTATGGTGGAACCATCAGCTAATACATGCTCCTGTTGCTCCCCAATAACAGAGGTTAACACTTGATTTGAAATAGGAAATGTATTCGTCGCTGGCTGTACAAATAGAAAAAATGTGAAAATAAACACGCAACAGCTTGCTAGAGCATATTGCCAGGCCTGAATCTTCCGCTTCTTCTGTGGTGCAGATAATGAAACATGTAAATCAGTAAGTACTTGATTACTCCAAAACTGATTGAATTGGGTTAAGGCTTCTCCATGGGCTGGGCTAATACTCAACCATGATTTCAGTTTAGATAGCTGCTCTGTAGAAAGGCTATCTTCCCTGTCTAATATCATCAACCAATCAAGTGCTTCATCCTCGATTTTTGATGTATCTGTAATGTAATGAACTTCTGTAGTCATTATAACAACTCGCTTTTAATATTCAGTCAAACTATGCTTGTTTATTGTATTGGCGTTGAGGCAATGAATTTTCTTTTGCTGCACGACAACTTAAAATGCCAATCTTTAAATGTTTTTCAACACTACTCAATGAGATATCTAGTTGTTTAGCTATCTCTTTTTGGGGCAACCCTTGTACTTTACGTAACAAATATATTTTTCTCGATTTATCTGGTAACGCGGCAATAGCCTCACAATATTCTCCTAAGGCTAATTCGGCATCATGCTCAGCCTCAATCGTAGGGCTAACATAGTGGGTAATATCTGCTTGGCAATCTTCTATATAAGAAGTAATTTGACGAGACTTACGATTTAACTCATTGAGCGCCAAATTTTTTGCAATAGTAAATAGAAACGCTTTCGGTTGTTCTATTGTTTTACCCTGTTCTTTTCTATTGCTTTCCGCTTTAACAGCTCGTAAATAAACTTCTTGAACAACATCTTCAATATCTTGTTCGTTGTGTAGAAAGCGCGTCAAAAACTTTTTTAAAAATAAATTATGCTCAATAAAGGCGCTAGAAATACCAGAACTTACTGATATAACCTGCTCAATCAAGCTGTTATGTTTTTTATTATTCATATCTTATTGCCAAAATAAACGTCATACTTTTAAGACCTAGATAATTATTAAAAACTCGAATAGACATAGAACAAACAAACATTATAAAACCGTAAAAAATTTCAAATAAACACGATTTAACTTCACCTAAACAAATAAAAAGAGAATACTATAAGCTTGCTTCACTTTGTAAATAACCGAGTGATGTTAAAAAGTTATCGGCTTCAAGCAAGGTTTCTTTGTACTTGTTATTTTTTTTACTTTTATTAAAGAAACCATGAGGTTGATCAGGGTATAAAAATAACTCACAACGCCTGCCGTTCTCTTCCATTTTACGCTTAAATAGCTGTGTCGTTTCAACCGGAACAAATCGATCTTTAGTACCCATAAATACTATAGTCGGTGGTACATTTTCATCTAAATTATGTAGAGGGGAAAATGCTTGCCAGTAATCTTTAACACGTTCATAACCATATCCATTAGGGCCGTTATCAAAAACAGGGTTAAATAATACTAACGCATCAGGGCGAGAGCTAACCGAAATATCTTCATTTTCTTCATTAAAGTTTTTGATTACTGCTGCTGATATGGCTAGATGTCCACCAGCTGAACCTCCTCCGGCTGCTAACATATTAGGGTTAATGCCTAATTCATCAGCGTGTGAGCGTACCCACCGCATAGCTGATTTACTATCCTTTACTGCTTCTTTGGGTGAAGTCTTATGGGTGTTTTTAATGCGGTACTCTGCAGCTATAGCTACCATTCCCCGTGAGGAGAAATATTGGCTTTGATCATAAAATTGTTTTGGTTTACCGCTATTCCAGCCGCCACCAAAGAAAAGCACAATAGCAGGTTTACTATCGCTAGCTTTATGCTGTGGAGGATTAAATATATGTAGCTTTAATTCAGTATTGTTTATAGTTTTATAGGTGATTATTTGGTCAGGGTGTGTATCAGCAAAAGCGATAGATGTTGATATACAAATAGCGAGAATTAAAAAAATAAATATTTTCAAGTGAGACTCCTTTAAAGTGAATTTCACCATAACGTATTGCAAATGTAATGGGTGAAATAAGGTTTAGTAAAAGCATTTTAAGTTTGGTCATTAAAACAGTATTTAGTGATACATTTTATAGATAAGTCGACATCGCTATCTGTTCGATTCACGTATAAAATATTAGTTCACACATGAATCGCACGTAATAGTCGTTATACTGCCCTCTGTTTCTTACGAATAATTAAGCCTGCTAGGGCTAATATTAAAATAGCTAACGTTGATGGTTCTGGTACTTCACGCACATCAAAACTAATACTGCTATCAATGGTCTCATATCCAAAACTCTCTAAAAACAAACCAGATGAAAACATAGCAAACTCCTCATCTCCAAACGCCGTTAACGTGTCGCTGCCGGCGTTTTGAGCAGTAAAGTTTAAGGTGGCTAATAAAATTTCACTGCTGTTAACAGGCAAGACTGATATAACGAATTTATCTATATCAAAAGAGGAAGGGAAACTGAAAAAATCAGGGTTAAATAGGCTATCGCCCAAATAACTAGATGTTTGTAATGCTTCATCATTGATATCAAAAGCAAACCCCTCTAACACTGACTGATTCTGATTATCAAATATTACGTCAATAGAAAAAGTATCACCTACGGCAATATCATTTGACGATAGTTCCAATATGATCCCTGCTTGCACACCTAGCGAAAATATTAAAAACATTGACATCAAAGAAACTTTTAAAGAATTTTTTAACCATTTCACTCTATTCATAATTTATTTCCTATTCATTAATAATTATTGTTTTTATTAATGAATCAGCACTATCAAGCAATATAGCAACTGACTCATCTCTTTTATTGTTGACGATAAATGCTATAAAGCTGACTGTAATCAATACGAGAAATTATTCCATCGCCATCTAAATCAGCACTTAATAAATAACCATCATCGGTACTACTTAAGCCATAAACGGTAAGAAATACATTGATATCCTCTCGAGTAATTTGTCCATCACCATTAATATCACCAATAATCTGCGGTTCAGACAAACTGAACACATACGATGTAATTGATTTTCCCGCAACTTCGGTCATTAAGCTTGAACTACTTGTTGGATTAGATAATGTTTGCGAGCCTGAAACCTCTGAGTCGTTATCCCAAGATGCTTTCTCTACGAGTGCGTCACTAAGCTGTTCACCATTAAAGTAGATAGTAATATCAGTATGAGCGGTATCATTGTTATTCATTACCCATAGAATCACTTTGTCGTCACTACGAAATGCCATTGTTTCAGCATTAGCCAAGCCACTAACAATTGTTGGAATATACTGAGCGCTTGCGGGGGCATGGTTTCCAAAATGTTTCATAAGGTAATAAGCTCGCATGCGTACGCCCTCACCATTATTTTTAAAGTAAATTCCACGAGTTTCTCTAGCTATACCACGCGACCAAGGCTCGAAAAACAACTCGCCTTGCATACCCGACCGGTACCACATCGCACGATTCGACAATCGACCTATTGGATAACCTATATCTAATTCAACACCATAAGTTGGCGAAGTGCCTAAACCTGTTTCTGTATGCCAAACAGGTAAACCTACCGCACTTGCTTTGCTAACTAAGTTTGTCCATGTTGCTTCTGATGCACCATCATAGGCGTGAGTCGAAATACCATTAAACAAATCAACAGCACCTTGCTCGATATAGCTATTTAAAACATTAATCGCTTGAGCCGTCCCCCAAGAAGATGGCCCCGAAAATTCAGGCTCTGGAACACCTGCATATTCAGCAGTTGCTAATAAACGTTTTATTTCATTAATAACAGCAACTTCTTTCACTGCTGATACGACTTGCGACCACTCTTTAACAACACTAAGTACGCTTATAGCCACCCCGTTATCACTCATATATTTTAGGTAATCAGATAAAAAGCCAGCATAGTTTTCGACATTAAGTAATTCGGGATCATAACTACCACCGTTATACCCTTCGCCAGTATATATCCAATCTGGTAAATTATTCGTGGTGCCATACCCATCATAATCCGACTTTAACGTCGCCCAAAATTTAACATTAGGATTAGACTGTTTAACCATTTTCATTGAATTCACCGCTCGATCGTAAAAAGCTAAATTAGGTACACCTTCAACCAGCTCTTGTTTACGGTCGTAAGAAACACGAGAGTAATCAAATGGAATATCCTTATATACCCAATCGGAAATTTCCTGAGGGTTACTAGCATTATTTAAAAAGAACTGTGAACGTTCCATATCAGAGCCCATCAATGTTATCTTTTGCTGCGGATCTGCTAAGTCAATCGTTACTGAATTTTCAATATCAATGGCTCGTGACCAACAATACTTACCTTGTCCTGGTACTGGGTCACCAAATTCGCTGTTAGTACAAGATACACTCGCATAGTAAGTGCCATAAAAGAAGTTCCCACCTTTGCCATAGGCAACTTCACGATAATCGTTAAAATTACAAGTATCACCCTCATTACCACAAAAATTCCAATCATCACCTTCTGGTGCTTCAGGCTCAGCAGTACTAGGCTCTCTTAACCAACAATGTTTCCATCTACCAGGCGCTGGATCACCGAATATCGCCTTTGTACAACTAACTCCATCTTCATGGGTTTGATAAGTAAACAAACCATCACGTCCGTAAGCGACTTGAAATGTACCGGTAAACGGACACATTCCGTTTTGACTTCTGCAATAAATCCAACCTTCTCCTTCTGGCGGACTCAAGTTTGAAGAATCATTTCGCATCCAACAATACTTATTAACAGTCGGTAATGGGTCTCCGAATACTGAAGTAGCACAACTCACCCCATCAGTATGTACTTGGTAAGCGAAAGCGTTATCAAATCCAAATGCAACTTCTTTGCTACCGGAAAACTCACAAGTTTCATTAGCATCCACACAGTAGGTCCAATTAGCACCTGGTGGAGAGCCAAGATGTGAATTATCATCTCGTATCCAGCAATATTTTCTTTGTCCTGGTTTTGGATCACCGAATATAGATGTACCGCAATAAACGCCATCGGCATGCACTTGGTAGTTAAATGCGCCATTAAGTCCAAAAGCAACTTCTTTGCTACCTTCAAATTCACAATCACTATTTGCCCCTGCACAATAAAGCCAGCCTGTTCCTGCTGGTGGGGTAATATCTACTGCATAAGCGTTAAAACCTCCTAGAATCACGCCTACCAACAACAACAAGAGTAACTGACATTTATGGTAAAAAGATGAAAGTCTACCCCAACCAGAAAGGGTGCAAGGTCTTTGATTGACTCCCTGTTTATTGTTAATGTTTTGAAAATCACGCATGCTAGTTCCTCATATTTCAATTGCTTTAGTGTTCTATTTAAACAAACAAATATGAGTAAACCCGTAAGATAATAATAAATATAAATGTTATTTATTTTGAATAAATTCAATATTAAATTGAGGAAGGTAAATAAGCAGAAATGCTATTACAATATAAGATATAAACCCATGAAAAACATA
>Ga0209292_1004052_pt1 | contig 15726 bp, 15 predicted proteins | sample GOMGulsemesocosm_2_FD_184634 | JGI IMG/M metagenome (GOLD analysis project Ga0209292, IMG submission 184634) | Methane-oxidizing microbial communities from mesocosms in the Gulf of Mexico - GOM9C Gulf of Mexico (SPAdes) (version 2) | ecosystem: Environmental > Aquatic > Marine > Cold seeps... | reverse complement strand
TTGCGCCAAACCTAAGATGTAATTGATCAAGTATCCAACAAAAAGCATGTTCACTATCTGTTGTACCAATCGGTAAATGAAATTGTATCGGTAACTCTTTCTCGAAGTCTTTTAGCTGCCCATTATGTGCATAAGTCCAGTTTCTGCCCCACATTTGCCTTATAAATGGATGAGTATTTTCAAGGCAAACTTCACCTGAATTTGCTTGGCGAATATGGCAAACCACAGCCTCACTTTTCATCGGATACTTGGTCACTAACTCGGCAATAGGTGACTGTGCACTTGGCATCGGGTCTTTAAAACTACGGCAGCCCTTCCCTTCATAAAAGGTCACCCCCCAACCATCACTGTGCGGCCCTGTATTGCCTCCACGTTGCATCAAACCACTAAAACTAAAACAAATATCCGTTGGTACGTTGGCACTCATGGCCAGTAATTCACACATTTTAAAACCTCATAAAACCACACAGTACTTAAAAGCGAAAGATGCTTGGCTTAATCAACAATTTATTCTATAAATAGAGTATACCACTGACTAAAAATTATTTTAAATTCAATTACTTTATCTTCCACCCGTCTCAATTTATAACAAACACTAAAAAGGAATCTTTGTGGATATTATTATTTGGTTATTTGTTGCTATCTCATTAACTTGGTTTATGAGTTATGTTAGAGCCTCCTTATCGAGTTATACTTTTAGCTTTGCCGGTTTAATGGCTTTAGGCTCACTGTTTGACATTATTGGCATAGTTTCTTGGTTGCTATTCGCGGTTATCGCTCTGCCACTTAATATTGATAACATCCGTCAACAATTTATTAGTATGCCATTATTAGCATTATTCAAAAAAATCATGCCAAAGATGTCGACAACAGAGCAAGAAGCAATTGATGCAGGTACTACATGGTTTGATGCAGATTTATTTCGTGGCGATCCAGACTGGAAAAAACTGCATAATTACCCTCGTCCTCGACTGAGTACACAAGAACAAGCGTTTTTAGATGGTCCCGTTGAGGAAGTTTGCGCCATGGTAAATGATTGGCATACTACCCATGTGATAGCAGATCTCTCTCCAGAAGTTTGGAGGTTTTTAAAAGATAATAAATTTTTTGCCATGATTATTAAAAAGAAATATGGCGGTTTAGAGTTTTCAGCTTTTGCACAATCAAGGGTATTACAAAAATTAACTGGGGTAAGCTCTGTGCTTGCCAGTACCGTTGGTGTGCCTAACTCATTAGGCCCGGGTGAATTATTACAAGAGTACGGTACTAAAGAGCAGCAGGATCATTACTTGCCTCGGTTAGCCTCAGGAGAAGAAATCCCCTGTTTTGCACTTACCAGCCCTGAAGCGGGCTCTGATGCAGGAGCCATTCCTGACTACGGTATTATTTGCCATGGTAAATTTGAAGGGAAAGATGTTTTAGGAATGAAGCTTACTTGGGATAAACGTTATATCACCCTTGCCCCTATTGCCACTGTTTTAGGCCTAGCGTTTAAATTACAAGACCCCGACAAATTACTTTCAGAGCAACAAGATTTAGGTATTACTTGTGCACTCATCCCGACCAATTTAGATGGGATCACTATCGGTCGTAGACATTTTCCACTTAACATTCCTTTTCAAAATGGACCTACACAAGGCAATGAAGTCTTTGTACCGTTAGAGTTTATTATTGGTGGTGCAAAAATGGCAGGGCAAGGTTGGCGGATGTTAGTAGAATGCCTTTCTGTTGGACGTGCTATCACATTACCTTCAAATAGTGCTGGTGGTATTAAGGCTACGGCATTAGCAACAGGCGCTTATAGTAGAATAAGACGACAGTTTAAAATACCCATAGGTCAAATGGAAGGTATTGAAGAGCCTCTTGCCCGCATTGGCGGTAATGCCTACTTAATGGACGCAGTCACTACCATGTCTACAGGAGCCATCGATTTGGGTGAAAAGCCATCCGTTATCTCAGCCATTGCCAAATACCACCTTACCGAAAAAATGCGCTCATCTATTATTGATGCGATGGATATTCATGGCGGTAAAGGCATATGTATGGGTCCTAATAATTACCTCGCCAGGGGTTATCAAGGTGCTCCTATAGCAGTTACTGTTGAAGGCGCTAATATCCTTACTCGTAGTATGATTATTTACGGGCAAGGTGCCATTCGCTGTCACCCCTATGTATTAGCTGAATTAGCTGCAGCTAATAATAGTGATAATGAACAAGCCCTCAATGATTTTGACCACGCGCTTTTTGGTCATATTGGTTTTACCATCAGCAATATTAGTCGAAGCTTCTGGTTTTCACTGACAGGATCACACTTTTTGAGCAGCCCATTTTCTGACAACACTCACCGTTATTATCAATTATTGACCCGCTTTAGTGCTAATTTAGCCATGTTATCTGATGTTTCTATGTTAGTACTTGGCGCAGACTTAAAGCGTAAAGAACGAATTTCTGCGAGATTAGGTGATGTGCTTAGTCAATTGTATTTAGCAAGTGCAACATTGAAACGTTATAACGATGAAGGTCGAAAAAGTGCTGACTTCCCTTTAGTGCAATGGGCTGTTGAAGACTGCCTCTATAACTGTCAACATGCGATTGACGAATTAATCAATAATTTCCCAAATACAGCCATTGCAAAGCTATTACGTTTGATTATATTTCCATTAGGAACCAAGTTAAGTAGACCTTGCGATAAAACAGCACACAAGATAGCACAATTATTACAAACGCCTTGCGCTACCCGAACTCGCTTAGGTCACGGGCAGTATTTAACACGTGATGGAAACAATATTTTTGGCAAGCTGGAGCAAGTACTTGAAGATATCACTCATAGTGAAGCAATCTTTGATAAAATTTGTAACGATCTCGATAAGAAACTTGCCTTTACTCAACTTGATAATTTAGCTGAGCTTGCGCTATCTAAACATATAATCTCTACAGCTGAAGCCGATTTACTAGTTACTGCAGAAAAAGGCCGACAATGGGTTATAGCCGTAGATGATTTCGACAGCTTGGAATTAACCGCATATAGTTCAGCAAGTTAGATTGATGTTTTATCTATCAGAATCTATTTTTTTGCAATAAAGGTAAATAAAGTACCTTTTAAATATTATCAGCAGCCCAAAACAATGTTAATATAAAGTAAATGTATTGAAAATATATTAATAGAGTTAAAGATGACTGTTAAAGATTTTAAAATTATTGAAACGACTAAACCAACAAATGATATACCGGTAAAACGTCGTTCCAAAGGTGAAAGAACGCGTGAAAAAATCCTCATTGCTGCCATTGAGGTTTTAGCGCTCAATGGTATTAAAGGTACCACACATCGTGCCATAGCCAGCCACGCTGATCTGCAGCTATCACTAACTACTTATTATTTTAAAGATATTCAAGAACTGATTCATCAAGCATTCAAATTGAACTCCAAACAAATCTTAGCCCGTGCAGACGTGATATTAGAGTCTGCTTTTGTTTTTATCACCCGAATTGAGAAAAAAGAGCTAAGAAAAACAGCGGTAAGAGAAACGTTGTGCCTACAACTCAGTGAAATGACTTCTGAACATTTGATTGATAATATCAAGCATCAAGCAATCCCACTTGCTGTGGAACAATTAATGTTAACAGAGATTCAAGTAACACCTGAATTACGATTGCTGATTCAAGAGCATGAATTAGCTCAACTAGTACCCTATGAACAATTATGTGGTTTTTTCAATAAAGTGAACCCTGAACTGGATGCAAAGATAATGTACACAGTTTTTTCACAGCTTCAATATGGCCAATTGGCCAACCAAATTAACATTGATGGTGAGTTAATCTTACAAACCACACATAAAATTATTGCTTGGATTATGTCACTAAAGTAGTCATTTGGTGTCAGTAAAATCAGAACAAAAAATGCACGGTAAAAACCGTGCAGTTTATTATCTTCAAGCTTAAATAGCTAAAAATCAATTCGTTACAAGAATGACATTAATTCTTGGTCAAGTTGCATTAACGTCTTCGGATCTGCCATCATGGTTTTTGCCAATGATTTTGTTCTTGGCAACATGCGTTCAAAATAAAACTCTGCCGTTTTAATCTTTGCACGATAAAAATCACGATTTTCCACATCACCGGCTAATTTTTCATATGCCGATTGAGCCATTTGAGCCCAAAAATAAGCCATAACGATATAACCTGAATACATCAGGAAGTCTACAGATGCTGAGCCTACAACATCACGATTAGATTTAGCTTTAAGGCCTAAACGCACTGAATATTGTTGCCAACTAGCAATAGATTTACTTAATGGCCAGATAAATCGATTCATTTGACGTTTGTGTGGATTACTCGAAATTAAGCTATGGTCTTTACAGAATCCAAGTACCTCTTTTGAGAAGTCATTTAAAGACTTTCCACGAGTCAATAATATTTTACGGCCTAATAAGTCAAGCGCTTGTATTCCTGTAGTACCTTCATACAGCGTAGATATACGTGCATCACGAACAATTTGCTCCATGCCCCATTCTTTTATATAACCATGACCACCAAATATTTGTAGGCCATGATTAGCACTTTCCGAGCCAAGCTCAGTTAAAAAGGCTTTTAGAATTGGGGTTATAAAACCTAATCTATCATCTGCTGCTAGACGTTCTTCTTCTGTCTTTGCCATAGAAATATCATCAACAATTTTAGCTGTGTAATAAATCATTGCCCTACCACCTTCAGAGATGGCCTTTTGTGTCATCAACATTTTGCGTACATCAGGATGAACGATAATAGGATCAGCTACTTTCTCTGGATATTTTTTCCCCGTAAGAGAACGCATAGATAAACGTTCTTTGGCATAAATCAATGAGTTTTGGAAGGCTAACTCTGCTGAGCAAATCCCTTGCAATGCAGTACCAAGACGAGCGGTGTTCATAAAGGTGAACATACATTCCAAACCTTTATTTTCAGGACCAATTAGCTCACCGACGGCATTGTCAAAATTAAGCACTGCGGTAGCAGAAGCTTTGATTCCCATTTTATCCTCTATCGAGCCACAAACAACATTATTATTATCACCTAAGTTACCATCATCATCCGTTTTTACTTTAGGAACAATAAATAAAGAAATACCACGGGTGCCCTTTGGTGCATCAGGTAATCGAGCCAGAACTATATGAATAATATTATCGGTTAAGTCATGTTCACCGGCTGAGATAAAGATTTTAGTACCGGTTAAATTATAAGTTCCATCACCATTTGGTTCGGCTTTGGTAGTAACTTGCCCTAAATCAGTGCCACATTGCGGCTCAGTTAAACACATAGTGCCTGTCCAAGTACCTTGGATCAAGCGAGTTAAATACAGCTCTTTTTGTTTGTCATTGCCATGGGTAGTAATAGTATTCATAGCACCGTGGCTTAAACCTGGATACATAGCCCAAGACCAATTCGCAGTACCTGTCATTTCTGACTGAACCATACCAAGTGAAGGAGGTAGACCCTGACCACCATGATCAACTGCGTGTGATAAAGAAGACCAACCACCATCAATGTATTGCTGATAAGCTTCTTTGAAGCCTTTAGGGGTAATAACTTTGCCATTATCGAAAGTACAACCCTCTTTATCACCACTTTGGTATAAAGGCAGTAATTCGTTTTCACAAAATTTCGCACACTCTTGAAGAATAGCGTCAACTAAGTCAGGGCTAGCTTCTTCAAATTCTTCATACTTCTTATAATGATCGTAATAATTGAATACATCTTCAATCAAAAATTTAATATCTGCTACTGGTGCTTTATAACTTAGCATTAACCTTCTCCGACAACTTAAATGATTTATTTATAATTATATGATTAGATTAAACCACTGGTCGTACCACTATTTCAAGTTGTTTTTTGTTTTTTTATCGATAAGGATAAAAAATAGGAATTAATCGACAATAAAGTTTTTGTTATATTTAGAGGATAAACTGGCAAAGAATACCATTTTCATCAAGTATGTGAGCTTATTGTACATAGAGGGTATAAAACAGGCCAAGGCACTTGATTGAGTAATAGCTGGCGGGTTTGATTTAGAACAATGTAGATGTGAAATCCCCCCCTAAGAAAATGGGCAACAATTGAATTTAATTGGTATAACACTGAAATAACGAGAGACTATATAAGCTGAATATTTAGCATAATTTTGTTGTTCGTGTCGAGGTATGCTCTAACCTTTCTCTCGATTGATTTTTAGCTGATTTAGCGTTCTAGAGGGAGTTTTTGAGTTTTTGAGTTTTTGAGTTTTTGAGTTTTTGAGTTTTTGAGTTTTTGAGTTTTTGAGTTTTTGAGTTTTTGAGTTTTTGAGTTTTTGAGTTTTTGAGTTTTTGAGTTTTTCTTGGAAAAATTCTAGAATCAACAAAATTGGCGGAGTGGACGGGACTCGAACCCCCGCGACCCCCGGCGTGACAGGCCGGTATTCTAACCAACTGAACTACCACTCCGCTACTTTTCGCTTTAATAACGGTAACTGAATTAAATCAATCACTGCTACTTTCACTTTGAGCATTTAACGAAACTCACTTCGCATCAACTATGATGATTTCAAACAAAATTGGCGGAGTGGACGGGACTCGAACCCGCGACCCCCGGCGTGACAGGCCGGTATTCTAACCAACTGAACTACCACTCCGCTACTTTTTGCTTTATTGATAACTGCAACTGAACTACATCAATCACTGCTACTTTCACTCTGAGTATTTAACGAAACTCATTTCGCATCAACTATGATGATTTCAAACAAAATTGGCGGAGTGGACGGGACTCGAACCCGCGACCCCCGGCGTGACAGGCCGGTATTCTAACCAACTGAACTACCACTCCGCTACTTTTTGTTTTACAAGCCCACTAACTAATTAAATCAATCATTGAGACTTGTCGGTTCAACAACATGTCGTTGAATGCGGCGAGATAATACGGTTATGCTGCGATGCAGTCAACCACTTTTTAAATATAATTTACTGCTTGGAGATTCAACGAGCAATCTGATGAAAATCCAAGCATATATTCATCATATTTAGTAAATCCTAACCAATTAACCCAATTCTACTTAGTCTTTTTCTTCTTTCTTTGTAAGAAAAAAAATAAAACGATAGCAATTATAAGAATTGTGCCATTTCCTGCAGCGATAAGTAACATTGTTTCTTGTTCTTCTTCATCTAAGGCTTTTTGTTGTACAAGCAAGGCCTCAACTCGTTCTTGCTCAGCTTTAGCCAATCGTTCTTCTGTAGTCTCAGTAATAAGCACTATTCCATCACCAGAAAGTTCATTACCTCCATCAAGCACATTATCATTTGCCTCAACATTAAAAGTAAACTCTGGAACCACTAAACGAAATTCTCGCCCTGTAATTGTTCTTCCAAAGGCACTGACATTAACTCTGTATATGCCCGGCTCAGTATTAGTGATATTAGTTATTCTACTTTCACCTTTACTATCCATAATTGAGAAGGGTTCAATCTGTCTATCTGGAAAAGTAAACTTCCCCTGAAACACTAGGCTATCAGGGTCAACAAAGGTAGGGTCTATCGTTAGGCGTAACTGATGGGGTTTTTCTTGTTCTTCCGATTGAACAACACTTATTTCGACTGGCGTTTTTTGTAATAAAATTGACGTTTGTCTTAATTCTCGGGTTGCCATAGGTAGCTTTACTAGATAGACAGGTTGCCATTCTCCTGACGCAAAGTTTAAGACAAACTCCCCAGTGAACGTATTGTCGTTAGCATACTCATCGAGACCACGCCCATCATCACGAAAGGACGTGACTTTAATAGCATCCGCACCAAAATTTTCATACTGGGAGTTATTTGTGCTATAAAAATTTACATCTAATTTCACAACCCTCCTAAAGTGGCTGCTTTCGATGGCATCATCGCCATTAAAAAGCTTACCTTCAATTTTGAGTGTTTCGCCAGAAAAGGCAATTTCGGGTAAGGGCTCTACAGCAATTTTGATATCTGAAACAACGAGTATTTGACTGTTTGGTAAAATATCCCCTACTGCTTGCCATGGTCCCGGCATAGGCTTGGTTATTTTGATCATGTCAAAAGTGCTGTCATCAAACCATTGTACTTTTTCAGAGTCAAATTCATTCACTCTAATTTTACTGCCATCAGGTCTAATAAGAATGATGGGTTTACTACCACTTCTTCGATAAAATATCAGCGTAATTTCGTCTAAGTTAGCATCTAGTCGAAAGCGGTTGTCAAAGTATGGCACCTGATTAGTTATATTATCCTGCTGATAATATTCAACGGTATTTTTTTTTAGCTTATTTTCATTACTTTCATTTTCTATATCAGCAAGGGCTGCAACTGAAAGTGTAGTGCAAGAAAGCAATACGGTAGCAAGTAGCCGCGATAACTTGATTAATTTAGTACAGAAGTAATGATTTATTTCCAAAGTGGTTCTCCTCCCTTTTTAGCGATAACTAATATACGTTCTTCATGCGCATCTATTTCATCGGCCGAAGCAGCAATAACCTTTAATTTATTACGTGTAGGAGATAACCGTCTAATCGAATTAGCATCAGCGTTACTGCCCTCACCCGCGGATAAATTTAAGGTTGACTGTTTACGTGTCATTTCAATGTAAACAAAAGCAAGTAATTGGGCATCAATTAATGCCCCGTGATAGGTACGGTCTACCAATTTATCTACACGATAAAATCGTGCTAAGTAATCCAAGGTTTTTGGTGAGCCAAATTCATCTTTTGATACTTTCAAGGTATCAGTAATGGTACAGATGTCTTCTGTCATCGGTACTTTATCTTGGCTCCGACCCATTGAATTAAACATAGAGAACTCGTGGTCCATGAAACCAACATCAAACTTGGCATTATGAATGACTAACTCAGCACCACGAATGAAGTCTATAAATTCATGAACAACTTGCGAAAATATTGGTTTGTCATTAAGAAACTCATTCGTTAATCCATGGATATTTATTACCTCTTGTTCCATTTCAAAGACTTGCCCACGGTGGTCAATCGGTTTTATATAAACGTGATAACTTCGTCCGGTCAGTTGCCTGTTAATCATTTCAACACAGCCAATTTCTACAATTCTATGGCCTTCTCTTGGGTTGATACCTGTTGTTTCAGTATCCAAAATGATTAGGCGCTTATTTTTCTCTGAGTCTTGAGTGTCAGTAATATTATTCACGAGTAGCCTTTTAATTAATGTCTGTTAGTTATCAAATTAATTCGATATCTATTTTTCTGGTAAAGCTTGTGGAAATTCGATTAAGTTAATTTGCATGCGTTTACTGGTAAAACATAAAGTAATTAACGCAAAAACAATAATACCCTGACAAATAAGCCATGATGCAGATGTCAATTGCCAGTAAAAGAAACCAAGTAGGTTGATGATCAAATCAAATATTAATGCCACTATCAGTAACATTCGGCTATATGGCCAAAGTATTTGAATCCAGTTTGCTGCATCTGGACGACGTAGACTGATAAGGACAACCACAAACAACCCGAAGAGACCTGATATCAAACTCAGAAAGAATAAACTTGTTTCGGGGTAGATCCATTGCATAGTTGCCACTCTATCTTTCATATTGGTAACCGACATCAGCCAAACTAAATAGCCTCGTAGCACAAATAACAGCACAAAATAGAAACGCTTTGATAATTTTAAGCAATCAAATTTATCAAAGTCTTCAATGGAATACTCTTGGTATTTTTTAGTCATCTGATCTTTTTTCGTCTTTCAATTTTCGCTCTTGATGCAGAAGATCTTGAGCTGTGGTGATAGCCTTCACGGCCTTTGAATTAAACTCTCGAGTATATAGCGTATAAACTACCCATAAACTCATAATTATCAGTAACAATGGATGAAAAAACCAACACATTGCCGCTAATGCAAAATAATAAGATCTTAATCCGTAGTTATATGAATGTGCGGCTTGGTCTTGTACTATCGCCATTTGTTTTGCATAAGCCTTTAAGTTTGCATTTTTGCCTGATAGGTCAATAGGCGCGGCACCTATCATGACATTAATAAAGCCATATTGGCGCATAGACCAAGTGAACTGAAAAAAAGAAATAACAAAAATAAAAACCAATAAACTAAGTTTTAACTGTATTGCCAAATGGTTTACATCGGTAGCAAAGGGTAATGAAGAAATAACGACTTCCAAGGTTGCCACTTTAGCAAACAAAGTAAAAATACCTGCGAGTATTAATAATGTACTAGACGCAAAAAAGGCAATATTACGCTCTAAATTCGCAAGTAATGAAGCCTCTGATACTCTTAACTCTCGAGTAATAACTTCGTACATCCAGTGAATTCTATGCTGATGTAATGATCTAGCGATACAATCTGTTGTCTTGGCCTTTCTACGTGCAAACACGGTATAGCCATACCAAGCAGCAATAAATACGGATAAAGCTAATATATCGATGAGCGTAAAAGGCAAATTTATTCCTTAATACATAATTGAGATGATAAAGATAAGATTATACGCCAACAATTTTTATAGACCAACAACTTCATTTTGTTAATAAAAAATGGATTACTTTTAATATGCATTAATCGCCTTAAATGCAAAAGAGACACCTTTTTAGCGTTACCTACTTGAAGTAAAGATAGGTATTTATTTCTCAGTAACTTATTAGTGAGAAATAAGCTACTTACAGCTAGGTAGTTAGCACTTGAGCTTTAAGGCTAATTGGATAACACTAATGCTAGAATTATTTACTAAACGTTTGGTAAAGTACTTAAACAGACATCCTAGGAAATCTTATGAAAAACACCCTCGCTATAAATCGTCTCCCCCTGCTACTTACTATTTCAGCTATATTATCTGCTTGTACAAACTCCACAATTGTTAAGCCTATTGAAACTTTGCAAGGAAGCTGGTCAATTAAGGCAATACAAGATAAAGCTGTTCTTCATAAAAGTGCAGTTAGCTTATCCTTTAACCCTGAAAATAAACTATCTGGCTCGGCGTCTTGCAATAACATTGCATCAAAATATAAATCAAAGGATAGCTCATTAACTATCGGAGCAATAGCAAGCACACGGAAAATGTGTTTACCCGCATTAATGGAGCAAGAGTCACATTTATTACGTGCGCTAGGTAAAGTAAAACGCTTCCAATTGCATAACGGCCAATTATCAATGTACGATCAACGAGGGACTTTACAAGTTCAAGCGCAACGTTTAGAGCCAAAGTAGGAAAGAAACCCATATCAGAAAACTAGCTTCCTATACCTTTTGGCTATATAGAATTATAAGTTATAACAAAATATCACTTCTTTTTTTATAACAACTAGCTACTCTTAGCGTATTAACATCACTCATTCACAGGATCCACTATGTCTAAAATTTTCGAAGACAACACTACAACCATTGGTAATACACCTTTGGTTAAGCTTAATCGCGTGATAAATGCTGAAAACGGCGCAAATGTTTACGCTAAAGTTGAAGCAAGAAACCCAAGCTTTAGCGTTAAATGTCGCATTGGTGCAAGCATGGTTTGGGATGCTGAAGAAAAAGGCTTATTAAGCCCAGGCAAAGAAATTGTTGAGCCAACAAGTGGTAACACGGGTATTGCACTAGCTTTTGTTGCTGCAGCTCGAGGATACGGTATTACGTTAACTATGCCGAGTACTATGAGCTTAGAGCGTCGTAAATTACTTATCGCTTTAGGTGCAAAAGTTGAATTGACTGATGGCGCTAAAGGCATGGGTGGTGCAATTGCTAAAGCACAAGAATTGCGCGACTCAAATCCTGATAAATATGTTTTATTAGGTCAATTTGATAACCCTGCAAACCCTAAGATTCATGAAGAAACAACGGGTCCTGAAATTTGGAACGATACTGACGGTAATATCGATATTTTTGTTGCTGGTGTAGGTACTGGCGGTACACTTACCGGTACAAGTCGATATATCAAACTAACCAAAGGTAAAGCAATTACTACCGTAGCTGTTGAACCAACAGACTCACCTGTAATTAGTCAAGCCCTTGCTGGTGAAGAATTAACGCCAGGTCCACATAAAATTCAAGGCATCGGTGCTGGCTTTATTCCTGGAAACCTAGATCTTGAAATGGTTGATGCAGTTGAGCTTGTATCAAATGATGATGCCTTTGCTATGGCTCACCGTTTAATGAAGGAAGAAGGTATTCTTGCTGGAATTTCTTCTGGCGCAGCAGTTATAGCCGCCAAACGTCTTGCAGAGCTTCCTGAAAACAAAGGTAAAAATATAGTAGTTATTTTACCAAGTTCAGCAGAACGTTATTTATCAAGTGCATTATTTAGTGAAAGCTTTAGCGACAAAGAGCTTGTTCAATAAAGTGACGCTCGAATAAGCTCGCGTTGTACAAATTGATAAAAGGCACCTAGGTGCCTTTTTTGATTTTAGCTATCTACACAGAGATATTACTTCACTTTAACAAAGTAATTACGCTATTATAAATTCATAGTTCTCATCTTTTGATTAACTTTCAATGCCCTATTTAAAATATACACTGCTATCACTGTTATTATGCTCCACCACCCTATTATCTGCTTGTGGTGCCGACGACTCTAAAAAAATCACTACGGTTGATAATCCTGAGATTGTTGCCATGGCTTTTTTTGATGCGCTCTATAATGAAAAAAATGTAGAAAAAGCAGCGTCTGTTTGTAGCCCTAAATTAGCTCGGCTTGTACTGCATTATCGTTCAGCTGAAGCGGTAGCAAGACACTTGTTTAATATGTCTTATGATAACGTTGAAATGAGACCCGATAGCGGTGGTGTAAAAGTCCGAGAGCAGTTTAAAGGTAGTGCAAATATCACTATGTATTTTGATGGATACTATCAAGATAACCGCATCAAAGAAGTTAAAAGATTAGCAATGATTCAGCGTGATGGTAAATGGTTTATTGAAAAAATATTAAAAGACCCATTTTAAATGAGTCAAACATCACCCAAACTTAATTAAAAGATATAATCATGTTAAAAACAGGTACTTATCAACACTTCAAAGGCAATTACTACCAAGTCCTTCATATTGCAAGACACAGCGAAACAGAAGAATATATGGTGGTATATCACCCTGAAAATAATAAAGAAGACATTTGGCTTCGCCCTTTAGCTATGTTTGATGAAACAATAGAACGAGAAGGAAAAAAATTAAAACGCTTTAGTTTTATCAAGCCATAATCTATTAAAGGGGGCTCTTTTACAGATTCCCCTTTAATCAGTTATTACGGATACATTTAACCAATAGAGAAAAAGTGATGCTCTTGCCAAGGCACTTTTTTATGATGTATTTGGGTTACCTCTGCTTGCTCTGGGCCATGAGCCAACCAAGATAACATCTTTTCAATATTTTCTTCCTCCCCACACAACAACACCTCAACATCACCATCAGCTAGATTACGGGCATAACCACTTAAGCTATAGTCTATTGCTTGTTGCTGAGATGAAGCTCGAAAATAGACCCCTTGTACTCTACCTGAAATATGCGCAATGTAGCTTACATTCATACTTTTCTCATCTTAAATTAGTATTATTATCAGTAAAGTTTGCACCTTAGACCTTCATTGACTAAAATCGGCACAAATTCCTATTCAACAATAAATAGCCTAGTGAATTACTAGGTTATTTATTCATTAAAAGTAAGTATAGACCTATGTCAGCAAGAATTTCTTTAAATGTTGGTCGTGAAAAATCTTTATTACGTAAACACCCATGGATTTTTTCGAAAGCCGTAAATAAAATCAAAGGCAAACCTATGCTTGGGGATACTGTTGATGTATTCGATAGTAAAGGCAACTGGTTAGCTAAAGGTGCCTACTCACCAGAATCTCAAATCCGAATTAGAGTCTGGAGTTTTGATGAAAATCAAGAGATTGACCGCCACTTTTTCTTTGAAAAAATACAGAAAGCGCAAATAAGACGTGATTGGTTCATCGAACAAGGAAAATTAACCGGCTACCGATTGATTGCAGGCGAATCAGATGGTTTACCGGGTGTTACCATTGATAAGTATGATAACTTTATCGTTTGTCAGTTATTAAGCGCCGGTGCAGATTTTCATCGTTATACCATTGTTAACTGCTTAACTGAGCTTTACCCTGGTTGTCACATTTATGAACGCTCTGATGTCGACGTTCGTAAAAAGGAAGGTCTAGAGCCTGTTACCGGTTGGTTAACTGAGCCACAAGACTCAACAGAGTGTGTGATTGAAGAGCACGGTATCAAGATCCATGTTGATGTCGCTACTGGTCATAAAACTGGCTTTTATCTCGATCAACGTGACTCTAGACTCGCTGCGGGTAAATTTGCGAAAGACAAAACTATTTTGAACTGTTTTTCATACACCAGTACTTTTTCATTACATTGCGCAGCTAATAATGCCAAAGAAGTGATTAATGTTGATGTATCACAACCCGCGCTTGATATGGGAAAACGTAATCTAGACTTAAATGGCTTATCTGACTCTAACGTTTCATTTGTAAAAGAAGACGTATTTAAGCTATTACGACGATACCGAGAAGAAAAACGACGTTTCGACATGATAATTTTAGATCCTCCTAAATTTGTTGAGTCAAAAGCGCAGTTAACTGGTGCTTGTCGAGGTTATAAAGATATCAATATGCTCGCTATGCAATTATTAAATCCAGGAGGTTTATTATTAACCTTTTCTTGCTCAGGCTTGATGGAAGCGAGTTTATTCCAAAAAGTAGTTGCTGATGCGGCTTTAGATGCGAAAAGAAAAGCCTATTTTGTTGAACGGTTGCAACAGGCTGCCGATCACCCTATTTCTTCAAATTATCCTGAAGGCTACTATTTAAAAGGCTTAGTTTGTCAGGTCGAATAACTAGAAAACGATTAAAATAACATTAAGACAGTGCGCCACGGATGGCAACCTGAATCCTCTCTTAACCTACGACCGAATTCCCCTCTACGCCTTGCTTGCCTCAAGATCAGTTATGGTTACTTTACAGCTCACCATTCACTGAATAAACAAACTTAATCCTTAATAATAAACATTTGCTCTTCCAGTTAAACAACAACTTGAATTAATCAGTGGTGGTAATGATGATGCCGACTTATTTATCAAGCAAGGTGCAGCGCCAGCTGCTGGTACTTGGTATATGAATATTAATGCCTATAGCGCCTTTTCGAATGTCAACTTAACTGCGAGCTTTGATCAAGACCAAAAAGCACCTAATGAAGCACCTGTAGTTTATATTAATGCTCCATATGCTGGCGATGAAGGCACAGCGATTAACTTTAGCAGCGCTGGAAGTTATGACATTGAAGGCTCAATTGCATCATATAATTTGAACTTTGGTGATGGTTTAACAAGCTCATTAGCTAACCCAAGTCATACCTACGCTTCAGCAAATAATTTTGTCGTTACGTTAAGTATTACTGATGACGCTGGTTTAGCTGAAACAGCGACAACAGCCGCTGATGTAGCCGCAACTACAACACCTATCAGTAATGTTCCTGATATGTGTACCGTTCAAGGGCACAATAGGTGGTGAAGAACAAGACGGGCAAGCTATTTGTCTTGGTACTATAGGTACTAACTGGCTAACTATTGGTGATGTAAGTGCTCATAGTAGCATTGCTATTTCTACAGGCCACAGCTCTAATGCTTCGTTAGTTATTGATTTTTATACTAATGACTGTCGATAAAGCTAAGTTTCAATTTACGGCTGATAATTAAAGCCAAATAGTAAAAACTAAAAAGCCAGAATATATTC
>Ga0209292_1004047_pt1 | contig 15734 bp, 8 predicted proteins | sample GOMGulsemesocosm_2_FD_184634 | JGI IMG/M metagenome (GOLD analysis project Ga0209292, IMG submission 184634) | Methane-oxidizing microbial communities from mesocosms in the Gulf of Mexico - GOM9C Gulf of Mexico (SPAdes) (version 2) | ecosystem: Environmental > Aquatic > Marine > Cold seeps... | reverse complement strand
AATACTCCATCTACATCAAAAATAAATGTAGTAATGTTATTCATAAGTTGCTTATAACTTGTTGCCATAGGTTTCTTGTATCGATTTGGTGAGTAATGTATAAATTTCTTGTTGGGTGGTTGTGTGTAAGTCTGCTAAATGTTGCTCTAGTACTTCTTGATCATTTCGCTTAGCAGGACCTGTTTGACTTTCTTCAGGAGAAAGTTGTATTGCTTTTTGAGCAGTTTCTAAAATTAGTGGCTTCAAAATATTAAAAGATAAGCTGTTCTCTTTGCAAATTTCTTCTCCTTTTTGGTATAAGTGATTTACAAAATTATTGACAAACACTGCTGCTATATGTAGTGCTTTACGTTGTTTTGAATTAATATGATATACGTTGTCAGAAATACTTTTAGCGATTGTTTCTAATAATTGTAAATCGTTTTTTTTCGTTGCTTCAATACATAATGGAATCGATTTAAAATTGACCTCTTTTCTCACAGTAAAAGTTTGTAGTGGGTAGAATACTCCAGTGTTATTGTTGTTTCCTATCTGATTCATCGCAACAGAACCCGAAGTGTGTACAACTAGTTTATTGTGAAACAGTAATTTTTTTGACAATGCTCCAATATTATCGTCCGAAACAGCAATTAGGTATACATCAGCATCTAATAATTCTGAAATAGATGTTGTTGTATTGGTTTTTTTTTTAAAATAGTCTAAGCTCTTTTCTGACCTATTATATACCTGAACAACAGTGGTGTTTTTAGCTATGTTAAAAGCATTAAATAAGTGTGTAGCAACATTTCCTGCGCCTAAAATAACTAGGTTTATCATAAAGCTAAAATAGGTGAATGGTAGCTTTTATGAAAGTAAAATGGTATATCTTTGTTTTTATGCAAAATGATATACAAAATAGGGCTGATATTGCTACATTGGTAAATGTGTTTTATACTAAAATTAGGGCTAATGATGAATTAGGACCAATTTTTAATAACGCAATAAAAGATTGGGATGCACATTTAATTCATTTAACTGATTTTTGGGAAAGTCAATTGTTTCGAAAAAATGTGTATTCAGGAAATCCACTTCAAAAACATGTCGAAGTTGATATGAGGAATAATAATGTTATAACGAACGATTTATTTGGGCTATGGTTGCAATTTTGGATAGGAACTTTAGATGAATTATTTTCGGGAGAAATAGCCGATTTAGCAAAAAGTAGAGCTCGGAATATTGCTAGTTTTTTATTTATGGAAATATTTAAAGCAAGAAACTAATTCGTTAAGTTTTTTTTAACAAATTATCCCACTGAATCATCCAATTAAAATCCGTATTTTCGCGTGAATTATTTTATTCTCTTTTCTTAAGAAAAACTTAAATAGTAATATATGAAATCTAAGTTAGCCCAAATAATATTTTCTACTCGTTTAATGGCTGTTTTATTTATTGTATTTGCAGCAGCAATGGCAACAGGAACTTTTTTAGATGCTAGTGCAGAAACATCGCCAACACCATATTCCAGAACTTTAGTTTACAATACTTGGTGGTTTGAAGGAATCATGATTTTATTTGTGATTAATTTTTTTGGAAACATTTTTAGATATCGATTAATACAACAAAAAAAGTGGTCAATATTATTAATGCACTTGTCATTTGTATTACTTATAATTGGTGCAGGAGTTACTCGTTATACTGGTTTTGAGGGAATGTTACCAATAACAGAAGGTGAATCCAATAATAAAATTCTTTCCGAACGAGTGTATTTAAAAACGTTTGTTGATGGAGAATTTAAAGTAAATGGAGAGTTACAACGTAGAGTACTTCCGGAGAAGGAATTATTACTTTCTGAAAAATTAGATAATTCATTTCAAATAAATTCTGATTATAAAGATCAAAAATTTACTATTGAATGTGTTAGTTTTATCGAGAATGCACATGAGACTTTAGTTGAAGATGAATCAGGTGACAGATATTATAAAATTGTTGAAGCTGGAGAAGGTGGTAGGCATGATCATTATTTAAAAGAAGGAACTATTGAAAGCATTCATAATGTATTATTCACTTTTAATAAACCAACTAATGGAGCTATTAATATTTCAGATATTGATGGGGAACAAGCTACTTTAACTTCACCATTCGAAGGAACAGTAATGCGTATGGCCGATCAGAAAAAAAGTCCTGTTCGTCAAGATAGTATTCAAAACTTACGATTATTATCATTATATGAAATTGGAGAAATGAAATTTGTATTACCCGAAAAGCCAATAAAAGGGACTTACAAAATAGTAAAAGCAGCAAATCCTAAAGAAGCGCGCGAAGATGCGTTAACATTGAAAATCACATCTAAAGGAGAATCTAAGGAAATAACAATACAAGGAGCTCAGGGAACTTCTAACCAAATGAAAACTGTAAAAGTAGGTGGGTTGGATTTTAATATGAGTTATGGCTCTAAAGAAATTGAATTGCCATTTAGTATTAAGTTAAACGATATTGTTGCTGAACGTTATCCTGGTACGGACCCTAGTACTTACGGTATTGGTTATAAGTCCTATGAAAGTAAAGTAACTGTAGAAGATGAGAAGTCCTTTGATGCGCGAATTTATATGAATAATGTATTGGATCATAAAGGCTATCGTTTTTTCCAATCAAGTATCGATTTTACGACTATGACTAAAAAGCAAAACAGTGACCCTGATGTTACAGTCCTTTCAGTAAATCATGATTTTTGGGGAACTTGGATTAGTTACATTGGATATTTTTTATTGTTTTTAGCGATGATAATAATATTGTTTGATAGTAATACTCGTTTTGGTACTTTGAAGGGAAAATTAAGAGAAATTAAAATTAAAAAACCTGGTTTAACAGTAATACTATTATTGTTATCATTCAATGGTTTTTCGCAAATAAAACATATAAAACTTTCAAAAGAAAAAGTAGATTCTATTATTCAAGCAAGGGCAATTCCTGCTGATGAAGCTGCAAAATTTGGGTCATTATTGATTCAGGATTTAGGAGGAAGGGTGAAACCTGTAAATACCTATGCTATTGAATTATTGCGTAAAGTAAGTAAAGAAGATACATATGCAGGTTTAGATGCGAATCAAGTGTTACTATCAATGATTCAGAACTATAAGTTGTGGTTTGATGCTCCTTTAATAAAACTAAAGCGAGGGAATGATAGTATTAGAAAAGTCTTAGAATTGCCTTTAAATACTAGTTATGCGGCATTATCTGATTTTTATAATCATGATGGAGTTCCTAAAATTAAAACTGCTTGGGTAAAGGAGGCAAATGCTACTAATAAGCCGAATCAATTTCAAAAAGATATTAAACGAGCTTATGAGGACCAACGTTTATTAGGGCAGGCTTTAAGTGGAAGTTTAATTAGAGTGTATCCAATTCCTGGGGATTCAAATAATAAATGGATATCTCCTTTAGAAATTGGAGATATTGATTATGGTCCTGATTCTAAAGTGATAAAGAATTTGTTTCCTCAAGGGTATTTTGAGTTTATTGTAAAAAAAGACTATAAAACAGCTTCGGATGTTTTAAACGGTATTAAAAAATTGCAAAAAGGATATAGTCCTTCGGTAATTCCATCTGATGACAAAATAAAAGCTGAATTATTTTACAATACATATGATGTGTTTAAAAAGCTATTTAGTTGGTATATGTATGCAGGTGTATTAATGTTAATGTTGCTTGTTTTTCAAATATTTTATTTCAAAAGCAAATTTTTACTCAAAGCAATAGCAGTGCTAAAATATACCATTGTGTTTTTATTTGTATTGCATTTTGTAGGATTAGTGATGCGTTGGTATATTTCAGGTCATGCGCCATGGAGTGATGCATACGAGTCAATGATTTACATAGGTTTTGCCACAATGTTATTTGGATTGTTGTTTGGAAGAAAGTCTGATTTAACTATTGCAGCAACAGCTTTTGTTACTGCAATGATTTTAATGATAGCACATTGGAATTCCGTTGATCCAGCAATAGCAAACTTACAACCAGTGCTTGATAGTTATTGGTTAATGATTCATGTATCTATCATTGTTGGTAGTTATGGTCCTTTTACGTTGGCTTTTGTACTTGGATTAGTGTCTTTATTGTTAATGATGTTAACCACTGATAAAAACAGGCAACGAATGGATTTAAACATTAAAGAGTTAACCATTATTATTGAGCAAGCTATAACTATTGGATTAGTAATGCTTACCATAGGAAACTTTTTAGGAGGAATGTGGGCAAATGAATCATGGGGAAGGTATTGGGGATGGGATCCTAAAGAAACATGGGCGTTGATTAGTATTATGATTTACGCTTTTGTGTTACATGCACGTTTAGTGCCTGGTTTACGAGGTAGGTGGACGTTTAATTTCTTGGCAGTTATTTGTTTTGCTTCAATATTAATGACTTATTTTGGAGTTAATTTCTATTTAGCAGGATTACATTCATATGCAAGTGGGGATGTATCGGTTACCCCTACATATGTGTATTATAATGTTATAGGTATTGTTGTTATTTTCGTGTTATCCTATATTAAATATCGAAAATACTATAAATTATAATTCATAAACATACATTCATACATTAAACCCTACCTTATTTTTATAAGGTAGGGTTTTTCGTTTTATAGCTGTTTTATTAAAATAAAATGTGTTACTTAACTAATGTTTACGCGCTTTACCTAATAAAAATACACTTTGTCGAATTCTAACTTTTTTCGGTACTTTTGTTATATATATCGCTAACAAATGTTAGTTCTTAACAACTTTTTAAGTAAATTAGCTGAATTATTAACCTTAATGAATTAATCAGAAAAAAAATGAAGAAAATAACACTACTATTAGCGTTCTTATGCATTAGTCTGTTGGCTAACGCACAAGCGACGTGTAATCAGACCTTTACAGTCTCGGGAGCGGATAACGACCCTACTGTGTTAACAATTAATGCCGCTGACTTAACATGTCAAGGAGCAGGGACTATTACATCATTACAATTAGTAAATGCTGTAGATAGTTTTCTTTCCGGACAATGTGGGAGTTGGTACAGTTTTAATTTATCTGTAGATGGAGGAGCACCTATAAACGGATGTGCGGTAGCTTTTGAAGGAGTTGACATTTCTGGATTTACAACGTTAACAATTACTTCTCAAGATGATGATAATTATGCACCTGGAGATAATGTAAATATAACAATAGATGTTGAAGTAACTTTCACACCTACAACTCCACCATCATGTGACTCTACACTAACGAGTCCTGCAAATGGCGATCTAGCAGCACCAATTAATGGTGTGTTAGTATGGTCAGCTGCTTCAGGTGGAGCAACTGGTTATAACTTAACTGTAGGAACGACTCTTGGAGGGAATAATATACTTCCAACTACACCTCTTGGAAATGTTACAACTTATAACTTAGGAGCTTTAGCGGCTTCAACTCCATATTATGTAACTATTGAAGCATTTAATGGAAATGGTACAGCTGTAGGTTGTGTTGAGCAAACATTTACGACTTATACGCCTGTAGCAGGTGATGATTGTGCAATAGCAATCCCAATTAATTGTGGAGATAGTGAAACAGGAACTACAGTAGGAGCAACTCAATCTGGAGCACAAGGAGGAACTTGTGGGACATCAGGAGGAGCACCAGGAATATGGTATAATTTTACAGGAACTGGTGATATTGTAACAGCATCTTTATGTGGATCAGGTTTTGATACTAAAATTCAAGTATATGAAGGAGCTTGTGGAGCTTTAAATTGTGTTGGAGGAAATGATGATTCTTGTGGATTACAATCAGAAACAACATTTTTATCTGCTGTTGGTACAGAATATTATATTTATGTATATGGTTTTGGATCAAGTACAGGGAATTATCAATTAGATATTACTTGTTTAATTCCACCACCAGCACCTGCAAATGACGATTGTGCTAATGCAGTTGATTTAACGGTGAATGCTGATTTAAATTGTACTGTAGTTACTGCAGGTACAGTAGCTGGAGGAACAGCTTCTGCAGAACCTAATGGTACATGTGGTGGTACAGCAAATAATGATGTATGGTACACATTTACTGCTACAGCTAATACACACATTGTCTCATTACAAAATATTGCTGGAAATACTACTAATATGTACATGAGTATTTTTGAAGGTACTTGTGCAGCTTTAACTGAACTAGTATGTAGTGATCCTAACTCGACATCCGTTAATGGACTTACTATTGGAGCACAATATACTGTAAGGGTCTATTCATGGAATAATGATCCTTTAGCTGATTCAACTTTTGATATATGTGTAGGTACACTTCCTCCTCCACCAGCAAATGATGAATGTGCAGATGCAGTTGATTTAACAGTGAATCAAGATTTAAATTGTACTGTAGTTACTGCAGGAACAGTATCAGGAGCTACAGCTTCAGCAGAACCTAATGCTTCTTGTTTTGGAACAACAAATAATGATGTTTGGTATACTTTTACAGCAACAGCTGACTTACACAATGTTTCATTAGAAAACCTAGTAGGTTCTACTACTGATATGTACATGAGTATTTTTGAAGGTACTTGTGCAGCTTTTACCGAAGTAATGTGTAGTGATCCTGAATCAGCAACTGTTACAGGTTTAATAGTTGGTACTCAATATACGATTAGAGTATATACATGGAATAGTGACCCTATAGCAGACACAAATTTTGATATATGTATTGGTACACCACCACCACCAATTACTACTGATATTGTAACATATACACCAGAACAATTAATTACAGATGTTTTAGTTGATGCTGATTGTGCTACGGTTAATAATATTCAATATGAGACTCACTCTTTAGGTGATGATATTGGATTTAGCTACTTTACTGATGGAGGTTCAAACTTCCCATTTGCTGATGGAATAATTTTATCTTCTGGTGCAGCTAATGAAGCTGCAGGACCATTTACAGGAAACGGACCTTCTACAGCGGGTAATGGTATTGGAGATACGGATTTAGAAAATGTTACTGGAGTGTCAAATACTCATGATAGAGTATATATAGAATTTGATTTTGTGCCTTTAGCACCTCAAATTTCATTTAATTATATAATGGCTTCTTCTGAATACAATGGAAGTTTCGAATGTACTTTTGCTGATTCTTTTGCGTTTATTTTAACAAACGTATCCCAAGGAACGGCTCCTCAAAATTTGGCGAAATTACCAGCACCAACAAACGGAAATGATACTGTAGTTGTTACTAATATTCGTCCAGAAGTTAATGCGGGTTGTCTAGCTCAAAATGAACATTATTTTGCGGGATATACGCCTGCTTCAGGTGAAAATGCTTATGGAGGTATGACAGTACCGTTAACAGCTTTTGCAAATGTTACTGCTGGTGATTTATACCATATTAAATTAGTTATGGCAGATCAAGGTGATTCATCATTGGATACTGCAATTTTCTTAGAAGGAGGAAGTTTCTCTTTAGGAAGTGTTGATTTAGGTAATGATGTATTCTTAGGTGATCCAGGAGCTTTATGCGAAGGAGATACTAAAGTTTTAAATGCAGGAGTATTACCAGTCGGAACAGACATTAAATGGTTTAAAGATGGTGTTGAAATACCTGGAGAAACTATGGTTAACCCTGTATCTGGTGATACAGAACAAATTTTAACGATAGATACTACTGGTGATTATTCAATGAGTATTTACTTTGTTTCTGCTCCTGATTGTTCAAGAGAAGCTACAGTACACATAGAGTTTTACCCTAACCCATCACCTAATTTAGGAGAAGATGTTGTAAAATGTGCAAATGAAATGCTAACGTTAGATGCTAACGTAGCAAATGCTTCTGACCCTAATATGGGGCCATTAAATTACGAATGGATATATAATGGGGTAACTGTTCAAAACGGACCTTCAGCAACATTTGATATAGATGCAACAACTGTTATAGCTAATACAACTGCTACTACTGGAAGTATTCAGTTTGAAAACCCTATTGATGGTACAACAACTGTTGCTAATACTGCTGTTAACACGGATACTGATAATTCCGAAAAGGTATACCTTTTAGGAACATTTGAAGTTATAGTAACTGACACAGTTACTTTGTGTAGCGGAACTAGTACTGTAGAGGTTGATTTCTATGAAAACGCAAATTGTGTTACCATTCCTAGTGGAATATCTCCTAATGGTGATGGTGTTAATGACTGTTTAGTATTAGATAACTTAGCTCCAAACGGAGAAGTGGCTAGATTACAGGTGTTTAATAGATATGGTACTCGTGTTTACGATAAAGCTAATCATGAAAGAGAATGGTGTGGAACCAATCAAGATGGTGATGCTTTAGTAACAGGTACATATTATTATGTATTAGACTATTATGATGGAACAATTTTTAAAGGTTGGGTTTACATTAATGTAGAAGACTAATAACAACAACTTAAAACTTAACATTAGCTTTCTGTTTTTCGGAAAAAACTAAAAATAAAATCAATGAAAAAAATAATTATAGCATTAGTTGTACTACTTGGATATAGTAGTACAACGTTTGCCCAGCAAGATCCACAGTACACACAGTACATGTATAATCAGGCCGTAATAAATCCAGCTTATGCAGGATCCAAGGATGCCTTATCAATTGTTTCGTTATACCGTAATCAATGGTCGGGATTTGATGGAGCACCAAAAACACTCACTTTATCAGGACATAGTCCAATAGGTGAGCGAGTAGGATTAGGATTATCTTTTATATCTGACCAACATGGACCGGTAAAGGAGAATAATATTTACGCAGACTTTTCTTACACTATTGATGTTGGTGAAGTATCAAAATTAGCTTTAGGTATAAAAGGAGGGATTACCTTGCACGATATAGCTTTAAATAGTGGTGTTACTACAGCGGTAGCTGGAGATCCTCTATTTGCTCAGGATGCAAGTACAACAACTCCAAATGCTGGTTTAGGAGCATTCTTTTACACTGATAAATACTATGTAGGTTTATCTATGCCAAATGTATTAAGCAGTACTCATTTAGATGAAAACGGTAGAAGTTATGGTAGTGATGTTCAACATTATTTCCTTACCGCAGGTTATGTATTTCAGTTAACAGAAAATACAAAATTGAAGCCATCATTTTTGGTTAAGTCTTCATTTGATGCACCAGTATCTTTTGATGTAAATGCAAACTTCTTGTTTTATGATAAATTTGAAGTTGGAGCATCATACCGAAGTACTGATTCATTCAGTGGTTTAGTAGGATTTGCGTTTACTGATAGTATTCGTTTAGGATATGCCTATGATCATATTATGAGTGATATTCAAGAAGCAGCATCTTCATCACATGAAGTATTTTTGCAATTTGATTTAAACTTTCCAAAGAAAGTATCACGTTCACCACGATTTTTCTAATATAAACAAACGACAAGATGAAAAAACACATATATACAGGGTTGTTCTTATTGGGAATGTTTAGTGTAAACGCTCAAAGTAAGTCAACGTTAAAAGCAGATAAACACTTCGATAATTTAGAGTATGTTGATGCTATATCAGATTACTTAAAAGTTGTAGAAAAGGAAGGCGAAAGCGAATATGTACAGAGCCGTTTGGCCGATACGTATTATAACGTTTTTAATACTACAGCCGCTGAGGAGTGGTATGGAAAAGTAGTAACTACAAGTCAAAACAAGGAGCACTTTTTTAAATATGCTCAAATGTTAAAGGCAAACGGAAACTATGATAAAGCTAATGAGTGGATGGATAAGTTTGCAAACTTAGCCCCAACTGATGTTAGAGCCGTAGCTCATAAAAAGAATCCAAATACTGTAGGAGAATTATTAGGAGATACACCTAAGTTCACTGTTAAGCCAGTAGAAGGATTCAATACAAAGTATTCAGAGTTTGGACCAATTATGCACGAAGGGCAAGTATATTATGCTTCAGCTCGTAGTGGGAAGTCTAAAAAATATGGTTGGAATGAAGAGCCATATTTAGATATTTATGTTTCAGATTATGATGCGCCTTCTGGAGCATTAACTAATGAGTCAGAAGTTGCAGGAAAAGTAAACACAAAGTTTAATGAAGGGACCGTAAGTTTTAGTCCTGACGGAAAAACAATGTATTTCTCAGGAGAAAGTCTTGATCGTGATGCTGGAGTTTTTGGAAAAAAATTCAAGAAAGATGATTCTGGAAAAAGTACTATTAATGTATATTCAGCAACTTTAACTGGTAGTGAGTGGACAAATGTTACTTCTTTACCTATTAATGGTGAAAATCATAATACAGGAGGTCCGGCTGTAAGTACAGACGGAAAGCGTTTGTATTTCAACTCTGATATGGAAGGTACAATCGGAGGTTCAGACCTTTGGTATGTATCTATTAACGGAGATGGAACTTACGGAGATCCTGTAAACTTAGGAAAGGATATTAATACAGAAGGATCAGAAATGTTTCCATTTATCAGTAGTAAAAACATCATGTATTTTGCATCAAACGGTCATCCTGGTTTAGGAATGATGGATGTATTTGCGTCTCAAATGGAAGGAAATGATTTTGGATCAGTACGTAATGTTGGAGCACCATTAAACTCTGGGAGTGATGATTTTAGTTTTACTATAGATGAGGAGTCACAAAAAGGATTTTTTGCATCTAACAGAGCAGGAGGTTCAGGAAGTGATGATATTTATGCTTTCGACCAAATCGTACCCGTATGTGATGTAGCTTTAGCTGTTCAGGTAATCGATGCTAAAACAAGTAAAGTTTTACCAATGACATCGGTTGCTATTTATGATGAAAATAACAATAAAGTAGCAGATAAGACTACGGATGAAAATGGGTACGTTCGTTTCAAATATGAGTGTAACCAAGCGTTTAAAGTTGAGGCTAATAGAGAAATGTATTCTATCAATAGTGTAGCTATAGCAAAAACTGATGAGCCAGATGTTTTAGAGACATTAGCCTTGACACCAATTATTGTTGAAGATAGAGTAGTATTAAATCCTATTTACTTTGAGTTAGACAAGCATAACATTACAGCACAAGGAGCTACGGAATTAGACAAATTGGTTGCGGTAATGAATAAATATCCAAAAATGATTATCAAAGCTGCATCTCATACAGATAGTAGAGGTAAGGATGCATATAACATGGCTTTATCTGATAGAAGAGCAAAATCAACTGCTCAATATGTAATTTCAAAAGGGATTGCTGCTGATCGTATTTCTGGAGAAGGAAAAGGAGAATCTGAATTATTAAACAAATGTTCAAATGGCGTGAAGTGTTCAAAAGAAGAGCACCAAGCAAACAGACGTTCAGAGTTTATTATAGTTAACTTAGATGAAACATTTAAGAAGAACTAAAATTTAGTAATAAGTGTGATCAATAAAAAGGACCAGCTCATTTGAGCTGGTCCTTTTTTGTTTTTTGTTAGGCTGAACTGCCGTAGTCAGTCTTGATACTTAATAGTATAAGATATTTCGACAGGCTCAATATGAAATTAATTTTACTTTTTTGTTTACTATATATACTAAATATTTTTAATAAACTTAATTAATGATGTTCCTTTTGGTATATTCATTTTTTTTCTTAATATAGATCTGTAGTTGTCAACACTTGCAGGAGTGATATTAAGCTGTAAGGATATTTGTTTTGAGGTGTGACTTAACCTAACTAATGTTGCAATTCTTCTTTCTTTTTCAGTTAATCCTGGGTATAGGTTTGATAAATTATGATTGAATGAATTTGTAGTTTCATCAATTTCGGAGTATAACTGAACTTTTTCTTTATTTTGACTAATATCATCATTAATAAATACAATTACATCATTTATTTGCGAAGCCGTTGTTTTGTTTATAATTGGTAATTTTTTTACTTTCTGTTTAATATGTTCTAATAGTTCGTTTTTTTCGGAAATATGAATGGCAAATTCAGTTATTTGCTGATTTTTAAACTCAATTTCTTTATCTGTGTTTTCTTGTTTTACAGCCATTAGGTCTTTTTTAGTATCCCACATTTTTTTGCGTGTTTTACTGAGTTTCTTTTGCCTAAGGAGTGTGATTGTAAGAAATGTTATTAATAATAAAGCAAGAGTGAATATGAAAATGTTTTTATTTTTTGTAGCCTTTTCTTTTTCTTGAGCTAACAATAAATCAGCTTCTTTACTTTTTAAATCAGCTTGAATTTTTATATAATTAAATTCCGCTTTTAATACTTCTGTTCTGTTGTATTGTTGAGTTTTTGTAATACTATCTTTTATTTCTTGATGTTTATTTAAATAAAATTGTGATTTTCCTGAATCAATAGTGTTATAAATGTCAGATAACCTTTTATATACACGTTTTTTGATTTCAATAGTTTCAGTTTTGTCAAGTAAAAGCAATGCCTCATTTAAGTTAGAAATTGCTTGTGAAGTGTTATTGTGTTTTTGGGCGACTTCAGCTTTTACTAATAAATTTTCAATCATAATCGATTGAGAATTGTTTTTAGCATAACCAATTGATTTTTCAATATTTACTAAACCAAGATCAATTTTATTTTCAGCGATAAATGTTTTTCCTAAATATAGGTGGCTATCTGCGAGTAGCCCTTCATTATGTGTCTTATTACCAATTTCAATTGATTTAAGGAGCATTTCTCTTGCTTTGAGATGATCTTTTAATTCGTAATAAGAAATTCCAATATTGTTATAAAGAATACTAGTATCGAATTCTTTACCTAAATTTTTTCCAATATCCAGTGCTAACCCGTAATACTCTAAGGCTTTTACTTCGTTTTTTTGCTTACTATATATTATTCCAATTAAATTGTAAGTGTTTGACTTTCCATATTCATCATTTACCTCATTTTCTAAAACCAATGCTTTTTTTAAATTTTCTAAAGCAATTGAATTATTTTCAATTTCCGAATTTATAAAACCTAATAAATTATAAGCATCAATTTTATTATATTTTACTATGCTGTCATCGTTTTTTGGAAGATAGTTTAAGCTTTTCAATACATTATTGCTCGCATCACCATAATTATTAATTTCTGTATAAGTTTGCGCTAATAAATAATAGGTGCTTTGTAATTGAGCTCTTTTGTTTTTGTGGAATTTAATGCTGTTTAAAGTTTTTAAAGTTTTCTTAAACCCCAAAACACTGTTATTTAATTCTCCTTTAAGAGTATGTATAATAGCATTTGCTTTATAGGATATAGCTAATTGAAAAGTATCTTTTTCAGTTAATGATAGTAAATGTAATTCATTATTAGTTTTCTCAAGTTTTACTATGTTATTATTAGAAAAATATAGTTCCATTAAGACTCCTAAGTTTTCAAATCTTTCTGAAGAAGTTAAAGTCTTGTCTTTAAGGACGTGATTAATACTATCAATACTGATTATTGTTTTCTCTTCTTTTGATTGAGCGTTAGTAAAAAGAAATAATACTAAAAGGAGGCAGGTTAATATTGTTTTCATTTGTAGGGTAGGGTTAAGTGCTTGAGATTCAGATGTAATATTAGAAATAAATGAGTTAGTTTCAAAACAAAATGAGGTTTACATGAGGTTTTTATAGGTAAATCAATGTTAATCTAGGGTAAGTTTGAAAAATATTCAGCATAATGCTGAGTCCTTTAAAATAAACTTATTAATATTATGAAGACAAATACTATTGGGGTGATTGTGTTTTTAGTTGTACTGCTATATAGTGCAATATCCTATTCTCAAATTACAGTAAATAATGCAAACGCAAATGGAAATGCATTAAAAACAAAACTTTCGGCCAATGGTGGTTTTACAATCACCAATCAAGTTATACAAAAGGAAATAATAAAAACCAGACAGGAGTTTTTTCTAATGGATCAGGTGGAGGGTTTTCTTTAAATACTGGGATAGTTTTAACAACAGGTAAGGTTTCTAAAACCACACAAGTGAGTAAAACACAAAGTGATGTTTCAGCTCAAGGAGGGACTACTTATAGTGATACAGACTTAGTCGCTCTAGATACACAAGCAATTAATGATGTTGTAGTGTATGAATATGATTTTACAATCAATGGAACGGAGCCTAAAATATTTGGTTTAGACTATCAATTTGCCTCTGAGGAGTATCCAGATTTTGTGTGCTCTAGTAAAAATGATGTATTTGGTTTTTTTATATCTGGAGGTGATTTACCAGGTGTTGCAAATTTAGCTTCAGTTGGAGGAGAAAATTCAGCTATTAATTATGTTAACAGTGGTGTAGCTGGGACAAGTGCAGAGGTAGGAACAGCCTGCGATTTGGCACAATCTGGTTCTTTTGTTCAAAATTATGTGTTAGATGGTCTAGGCGCATTAGATACGACTACTGATGGAGCTCATACAAATATATATAATGGTTTTACGACAACACTTAGGGCGTATACAATTTTAAGACCTGGAATTACTTACCATATGAAAATGGCAATTGCTGATGTAGGTGATGATGTGTATGACTCAGCAGTATTTGTAGCTCCAATTCGTATAGAACCTATTCCTCCTAAGTCTGATATCGACTTTGATGGAATGGATGATTATGTAAATACAAAACCTTTTATGGGAGACTTTGAAGGGGCTACCATGATGTCTTGGTTGAAACTTGATAATGGTTATAGTAGTAGAGGAGAAGTATGTGGTCAAGACAACTTTAAAATATTTGTTGGAGGAGATAGTAAAGTAAGAGCTTATGTTAAAACAGGTTCTTCAACTGTTTCTCATACATTAAAATTAGAAGATAGCACACCAGCCGATGGTTGGTATGGATATGTTCAAGCAAGAGTGAATGGTGGAGTATGGTTAAATTTTATGATTGATGGTTTTATGACAGATTGGTTAACGCCAGCATTTGGTTCAACTACAATAGAGTTAACGATAGATGCTGCAATAGGTGATACAATAGATATAAAGTATGTTAGAAATGGATCAACAGCAGCTGATAGAAATAAAGAGAAATTTTCTTTAACTAGAGAAGATGGAACAGTTTTATTAACCAAAGGATTTAATGTAAATCATACTAATACAACATATCCATTTACAGTAGTTTGTCCTTCTTGTTTTCCAGTTGTTTCAAAAACAGTAATTGGACCGATATTAGATAAAAACATGTGGTATAATGCTACGGCAAAATTTGACGGAGTTTCAGGTAGTTTATTTTTATATGTAAACGGAATTGAAGTGGGAAGCACAGCTACAGGTTTAGGTAATAAATTAAATATAAAAGATGATAATAGTGATTTTGCAATAGGAAGAGATGAGAAGAATACTAACAGATATTTTAAAGGTGCAATTGATGATGTTAGAGTTTATGATAAAGCGCTTAGTTTGATTCAAATGAGAGAGCAAATTTATCAGGAGGTAGAAAATATTGGAGGCAAGGTGTATGGTAGTACTATACCAAAAGCTATTGATAATGGAAGTTTAGATTGGTCAGATTTAAAATTATATTTCAATTTAGATTTAATTTTTGATGTAACAGTAATCGATAATTCTGCTTATTTAAAGAATGGATTTCTAAATAATATTTTTACTATACAAACACAAACGGCACCACTACCATATGTAGCAAATGCATCAGGAACTTGGACAACTACAGGAACATGGGAATACGGTAATGTTTGGGATATAGAAAATTTACCAAATAAAGATTGGGCAATAGTTCAGGTAACAAATAATGCCAAGGTTACTACAACAGCCAGTCATACACATTTAGGATTGTTAGTAGATGTTGGATCGGAATTAGAAATACAATCTGATCAATTATTGACTAATACAAGTTATTTAA
>Ga0209292_1004043_pt1 | contig 15748 bp, 14 predicted proteins | sample GOMGulsemesocosm_2_FD_184634 | JGI IMG/M metagenome (GOLD analysis project Ga0209292, IMG submission 184634) | Methane-oxidizing microbial communities from mesocosms in the Gulf of Mexico - GOM9C Gulf of Mexico (SPAdes) (version 2) | ecosystem: Environmental > Aquatic > Marine > Cold seeps... | reverse complement strand
TAGCCAAACTGTTAAAAGAAGGCGGCAACGTTTTACTACTGGATGAGCCGACCAATGATTTGGATGTTGAAACTTTGCGTGCGCTAGAGGATGCGTTATTAGCTTTCCCAGGTGCGGCGATTGTGATTTCCCATGACCGTTGGTTCCTTGACCGTATAGCGACTCATATTTTGGCTTACGAGGGTGATTCGAAAGCGGTCTTCTTCGAAGGTAATTACGCCGAATATGAAGCAGATTACAAACAGCGTACGGGTAATGATGCAACACCAACACGTATCAAGTACAAGCGTATCGATGCCTAAACGAAGTCAATAGCTCTTCACATTGAAGGGCTAACTTGGCCGAATACGTAGCAGACTACAAACAGCGTACGGGTAATGAAGCCACACCAACGCGTATCAAATACAAGCGCATTGATGCTTAATTAGCATTATCCGTTAAAGGCGTTGTTTGACGCCACATAAGGCCCTCAAACATGGTATGTTTAGAGGGCTTTTTTGTGTTTTATACATTTGCTTATCTAGATGTATGCTCTGCTCCAAAATTTCTTCGACACTTTCACCTCCAAAAGGACCTTGTATGCAGTTATCCGCTGAACAGGTTAAAGCCGCTCTGCCTTGGCATGACCTAGTGGAAGCCTTAAGAGACATATTTACTCGTAAGGTTGTCTCTCCTGTACGTCATCACCATGTGCTAAATGTGCCACACGAACAAGATGCCACCCTACTACTTATGCCAGCTTGGCTTGAAGGTGAATATTGTGGTGTAAAACAGGTATTTGTTTTTCCTAGCAACAACGACAAAGGGCTGCCAGGTCTTACCAGTAGTTATGTATTGAGCTCAGGGAAAACAGGAGAAACACTGGCCCAGTTAGAAGGCAATGAGCTAACGTCCCGTAGAACCGCTGCGGCTTCCGCCCTTGCCTCTGTTTACTTATCCCGAATTGATGCCACTCGATTGCTTATGATTGGTTCAGGCCGTATGGCTCGTAACCTGATTGCCGCCCACAGAGCCGTGCGCCCGTTACAACACATCAGTGTCTTTAATCACAATATTGAAGGTGCGCAAAAGCTGGTAAATGAACTCATTGCAGAAGGCATTGACGCCAGTGCCTGTCGTCAGCAAGAGTTACCAGAGGTTGCGGCTCAGGCTCACATTATAAGCTGTGCCACCATGAGTAAGCAGCCTATTATTAAAGGCGATTGGCTAAGCCCGGGTTGTCATCTTGATTTAGTGGGAGGCTTTACCCCTGAGATGCAAGAGGCCGATAACCAAGCCCTTAAAAAAGCACAGATTTTTGTTGATACCAGAGCAGGCACCCTGAGTGAGGCTGGCGATATTATCATTCCGTTAATGGCAGGCGATATCAAGGAAGATGACATCCAAGCAGAATTAACCGAACTTTGCTCAGAAACTCACCTTGGCCGTTTAGAGTTTAAGGATCCAGATAATACCATCACGCTGTTTAAATCTGTCGGGGATTCACGAGAAGACCTTGCTGCTGCTATTTTAGCGCTGAGCTCATTCAAGCATTAAAGAGCGTCACTAACAGTGATTTTATGAGGGTAAACTACCCCATTAAAAAAGCCTGATCAATGTCACTTGATCAGGCTTTTTATATTTTGCTTCATGCTGATTAAGGGCTAGATTCCCGTCACTCTTAGTAGTTTGTCAGCGATATAGTCTATGTGCGCTTCTTGCATGCCAGCGATATTAATACGACCGCTATCGACCAGATAAACCGCATGCTCTTGGCGCAATGCCTGTGCATGTTCTGGAGTAATCCCTAATACCGAAAACATGCCCTTATGCTGAGCAATAAAATCAAAATGTGTATTACCACTTTTATCTCTTAAAGCACCCGCAAGTTGCTCTCTTAAACCTTGCACTCGGTGACGCATGGTTTCTACTTCATTAAGCCAAGTTTGCTTAAGTGACGGATCACGCAATATCATGTCCACTAGGGCTGCACCATGATCAGGCGGCATAGTATAAGTACTACGAGCACATTCTAATAACCGCGTTTTAATCTTGTTACTCTGCTCGAGGGTTTTACCCACAATAACCGCCAAACCCGTACGCTCACGATAAAGGCCAAAGTTCTTAGAACAAGAGCTCGCGACCAGATAAGACTCAACACCTTCAGCAAGATGACGAAAACCTCTGACATCGGCTTCCATCCCATCACCAAAACCCTGATATGCAATATCAATGAAGGGTAAAAAGCCCTGTTTTTGAGCCATCAAAGTCAGTTGCTTCCAATCATCAAAAGACAAATCTGCCCCTGTTGGGTTATGACAGCAACCATGTAACAAGACCACATCATTGGGCCCAGCTTGAGCGATATCAGCCAGCATAGCCTGACTATTCACCAGCTTACTTTCGTTATCAAAGTAGGCGTAATAACGTACCTTAAGACCCGCTGTTTTCATAATAGGCGCGTGGTTAGCGTAACTTAAATCAGAGAGCCAAACCGTTGCATCCGGTGCAGACAGCTTTATCACGTCCGCCAACATGCGCAATGCACCACTGGCGCCTGGCGTTTGCACACCTACGGCACGGGCTTTACTCTCACCCTCACCGATTAATAAATCCATCATGGACGCATTAAAAGATTCATTACCCGGCATGCCAACATAGACCTTGGTGTCTTGCTCTGCTAACAGACGTGTTTCAGCCTGCTTTATCGCCAGCATAACTGGCGTATTTCCTAGGTTATCTCGGTATACCCCTATGCCCAAATCCACTTTGTGCGCTCTGGCATCTGCTCGACAGGCCACAGAAAGAGACAGAATAGGATCTGCAGCTGCGGCATTTAAATTATCTAAAATCATCGTTATACCTTTTATGAAAGCGTGAATGACATGAGTCGACTTCAAGCGACATTAAAACAAGGGTTAGTTAGCCTTATTAAAGGCCAGTATTTTACTCACTTTTACACCACTGGCACATAGAACACCAAAACAAATCAATGACATAGCTAAAACACCATTAATAGATAAGGTTTCTGCCAAAATAGGATAAGCCGCAATAGAGGCGATAACTGGGGTTAATGAGCCAAGCGCGGCGGTATTTTCTGCGCCTATCTTACGGATCGCAAAACCATAACTAAAACCTGTCACCAAACCCACCATGACACCTTGTATCAGAAACTGGGTCATAATGAGATTAAAATCAAGCGTCCCATTGACACCTAAAATACCTGAATCAATCAGTCCTAAGGCAAGCAATATAAGCAATATCGAACAGGACACCAAGCCCAGTAAACCGGTTGCAGCAAGAGGAGGCAGACCAGAGACTCGTAAACACACAGTGAATAACGCCCAGCAGAAGCTTGCCCCTAGAAAATACAAATCACCGGTCAATACTTGTCCCGAGTTAGCAAAAAAAGATTCCGCCAATAGTGTCACTATACCTATGGCAATCGCCGCTAAACCCATTAATCGCTGTGAGCTTAAAGGCTCCTTGTAAACCAATACCGCGATAGCAGTAACAAACAAAGGAAAGGTGCCAGGAATTAACAATCCCGCATGGGACACAGGGGCGAAATTCATGCCTTGTGAAGCCAAATAAAAGAAAGGCACACCGGCACCTAAACTTATTCCCCCTAATATGTGCACTGGTACCTTACGAATTTGCTGACGCGCTTGAAATGTAAAATAGGCAAAAAATAGTGCAGGCATGCCATAACGCATCATAGATAAATCAAACATGGTCAGTGTTGAACTTGCGCCCAATTTGACAGATATCAACCAACTCGCCCAAATACAGGCCGTGACAAGTGCTGAAATGACACCCAGATGATATTGCCTACCTTGGGCTAATACACGATATGCAGGGATAGTATTTGTACTGGACATAAGGCACCTCAAAAATCTTACTAGACTCAAATCACACACTTGAGTGGAACTGGATTGAGCTAATTATCAGTCAAGATAAGCGAGCATGTCCTTGCTAAATTGGCTAATATAAAGAAGAAAATAGGTGTTTTATACCAACTTCCCCATTCAATAATTACAAATATGCCAATATCTAGATAACTCAGGAGAAAGTAGCTAATGGATCTTATCGATTTTAATATTATTCAAGCATTACAGGAGGATGGTCGCTTAAGTAATGTCGAGCTGGCCGAGCGCATTAACCTATCCCCTTCACCTTGTTTAAGGCGGGTAAAAAGACTTGAGCAAGAAGGCGTTATTACCAGTTATCGCGCTAATTTAGATAGGGAGAAAGTGGGCTTACCTATGACTATTTTTGTTGATGTCACATTAGATAATAATAAAGATCACGCCAGCACAGAGTTTGAAAACGCCGTGTTAGAAAAGACCTATGTCATTTCGTGTTTTTTAGTTTCTGGAGTGGCGGATTACCGCTTAGAAATCGTTACTAAGGACCTGAAAGGCTATGAAGAGGCATTAAAACAAACCCAAGCCCTGCCCCATGTAAAAAGTATTAATAGTAACTTTGCTATTAGAGCCGTAAAGACAGCAGCTAGCCTGCCTTTGGTACATGGGCTCTAGGCATGCTAACTCTCATTCACAAAGTTCACCTCAAGCTTAATACCAGAAGGGTCATGTAAAAATACCTGCTGCATATTAAGTTGTGGCACCAGCTTTATATGATATTCGATATTAAGGGCGCTTAGCTTATCGGTAAATGCGTCTCTGCCGGTGAGGCGAAAGGCAAGGTGATCAAGAAAACCTGGGGCACTGCACCCTTGTCGTGTTTCATTTTGGCTAAGGTGAATAATGGGCTGCTCACCTTGGTACAACCAAAAACCATGATCACTAAAGTTGGGACGAAAACCTAATTCGAGTGAAAAAACCTCAATATAAAACTCTTTTACTTTTTCTAATAAAGCCAAGGGCGTACTAATATTGAAATGCTCAAACTGCATGGGCTTATCCTGAGTGAGTGTTTATTAACTCACCATAAAATAGACGCTTAGAAAATGCAGCTTTTATTTTTCATTGTTAGCAACACAGATTCTATTTCTGCCTTCATTTTTGGCTTGATAAAGGGCCATATCAACAGCATGGGACAAGGAAGTGTAATCACTGAAATCACAGGTTCTGGCCCATCCAGCACTAAAGCTGACTTGGAACTTAGCATCATTGTGATGAAAGACAAGATGGCTAAAACTTTCTCTGATTTCATTCATCAAATGTAATTGTTGTTGGTGACTATCACTTTTTAAGACCAGCATAAACTCTTCACCACCATAACGACCCAGTTTATCCGCCTTACGTAAACGCCCTTTTAATAGCTGACTTAACGCAATAATGACCTTATCGCCCGCCGCATGGCCATAGGTATCATTCACCTGTTTGAAATTGTCTAGATCAACCATCACTAAAGAAACAGACATAGACACATGTTTAGCGCTGGCAAACACCTTCATAGCACAGGCCACTATCATTTGGTGATTCAGTAGTCCTGTTAGGCTATCTTGCATGGTCTGGTTGCGTATAGTAACACCGCGTTTTACGCGACTTTTTATTTGAGTCACTATCGCTTCAATGGGCAAGTTTTTAGGCAATAAATCATCACACTCATCGTTAATGGCCAGTATTTTATTTTCTAATGAGTTGTCTGCACTTAAAAATATAATTGGCACTGCACTTAAATATTCGAATTGGCGAATAATACGAGCAAGCTCCAAACCTGAAATATCTGGCATATTGATATCAAAGACAAAAATATCGGGCTCAAACGCCTGCATCTCTTTAATCAAAATAGTGGGATCTGTGGTGGCAAATACCTCCAAACCTTGGCTCTCTAGGGTGAGTTTTAAATAGTTTAATACCGAGGTTTGATCATCTACTAAACACACCCTAGTGCTGGCCTCCCTATCCAATTTAAGTAGGCTACGAATATGGTTAACGATACGAGTCAGTTCGAGTGGTTTCACATAATGCTTTTTAAAATGAGCCCTAACGCTCTTTAACCGGCTATAAAAGTCATCATGGGTGAGGTACAAAAAACATGGAACATTTTGCTGATCTAAGGTTTGAGCCAAGCTAAAAGCGTCTTCATCTAATCGGTCAATCGCTGATTGCCCAATAATGACAAGATCAGGTAATCGCTGCTGAATTTCATGATTAATAACTTGGAATGAAGCAAAAGCATGGGCGTCAAAGTTAAATTCGCTCAATGCTTGTGCGAGGTCTTGAGCCTCTGAAAAAATGTTGTCTATGATGGCTATGTAAACAAGCCCATCACCATCGGACAGGTGAGCGCTTAACGTCATTCAATTATCCTTTTGATAAATAAAACATATCCTTGATCCTCCAAATATAGTCATTTTTTTTGACATGATGGAGTTATTTAAAGATTAGTAAAATTTATAGATTAGGAAAATAAAAAGTACAATTTATGAGCAGTGTTTACAAAAAGTTGCGTGATTAAATGACTGTAAGTAAATGGTTCACCTCCTATTTAAAGGAGGTGAACTTGTCGTTATGAGCGAGAAAGGACTCTCAAGCGGCTTTCAAACTCACCTCTATCCACATAACAGCCCTGTAAATAACGGGCACCGGTTTGAGGGTCAAACGCATCACGACCATGCAAAACACGACGATTATCAAATACCACCATTTCTCCGCCAGTGAGCATGATAGAGACCTTATAATCACCACTTTTAGTCATCTTCATAAAGGTTTGATAAGCGCGATAATAAGCCAGCATTAACTCTGGCGCCAGATCCAAGGTACTGGCCAAATGAGGGTTGAAACAAATTTCGTTAACGCGTCCTTCATCATCTAAATTAATCACGGCTTTACGGGCTCGTATATCATAATCATCATCATGAAAACGAAAGGGAATCAGGGTATTTACCAATAAATCAAACGCAGCGACATCGGCACGACGTAAATCTTCAGCGACAGCAAAACCATCACAAAAAATGGAACCACCGCCATCCGCATCATTCACTAAACAATGTAGGAACTGATATCCAGGAGGTAGTTCTTGGTTTGTGAGGTCAGTATGTAACGGTAAAGCAATTGAGGTGTAAGCCAAATTATTTGGTTTTGGCTTAGATTTAACTTCAAACTCAATGCCAAAATTTGTTTCTCGTAGAAAACCCACTTTTTTTGCAATTTGGGTACCGGCATCAACATTGTCTGCCAGTCCATCGACTATCGATAAACCATACGCTTGAGTATCTCGCAACCAAGATAAGAGCGCGCTGTCTTTTGTTAAAATCGCATCAGCTTGTGTACGCGGAATCTCGGTACTGGGAAGCTCACTACGCCATAATTGGGTATCGCTGAACGCAGGATCGGAGGCATGGTTACCAGGCTGATTATCATAGAGCCAAGTTAATTCAAACTCAGCTCGATAGCCTTCACTTTGCCAGCTCAGGGTGATTTTATTCCCTTCAATCGAAAATGCGTCAATATCGTCATCAAGGTTAATGCTGGTAAGATCAAAATGACGCTCTTTAGTATCAGGGTGGAAACCCGCAGGGTCATTATCCCTTAACCAAACATAAGGGTAATAGCTAACATGAGACTCATGCCAATGAATGACAAGCATGCGAAGAGACGTATCCAGTTGCACCTGATGAGACGCAGGCACAGAGTTATTTAATGCAGAAATAGGCATGATTAGACCTGTAGAAATAAATTTTAAAAAGAAGGCAACTCAATAAGCTTACACAGGGGCAAGCTCAAGCATTAATACTGGGGAGAAGGCCACCAATCGCTAGCCTTAAGATGGGGATGGCCTGCACGCTGGCCAATCACTGTAATCATGTATATTTTACAACCTAAATAAAAATAGTTAGCTGTTTTTTTGAATGTAAATAATCATTCACAACAAGTCAATAAAATGTCGTTTTTCATCATACTCACCCGTATTTTGGGCATAACTCATAAATAAGTCACGCTTTCATCCACACTTTTTAAAAATAGACCTAAATAACTCGCTTGTGGATAGTCTAAATAGCCTCTTCTTCATCTCTTAATGTCAGCACCTCATAACCCGTCTCAGTTACTAGGATGGTATGTTCCCACTGGGCAGATAATTTTTTATCTCGGGTAACCACTGTCCAACCATCTTTTTTGGTTTTTACCTTGGCTTGCCCTTGATTGATCATAGGCTCTATAGTGAATGTCATACCCGCAACGAGCTCCATGCCTGTATCCATATGGCCATAATGTAATACTTGCGGTTCTTCATGCATTTCACGACCAATGCCATGGCCACAATATTCCTTTACCACACTATAACCCGCCCCTTGAGCATGCTCTTGAATAGCAAAACCAATATCACCTAAGTGAGCACCGGGTTTCACTTTTTGGATTCCCTTACACATACTTTCATAGGTCGTTTTTGCCAGTTTTTTAGCGGCGACACTGGCATTGGGCATAAGGTACATTTTGCTCGAATCAGAAATAAAGCCATTCTTCTCTAGTGTGATGTCAATATTGATACTATCAGCCCCTTTTAACCGGTAAGTACTAGGCACACCATGACACACCACCTCATTGACTGAACTATTCAAGCAGAACTGATAATCATACTGACCCTTACTCGCGGGTCTGGCCTCCAGTTCATGCACTATAAAATGTTCAACTTTTTGGTCAATTTCCAAGGTAGTAATACCCACCTCAATAAAGTCATCTAGCATACTAAAAACCTGAGAAAGTAAGCGTGCAGATTCACGCATCAAATCAATTTCTGCAGCCGTTTTAATCATCGAAGTATTCATGAGGTCTTCCTTGCCACTTTTTTAATCACTAACATAAACTATTTAATTTCCACGACGGTCGCGCTCATTCGGTCATTGTTTTGGCTGATTTCATCTTCACGCTTTAGCTCTTGCTGAATAAGTTCATTAAAGGTCAGAGTTGGATTCAACTCTGCTAAACGGCCCATCTTTAACCAAAACTCAGCCTGTGAATTGATTGACCGAGACATGACATTACTGGATTTTCTAATCTCGTCATGTAACGGATCTGAAATTTTTACGATTCCCATTGTTAACCTACCTTAATCAAATATGCGCTACACTATACTTTATATACGATATATAGCAAAACACTATATATCAAATATCAAGCTAAATACTCTATACTTCTGTTTAAAACACGAAAAGTAGAAGGATTAAGTGATTAACAACATAAATAATCCTAACAATTTGAAATAAAAATTTACCAAAATACAAATACTGAACTAGTCTTTAAATACGCAGCTTAGCTTGCGTGATTGTTTTCTCCGTTTTTCAATTTCCACTGCGCCAGAAAAACGGCTAAACAATCACTTAAATTGTTTCCTTAATTCGCCTCTTTTTACACCCTACATCTTTGATCTAGGGTGTTTTTTTGTACTTTTTTAAGTATGAGTTAACGAACTCACTCTCGTTATCATTAACAGCCGCAAGTCAACCTCATAATGATAACGAAAATCATTTATAAGCGATTGAAAAATAACACTTTTACCACCTTTATTTACTTCCATTAATATTATTTATCTCTATACTTACGCTCAATCTTTAATCAAACAATTTTGTATTCCGAGGGAATTATGCAAGGTAGCAAGCTGGTCATTCAGACTCTAAATAAAGTTCTTAAAACCGAGTTAACCTCGATTAACCAATATTTTTTACATGCACGTATGTGTAAAAACTGGGGTTTGGATAGTCTTAACTCAACAAATTACAAAAAGTCTATCAAGGATATGAAGCAATCCGATGAGCTTATTGAGCGCGTACTTTTCCTTGAAGGTTTACCAAACCTACAACAATTGGGCCACCTTAATATTGGCGAGTCACCGGTTGAAATTATCAGCTGTAACCTCGCTTTTCAAACGGATCAAATTGCAGAACTGAAAGACGCCATCGCCCTTTGTGAAAAAGAGCAGGACTACATCAGTCGCGATTTACTTGAAGACATTCTTGAATATGAAGAAGAGCATCTCGATTGGCTTGAAACGCAAGAATTCTTAATCGCCAATACTGGCATAGAAAATTACCTACAATCACAAGTTTAATAAGGAGAGCTTAAATGAAAGGCAACCAACTCGTTATCGATGCTTTAAATAAACTACTTGCAAATGAATTGACCGCAATGGATCAATACTTCATTCACTCTCGTATGTATGATGATTGGGGGTTAAGTAAATTATTCGAACGTATTGATCATGAATTTGATGATGAGAAAGGCCACGCGGCCAAATTGATTGAGCGCATCTTGTTCTTAGAAGGGACACCTGACATGGTGACACGTGAAGCGATTCGCGTCGGTACAGATGTTCCTTCCATGTTAGAAAACGATCTAAAAGTAGAATATGACGTTGCTGCCATGCTGAAAGCAACGATTAAGATTTGTGAAGATGTACAAGACTATAATACCCGTGAAATGTTAGAAGTATTATTGGATGATACCGAAATCGATCATGCTTATTGGCTAGAAAAGCAACTGGGCCTCATCAAGATGCTTGGTTTGCCAAACTACCTACAGTCTCAAATGTAAATTTTCATATTAGAATAATCCAATATGAAAAAGCATAAAAAAGCCGTCTCACTGGGACGGCTTTTTTTGTTCTAATTGGCAAGCTTTGAAACTGGTATTAAAGAGTACGACCTAATAATAAATTCAGCTCCTTATGTTTTTCCTGCATAATTTCAGAGCACTTCGCCATTAATGCTGGAATATCATGTTCAGTTAAGCCCTTAGTCGAAATAGGCGACAGCATTTCTACCAATACCTTGCCATTATCCCAACGGTTCCACTTCACCTGTCTATGGGTATTACTGCATACAATAGGTACGATTGGCACTCCAGCTTGAATAGCGGCATGAAAAGCCCCCGCCTTGAAGGGCAAAAAACCACGCCCTCGACTGCGAGAACCTTCAGGAAACATCCAAATAGACAAACCAGTATCACGCATCTTAGTTACTATCTGATCTATGGTCGCAATCGCTTTTTTACGGTTACTACGGTTAAGTAAAAAGTTACCGCTAATCCAATATAAAAGACCAAAAATAGGTAACCAGACAATGCTCTTTTTACCCACGCTCACGGTGCGTTTTGGCACAGCATGAGTCAAGGTAAAGGGGTCAAAATTATTCTGATGATTGGCGATATACACAGCCTGCTTAACCTTCTGAGCGTCTTCATTCCGTGTTACTTCAACCGTTAAACCTAAAATAGTAGACGCATGTTGAAACCAACGCGTAATCACATACACTTTATTTTTAGAGTTTGCGTAAAAAGGAAAAACAAACAGTCCATAAAGCGTCACACACATTAATAATAGGGTCAGTAGTAACACTCGAATGAGATACAACATAAAGCAGTCCAATACCAGTTAAGCGCGCATTATAACGTTATTCATTTTTTTATAACATCCACTTAGCTTTATGTAAGTAAGCGTTAATAAAATAGATCTAAATACATATAGTGACAACAAACCTACTCTTCAGTAATAAAAAGGTACATAAGTTTTCAAAGAGTTTAGAAAACCCAATTATACTTACCATTGAACAATAGACATGACGAAAAATTATTATCATATTAATAGGGATTTTTTGAGATAAGCGTGCTTGTTTTTTTGGCACATTTTTATGTCATATAAATAATTATCCTAACTGAGATTTTTAGCCATGTTCAATAGTATTAAAATAGTCCACAAAATCTATTTCTTAGGCCTCTCCCTACTCTGTATTATTCTTGCTGTCGGTTTGATTGGTTTAACCCAAATGAAGAAAATTGGTGATGAAATCATAGATATTGCCGAAATCGACATTCCCCTTAATAATATTGTAACGCATATTACGGAACATCAACTCACCCAAGTTATTGAGTTAGAACGCGCCGTTTTTAATGCTGTCTTAAATAAATATGCAGGAGGTCATCACGAACAGGAGATAGCACATCATATTCAAGAAGTAAGGACAATATCTAAAGCTATAGAGCATGAATTTGTTGAAGCAGAAGAACTTCTTGAGAAGGCACTTCACATAGCTCATAGTCCAGTAGCTCTAAAAAAAATGGTCGAGTTACAAGAGAAAATTCTGTTAATTGATTCTCATTTTGTCAGAACAGAACATGAATCTTTTGAGCTTGTTGATTTATTAGCAGCGAATAAATTAGATCAAGCACTAGTACTGTTGCCGACCCTAGAGAAGCATCAAACTGAACTTGATAACGAGTTAATTGCAATCCTGGATGAGATTCAAAACTTTACCACCGAATCGACACTAACAGCCGAACATGATGAAAAAAATGCAATCAGCCTTATCACCATGGTACTCATAGGCGCTGTTATTTTTGCTCTGCTGCTTCCGGTTGTTATAGGTCGCTCTATTACTCGTCCAATTCACTTTCTGCAAACACGTTTGGAAGAAATTACAACAGGGGATGGTGACCTGACTTTACGAATTAACAGCCCAATGAAGGACGAAATTGGTGAAGTTTCAAACTCTTTTGATTTATTTATTGATCAACTCGCCAGCACCATAAGGAAAATAGCAGATTCAAGTACTGCCTTAGAGAAATCTTCGTCTACAGCAACACGCATTATGGAAGAAGCACAGCAGTCTATTAAAACCCAGCAGGGTGAAACCACTATTGTGTCTAATGCCGTGTCTGAAATGAATACCGCCACCCAAGAAGTAGCACTCAATACCGCCTCTGCGGCTCACATTGCTGAACAAGTAAAAGAGAGTGTCGAGGTTGGTAAACGTTCTGCCGACGAAACCCAAGAAATTATCCGCGATATGGCCCATGAGGTTACCAAAACATCGAAAGACATCGAAACCTTAGCCAAAGAAACCGAGAGTATCGGCACGGTTTTAGACGCGATACGCGGTATTGCAGAGCAAACGAATCTATTGGCATTAAATGCCGCAATCGAGGCTGCACGAGCAGGTGAAACCGGTAGAGGTTTTGCCGTGGTTGCCGATGAGGTTCGCTCTCTGGCACAAAGAACTCAAGAGTCGACAGTTGATATTCAAGAACTGGTCGAAAAACTACAAAAAGAAGCCAGCCAGGCCGTATCCAGTATGCAAAATGGTAACAAGAAAACCGAAGCCTGTTTATCGAAAAGCACAGAAACAAGCCATGCTTTTGAAGAGGCCTATGAAGCCGTTAGTAAGATATCAGACCTTAATATTCAGATAGCCACCGCCGTAGAAGAGCAATCCCATGTGACAGCCGAAATAACCACTAACCTACAAAATATACAAGATATTGCATTAAGTACCACTGAAGGGGCAGAAAATACCGCTATCGCAAACGAGCAAATCACTCAACAGGTTATTGAGCTAAATAATACCATCCATCAATTTAAAATTTAAACCAACACATTATAATTCGAAGAGACAATTAAGAGCCTGAAATTTTATTACAGGCTCTTTTTTTAAGCCTTTATATTTGCTTTTTATATTCATTTAACCTCTTAAACAAACTTTGTTTATATACAAAAAACAATAAACCTACCTAATATCTCTATCTAATCACGACAAAATGTTGCACATTTATGACCTTGTCGACTTTATCACTGTTTATATAAATTGATTCTGTTATGTAATAGAAGTGACATCTTTTGCGGTTTTAATGGTTTCACTATTTAAATGCCGCAGTATGTCGAACAAAAAAAGTGTTATCTGATATTCAATAAGCGTCATTAAAAATAATCATAAAAAATAATTCAAACGTTTGTAAGAGGGATATATGAATAAGTTCAGTAAAGCATTATTAACCGGAACTATTATTGCTAGTTTACCTATGACTTCTGTTGCCGCAGAAATCAAAAACGTCATCCTTATGATAGGCGATGGCATGGGGCCACAACAGGTTGGCCTACTTGAAACCTACGCGAAACATGCGCCGAATTCTATTTATAAAGGCCGCACTACGTCTCTCGCGCAATTAGCTAAAGAAGGTGTCATTGGTGCCTCTTTAACTAACCCAAGCGATGCAATTGTGGTTGATTCAGCCTGCTCTGCAACGCAATTAGCTACAGGTATTTACTCAGGTTCAGAGGTCATTGGTATTGATTCCGATGGTAACCATGTGGAAACCATCTTAGAAAAAGCACAACGTCTAGGCAAAGCGACAGGTCTTGTCTCTGATACACGTCTTACCCATGCGACACCCGCCGCATTTGCAGCACACCAACCGCATAGGTCATTAGAGAATGAAATTGCCGTCGATATGCTAGAGACAGGCGTTGATGTCATGTTGTCTGGCGGTTTACGTTATTTCATCCCTAAATCAACCAATGATAAAGGGGCTGTGTATAACGAACTAAAAGAAATGACTGAAGGCAGTGTTTATCTAAAATCAAAGCGTAAAGATGAGCGTAACCTTTTGATCGAAGCCGAAGATGCAGGTTATGACCTTGCCTTTAACCGCTCTCAACTTGACTCTCAATCCGGTGACAAACTACTCGGCTTATTTGCTTACTCTGGCATGGCGGATGGTGCAGAATATCGCATGACCAAAAACTCACCAGAACGCACCCAACCTAGCCTACAAGAGATGACAGAAAAAGCACTGACTGTATTAGAAAAAGATGAGGATGGCTTCTTTCTTATGGTCGAAGGCGGTCAAATTGACTGGGCTGGACACTCTAATGATGCCGGCACCATGTTGAATGAAATGGTGAAATTTGATGAAGCCGTTAGCAGTGTTTATCAATGGGCAGCAGGTCGTGATGATACGCTAATCATAGTAACCGCCGACCATGAAACCGGCTCTTTTGGTTTTAGTTATTCTTCAGACAAACTACCAGCAGCTCAAAAACGCTCAGGTGAAGCCTTTGAAAACAGAGACTACAAACCTAACTTCAACTTTGGTAGCTTTGATATTCTAGATGGTTTGTATAACCAGAAGATGAGTTTCTATGCCATGACAAGTAAGTTTGGCAAGTTGGATAAAGCTGAGCAAACACCTGCGGCCTTAGTAAAAATTGTTAACGCTAACTCTGATTTCAAAATTAATGAAGAGCAAGCTAAGCGCATCCTAACGGATAAAGCGAACCCATATCACTCTGAAGGTCACTCATATTTATCGGCTAAAGATGTACCTGCCATCACTGATTTTGATGCTTTCTTCCCATACAACGACCGTGGCAATCTTATGGGACGTGAAATGGCGACGGATCAAAATATCGTATGGGGAACAGGAACACATACAGCGATACCTGTGAATGTTTTTGCATGGGGACCTGCAAGCAAAATATTGCCAGTGTCATCTATCATGCACCATTCTGAATTAGGTCAATATATGAAAAACCAGATTAAATAATGATTTAACTGGCGCTTCAATTATTAAAAGGTCAACTTAGGTTGGCCTTTTTTTATGAATGCGTGTCCCTTCCTTAATAAAAGCAATCAGATTAATGAATCATGATTCAGTGACATATTTAAGCCTTGCTATTCAATACAAAGCTGGTTAAGTTTATATATATTGTTAATCATATAAACTTTTGTTAGCGAGACGTATTATGTCTGAGCAAGAAACCAGAGTATTAACTGCCGTAAAAAAAAGCCCTTTGGCTTCACAACAAGAACTCGCTAACCAGCTAGGTATGAGCCGAGAGTCTGTTGCGGGCCATATCATGCGTCTTACCAATAAAGGCCTGATTTTGGGTAAAGGTTATATTGTGCCGGAAGACAATAATATCGTGGTCATAGGTGGCTGTAACCTTGATATTTGTGGTCGTGCCCTTTCACAGCTTCGCCTTGAAGATTCCAACCTAGGTCAAATTAGCCAAAGTGCAGGTGGTGTTGGCC
>Ga0209292_1004042_pt1 | contig 15751 bp, 12 predicted proteins | sample GOMGulsemesocosm_2_FD_184634 | JGI IMG/M metagenome (GOLD analysis project Ga0209292, IMG submission 184634) | Methane-oxidizing microbial communities from mesocosms in the Gulf of Mexico - GOM9C Gulf of Mexico (SPAdes) (version 2) | ecosystem: Environmental > Aquatic > Marine > Cold seeps... | reverse complement strand
CATATCCGTTTGTTGTAAATAGCCAGGTAAAGCTCTAAGAGAATGATCATAAGGTAAAATGGCTAAACTTGAATACTGCAAAGCATTACGATTCCAAATACCTAACAATGCCATTAACACCGGCATATTCTGCTCAAATGGAGTATCTAGGAAATGTTGATCCATTTCATAAGCGCCCTGCTTCAGCTTATTAAAATTTTCATTGCCAATAACTAGAGCAAGCGGCAGACCTACTGCGGACCAAAGTGAAAAACGGCCGCCAACCCAATCCCACATTGGGAGAATATTTTTCTCTAAAACTCCAAACTCAGTCGCTTTAACAATATTAGTACTTACCGCAAACCATTGCTTTTCAATAATCCTAGAATCACCTGATTGCTTCAGCATCCAGTTTTTAACGGCTAATGCATTAAGCAAGGTTTCTTGTGTGGTAAACGTTTTTGAAATTACGACGACTAATGTGGTTTCGACATTAAGTTTAGCCAGTTTTTCTTCAACCGCGGCACCATCAACATTAGCAAGAACATGTGCTTTCAGGCCAGTAGTGTGAAACGTAGTTAACGCAGAAAGCGCTACTTTAATACCGTAATATGAACCGCCGATGCCAATAGCGATAACATCGGTAAACTTTTCACTAGAGGCCGATAATAAGGCTCCTGAGCTGATATCATTAACAATATCGGCCATGTGCTGCTCAGTTTCAATAACTTCATCCGCTTGAGCACCTAGAATAATTTTCTTAGTTTCATTAGGAGAACGAAGTATACTATGAAGAACAGCACGCTTTTCGGTGTTGTTTATTATTGCACCTGAAAACTGAGCTTTAATTTTCTCGGTTAATTTCGACGTTTCTGCTAAATCAAAAAGTTGGTTAAGTTCTTCGTTGGTAATGTTTTGTTTTGAATAATCTAGGTAAAGTCCCTTAGTATTTATTGAATAATCATCAACCCGGTCACTATTTACAAATAATGAACTTATTGAGCGTGATTTAGCTTGAGTAGCAAGTAGTGAAAGAGAAGGGATATCCATATGATTACTTTTCATTGATTAAAAGGCTAAAAATGGTTAACAATATAAAATTTAAAATGGTGCTGAATAACATTCAGCACCATGGGTAGTTAAAGACTACCTCATCAATTCAGTCAAATAAGCTCTAAAGTCATCCCCTAAATCCGGATGACGTAAACCATATTCAACATTAGCTTTCATATAACCAAGCTTAGAACCACAATCGTGTGATTTACCTGTCATATGAAACGCTTCAACGGTTTCTTTTTCCATCAGCATAGCAATAGCATCAGTTAACTGAATTTCATCGCCAGCACCTGGTGGTGTTAACTTCAATAACTCCCATATTTTCTCAGACAACACATAACGACCTACAACCGCTAAGTTCGAAGGTGCATCTTCAACAGCTGGCTTTTCAACAATTGCTGTCATTGCTTTTGATTCACCTGGGGATAAATCATGCCCGGCACAATCAACTACTCCATAACTACTTACTTGGTCCATAGGTACAGGTTCTACCATTATCTGGCTATAACCACCTACTTCATTATATCGAGTTAACATTGCTGATAAGTTTTCAGTTTTCAAATCCGCAGATACATCATCTAAAATAACATCAGGGAGTACAACCACAAAAGGTTGGTTACCGATAATAGGTCGCGCTTTTAAAACCGCATGGCCTAAGCCTTTAGCTTCACCTTGACGAACATGTAATATAGTTACATCTTTTGGGCAAATAGCTTGAATTTCATCTAATAACTGACGTTTAACACGGTTCTCTAACGTTGTTTCAAGTTCAAACGATTTATCGAAATGGTTTTCAATCGCATTTTTTGAAGAATGTGTCACTAAAACAATTTCTTTAATACCTGCAGCAACACATTCATTAACGATATGTTGGATCATTGGTTTATCAACTATTGGAAGCATTTCTTTTGGGATTGCTTTAGTTGCTGGTAGCATACGCGTACCTAAACCTGCTACGGGTATTACTGCTTTTGTTATTTTGTTTGTCATTTTCGTCCTTAAATTTTACTGATAATTAACTCTAAAAATACTTTAATCGAATGTTACGAATAATAATTATCCGTCAATTAAAATGAATAAACGATATCAATTAAAATCGTTTTGTAAATGAAATATAAGTACTTATTATTTGTACCTGGCAATTTATCCATATTATAAAACTATATCAATACAACATGTTCAAACTTCAATAGTTAATCAATTCATAATTTTCTGACCTTCGCCATAAATCAGAAAAAATTAATCGTGAATAATACGAATAAAAACCGAAGATATTCAATTTTAATGAAAAGTATATGATCTATATAAGCTACTCTATAAAACCTATAGAGTAACTTTTTCTTTAGCTTTCCAAACCAAATCGCAAATACCATCTTTTGGCACAAAACCAGTAGGTGCCTGCAGTAATAAACGACGAATATCTTCGTGAGCAAATTGATGACAAGCTTCATCAAGTTTGATTAATATTTTCTCAAGCTCATTCCAAGACAGCCAAGTTTCGTGAGCGGACATAATACGACGATGATCTGTTTGAGTGACATCGTCGCCAATCAATAACTCTTCAAATAATTTCTCACCTGGCCTTAACCCCGTGTACTCAATAGCAATATCACCATCGGGGTTCTGCTTATCATTCACGGTCATGCCACTTAACCGGATCATTTTCGCTGCTAAATCTGAAATTTTAACTGGATCGCCCATATCTAACACAAAAACATCTCCACCTTTACCCATTGATCCCGCTTGTATAACTAATTGCGATGCTTCGGGTATGGTCATAAAATAACGAATGATTTCGGGATGAGTTACGGTAACTGGGCCACCATTTTTAATCTGAGCTCTAAATAAGGGCACTACAGAGCCAGAAGACCCCAGTACATTTCCAAAACGCACCATACAAAAACGAGTGTTTCCTTTTCCTTGCCTAGTTTTATCGGCTAATGCTTGAAGAACCAATTCAGCCATACGCTTGGTTGTTCCCATAACATTCGTAGGTCGTACGGCTTTATCGGTAGAGATTAACACGAATGTCTCCACTTGAGCTTCTATAGCAGCTTCAGCAACAAATAAAGTACCAAAAATATTATTCCTAACACCCTCAATAACATTGTGTTCAACCACTGGTACATGCTTATATGCTGCGGCATGATAAATAGTTTGAACACTAAATGTTCGCATTATAGTTAACAAGCGATTTTTATGCTGAACAGAGCCCAATAGAGGCACTATCGTTAAGTCATAATCGAGTTTATTTGCTAATGATTGCAGCTCACCATTAATTTTATATAAGGCAAATTCAGAGAGTTCCATGAGAACAACCTTTTTAGGTCGTTGAATTAGAATTTGACGGCACAGTTCTGAGCCAATTGAGCCACCGGCTCCTGTAATCATTACGACTTTATCAGTTATATTGGCTTGCAATAATTCTTTATTCGGCTTGACAGAATCTCTACCTAATAAATCTTCAATAGATACTTCATGTAACTCATCAATTTTTGCTTTGCCACTTACTAAATCTGCAGAACCTGGAATAGAAAGGATTTCGACAGAAAAATTTTCTAGGCGACTGAGTACTTTAGCAATTCTTTTTTTATTATCACGTGGCATAGCTAATAAAACACGTTTAATGGAATATTTTTCAATTAAATTGTTTATTTCAGCTCGGCTAAAAACAGTGATCCCTTGAATAGTGCTTTTTTGTATTCTTTTATCATCATCAATAAAAGCTATGGGAGAATACTCACTTCCATGAATTAACGATTGTGCCAACTGTCGACCTGAAGAGCCAGCACCGTAAATAATGACATCCTCCTTTATTATACTTTGTTTATTCAACAATACAGACCGAATAAAAAAACGGCTACCTCCAACTAATATCATAAAGAATGCCGCAAAAACTATTGGCACAGTTCGTGGTAATGGCACGTGTAAATAAAAAGATAATAATATTAAAGAGAAAGTTGAAAGAAGCACAGCTAACGAAATAGAGATCGCAGCTTTATTACTAATAAAACGGATTACCGCACGATATAACCCTAATTTAACATTAATGGCAAGAGCTATAGGTAATAAGAAAAATAAAAGCGTCCAATATTCTTGGTTACTAAAGATAGATACAGTATCTAACCTTACTAACATTGCAGCCCAAAATGCGATAGCTACAAAAAACAAATCAGCAAAAACACTAATAACACGTTTTATTGGGCGAGGAGCCCTAAACAAAAAATTCATAGAAGAAACAGGTACACTCATATACATTATAACATCCGAGTTACTTACTCAAAATCAGAGCTATCAACTTAATCCGTTAATACTGAAAGCAAGAGGTAGGTAGTAAATGCGTGCATTATACACAAATCTACATACCTTGCTGTAGTTTAGCTTAATATATTTTATTGTCCTGCTTGTTTTATTATATTATCGAGAACAGAACAAGTTTTAGCTATTTCATCAACTGTTAATGTTGGATGTACTAAAAACATTAAACTAGTTTCACCTAATTCTTTAGCAATAGGCAGTGACTGTTTAGGCCGAAAAGTCGTATTATCAAATGCTTTCTCTAAATATACTTCAGAACATGATCCTTGAAAGCAAGGCACACCTAGAGCATTAACTTCATTAACAATACGATCTCTTGTCCATTGCTCATTTAACAATTCAGGTTTAACAAATGCATAATACTTATATTGTGCATGCTGAACATGATTAGGCACTTCAACTATACGGATACAATTATACTTAGATAATGTACCCTCTATTGCATTAGCGTTGCTATTTCTATTATCAAACCACGCACCCATTCGCTTTAATTGAATACGTCCTATAGCTGACTGCATTTCGGTTAAACGCCAATTAGTACCAAAGCTTTCATGTAACCATCGGAACCCTGGAGGATGTTCTTTATTGTAAATGGCATCCCATGATTTACCATGATCTTTATATGCCCACATTTTTTTCCATAAGGTCCCATCATTAGTGGTAACCATTCCGCCTTCACCACCGGTAGTCATTATTTTATCCTGACAGAATGACCAAGCACTTATATGTCCAATAGAGCCAACAGACTTACCTTTATATTTTGCGCCATGTGCCTGAGCGCAATCTTCTATCACTTTAATGTTAAACTCATTAGCCAAAGACATGATTTCGTCCATTTCACATGGCATACCAGCCAAATGCACACATATAATTGCTTTTGTATTTTCCGACATTACCGATAAAATTGTTTCGGCCTTAATATTTTGACTATTAGCATCTACATCCGCAAAAACAGGTCTAGCACCTGCTGTCACTATAGAGCTAGCAGATGCTAAAAAGGTGCGGGAAGTAACAATTACTTCATCCGATTTACTGCCCCCGTTACTTGAGCCGACTCCTAAAGCCACAAGCGCCAAATCAAGAGCTAAAGTCCCATTAGATAAAGCTATAGCATGTTTACAGTCAGTAAATTTAGCAAATTCCTTTTCAAATTCACGACCTTCTGTACCAGTCCAATAATTAACTTTATTTGATAGTAAAACTGAAGATACTTTATCGGCTTCTTCCTTTGTAAAAGAAGGCCATGGAGATAATTTTGTGTTTAACATACTTAACCTAATATTGTTTTTAAAATGCACTTTAAATCTGTTATTAAAGAATAATGCTTTATATATTCTTTGTTCATTTTAACTTTGGTAGGGAATATCACATTCTTATTATATAGTTCAGGATCTAATTGATTTGCTAGAATTTCTTCTTCATTTTTATAAAATAATGTAGCTGGTCCTGTAATGCCAGGTTTTAGAGTTAAAATTACACGATCTTCACCTTCAAGTTCATCTGCAAATCCAGGAACGTCTGGCCTTGGTCCAACAAAACTCATTTCACCTTTCAAAACATTTATTAGTTGAGGTAACTCATCAATTTTTGTTTTCCTAAGAAATGCTCCAACTTTTGTTATCCTAGGATCTACTGAACTTGTTACGGTCGTTGTAACTTCCTCTGACGATTTCATAGTCTGTAATTTAATTACCCTGAAAATATTGCCATGTTGTCCAATTCTATTTTGAATAAAAAAACCTGCTTCTCCGGTACTTAATCTAGCTAATATCCAGCCTATTAATATTAACCACCATAAAAAAATCAAACCTAGTAGAGAAAAAATGAAATCAAATGAGCGCTTAATAAAATTAGATTCTTCTGTCAGACCATTAAAGCTTCGTGTCATAACCTAACCTTCGCATATCATCTTCAATCAAAGGAAGTATTTCATTATATTCATCAACACTTAATTCTTTTCGACCTTTACCTATGCTTCTAGCTGAGACTTTACTTGTTATTGATTTTAAAACCTCATCGGTAACATCCTCTTCAAGAAAAGTAGCTAATTTCAAAAACTCTTCTTTGGGGTTTTGCACAAAATTTTCATACGATAAAGAATAAACGTTTACTGAATCCAGTTTTTTTAAATCTAACTCGGCTTTATTTAAACATGCCTTCCATTGTAAAGCGCATATTCCTAATAATGAATTATTAGATAAGATATCATTCATATTAGGTAACGTTGGCCCCCAATATGCGAGTCTCTTTTCTTTTGAAAATAACTTATATATTCGATGATATAAGTAACGAGCACCATAAATAGGCAAATCTGTCAACGGTACATACTTTATTTTCTTTAATAGGTATGGTATATCGAGGGGTGCAGTCCATCGGTGTTTTGCCGATCCAATAACATCAAAGCCATCCCGAGTAATAAACACATATTTAGCTTCAGGGAAAATTTCATTTATGAAGTCTACTCGCAGAGAACTAGCACAGGTTTTTTCAATTACTTTTCTTGCTCCAGAAGCTTTCTTAAACTTAGTAAATTGGTTCCTAATATATGACTTTACTTCAGGCCTAGCTTCCAACGAAGATAGTTGATCACTCGGAAAATCTACATTACCATGCTTCCAAATATAGTTAATCTCGTCGCATTGCCAAGTTTCCAATCCATCAATACTTGCTAACATATCCCTTAACATATTTGTCCCTGACCGAGGGGCACCAATAACCATAACTTTATCATTCATGTTCTAACTCCCTATATAAATCAGACCATGTATCCAACTGATTTTGTTCACCAAAAGTAACTAGGTACTTTTGAATAATACTTTCTCTATCTAACCTAGATTCTTTATGCTGATTATACGCGACTATCAACGCATCTTTTATGCTGTTAACACTCCCCGAATCAGCAGTAAAGCCTAAATGATTATCAACAACAAATTTAGATAACTCGGAATCTTTTTCTACAACTACAAATAAAGGACAACCTTGCTCTAAATATGTCATTGTTTTGCTCGGATAAGCATATTTGATGATCTCAGGTTGAAGGCTTACAATTCCTAATTCTGAATCTTTAATTAGTTCTTTAGCATGTTTTACAGATACTTGTGGGAAAAATTTTATCATGCCTTTGGGTATATCTTCTGCTAATAATTTTATTGATCTTAATGCTTTACCTTCACCTAAAAACACTAGCTCAAAATCATCGAGTTTACCTATTCCTTTTATTGCTAAAATTATGTCTTCAAGCCCTTGAAACCTACCTATATTACCAGCAAAAATAACTCGAAAAATATCTTTTGAACTTTTTAAATATTTGGAGTTTAATTGCTCTTGATTATCCCTATTTAGGTTACTAGGTAACGCAAAATTATTAATAATTGTTATATGGGCTAGATCTTCTGCCAACTCATTTCTAGTTTGTAAACTTTTTGCCATATCGTCAGATAAAACAACAACTCTACTTGCATTTTTACAAGCGAATGAATCTAATTTATTAAAAGTTTTATAAACAAACGAGTTTGAAAACTCACCAGATAAACGCCCAATTTCTGGGTGGATATCCATACAATGATAGATAAACTTTGTATTGGTGAATTTTGCAGCAAGTGCAGTAAAAAAACCAGCCAAAACTGGTGGAGCCGTTGAAATAGAAACAACGTCAAAATTTCGATTCATTAATATAAAAATAAAAACTTTTATAGGAAAGTATAAAAAATTTAAAAACCCGGCTAACTTTTGATTAAATTTATTAATCAAAGCAAACCTTCTAATTATTCCTTTCGCTCCAAAGCTCTCAATTTTCTGTTCACTAGATGAGTTTGATTTATATGAAGGTTGTGTTGATAAAACTGTTACTTCGTGCCCATCGTTATCCAGCCGTTCAGCTATAATTTTTAACATGACCGCATACGGGGGAGTGTCAGGCCAGAAGTGTTTATGAATTAAAAGTACTTTCATATATTACCATTCGTACCGACTAAAGTTTTCTAAATTTTTCCATCTATTAGTTAATTTAGTAGTGCCTAGTATTAACTTTAAAACGCGTAAGGAAGTATTTTCTACAGTATATTCTATTGGCAATTCTCGCTTTGGATATAGATTTTCTTCTTGTGTTACTAGATCTACCGCCGACATCAATACATCAGCATCGAGTCCAGACAATACAATTGACCCAGCATCAAGTGCTTCAGGTCGTTCAATAGATTGCCTAATAGTGACAGCTGGAAAGTCTAACATTGCAGATTCTTCGGCGATTGTTCCACTGTCTGATACTGCACAGAATGAATCTTTTTGAAGTTTATTATAATCAAAAAAACCAAAAGGTTTTAAAAATCTAATATCACGAATACTAACATCTAAATCTAAAGTCTCTAGACGGTTCTTAGTTCTAGGATGGGTTGAGACAACAATTGGATAACCGTATTTATCATGAAGTTCGTTTAAACAATTCACAACTTTTCGTAAGCTATCAGGATTATCCACATTTTCTTCTCGATGAACGCTAACAATAAAGTATTTACCCTTCTCAAGTTCAAGCGTTTTCAGAATATTACTAGCTTCTATTTCAGCCATCTTAGAGTTCAATACTTCTAACATTGGAGAGCCCGTGACATAAATAAAGCGATGATTTAAGCCTTCACTGATTAAGTGACGACGTGCATGCTCTGTATATACCAAATTAAAATCGGCTAAGTGATCAACTACCTTTCGGTTAATCTCTTCTGGTACATTAGCATCAAAACTACGATTACCCGCTTCCATATGATAAGTCGGTATCTTCATACGTTTTGCCATCATAATAGCAATCGCACTATTAGTATCACCCAACACTAAAACAGCATCAGGTTTTTCTTTTAAGATAACTTCTTCAGTTTTTATTAAAATTTCACCTAATACTTTACCCAATGACGAGGTATCAACATTTAAAAAATAATCAGGTTCACGAACACTTAACTCATCAAAAAAAACTTGATTCAACTCATAATCATAATTTTGACCTGTATGGACTAACTTATGTTCTGTAAACTTCTCTAAAGTTTCCATTACAGATGCAAGGCGAATTATTTCAGGACGAGTGCCTAAAATAGTCATAACTTTTAATTTTTTCACGATTTAAACCTTATGGTAAATTGTATCAGGGGTTTCGGGATCGAATATCTCATTAGCCCATAGCATTACAAACATTTCATCATCGCCAACATTGGTAATATCATGTGACCACCCTGGTACTGTTTCTACTACCTGAGGCTTATCACCAGATGTCAATAAGTCATAATACTCGTTAGTTACTATATGCCGGAAGCCAAACTTTGCTTTACCTTTTACAACAAGGAATTTCTCATTTTTACTATGATGATAGTGACCACCTCTAGTTATTCCAGGATGAGCTGAAAAAAATGAAAATTGCCCTGAATCTTTAGTCTTTAACATTTCAACAAATATACCACGTGGATCTTCATGTTTTGTCAACAAATAACTGAATTCAGAAGGCTTAAAGTAGCTTATATACGTCGAGTACAATGCTCGGGTTAAATCTGTTCCTACTCTCTCAATAACTGCTGACGTCTTACTTTCTTTAAAAAGAGCTAATTGTTTAACCAAGTTACCAACAGTAATTTGGTGAACAGGTTGCACTTCTGTGCTTTCAACCTTCTCACTGTTCTGAAAGCTTCGTATAACACTAATGAACTCATTTACAACATCATCTATATAAACCAAGTTTATCAAGGCTTCAGAGTTGTTAATTTGAATAGGTAAATCATTAATAGTGTTATAGCAGAAAGTAGCTACCGCAGAGTTATAGTTTGGCTTACACCACTTACCAAAAACATTTGGCAAGCGATAATTATAAATCAAGTTACCATTATTCTCTGAAAGTAAGTTCAATGCTTCTTCAGCCAGTCTCTTACTAAGACCATAAGAGTTATCGAGCTCTGCTTGTACAGATGATGAATATATAACAGGAGTTGTTAAATTATTATTTTGCAATATATCTGCAAGGTTTGTTGTTAAATCTGTGTTGCCTTCTAGGAATTCACTTTCATTCTTAGGACGATTAATTCCTGCCAAATGTACAATGAAATTACAATCTTTAACTTTAGATTCTAAATCTGATATAGAATCACTTCTTAAAAAAGTAGAGAATGTAATGTTTTCCTCCCTTAATCGAACAAGCAAGTTTTTACCAACAAATCCATTTGAACCTGTAACAAGTACTTTCATAACATTCCTACGACTTATTCCAATTAGCGAGTTCGTCTCTTACTTCAGAAAGTGATAACAACACTTCTTTTACTTGCTCAACATTTAACTGTTCAGTGTTATGAGAGTGATAATCATCAAGTAAATGCTCTTCTTTAATTCCTTCGGTGAAATATTTTTCATAATTTAGATCGCGATCATCCATTGAAACGCGATAATATTCACTTAAGTCTTCAGATCTAGAAAGCTCTTCTATTGACGCTAAAGTTTCATATAGCTTTTCACCATGGCGTGTACCAATAGTTTTAATTTCTACATTCGATTCAAATAACTCTTGAAGCGCTTGGGCTAAATCATTAACAGTACAAGCAGGTGCTTTTTTCACGAAAACATCACCTTGTTTGCCATTAAAAAAGGCAAACTCAACTAAGCCAACGGCCTCATCTAACGCCATTAAAAAGCGTGTCATATCTCCGTCAGTGATCGTAATTGGCTTACCTGATTTGATTTGTTCAATAAACCGAGGAATAACAGAGCCGCGTGAATACATTACATTACCGTAACGAACACAAGTAACAATAGTATCTGTATTTTGGCGAGCGTACGACTGTGCCACTTTCTCCATCATTGCTTTACTTATGCCCATAGCATTAACTGGATATACAGCTTTGTCCGTACTTAGGCAAACGACTTTTCCTACATTATTTGCCATAGCTGCCTTGATCACATTGTCACTTCCCGTGACATTTGTCATAACAGCTTGCATAGGGAAGAATTCACATGATGGTACTTGTTTCAATGCCGCTGCATGAAATACATAATCAACACCTTTAAGGGCATTATAGATAGAATCGTAATCACGAATATCTCCAATATAGAATTTGACTCGTTCGGAATTCATATAGGCTGTGCGCATTACATCTTGTTTAGCTTCATCGCGACTAAACACTCTAATTTCTTTGCAGTCTTGCTTTAGTAAATAATCGGTTACAGTTTTACCAAAGGAGCCTGTGCCCCCTGTTATAAGAAATACTTTATTTTTATACATATTAAAACTCTATATTTAGTTTGTTTTTAATCACAAAAGGATGCTTATGTCATCAACTTCTTTCATTAATTTTGTTGCTATATGTTTAGCTCCGTCAATAGATAAATGACCCGCGTCTAGATAAATAGGTTTATTACTAATAAAGGGGGAATCAAAAACACCTTGTTTACTGACTTTATTAAAATTCAAATACCGAACACCTTCAAACTCATCGGCAAGATTAGATAACTCTATATTGATAGCATCGACTTCAGGATTAGTCTCTAAAGGGAATTTCAATAACCCTCTATTTGCATACATTATCTGGGTATAATTTCGTTTATGTCTAGGGATTTCGGCAATCAAAATAACTTGTTTCCCTGCGGTAACTAATGTTGTCAAAGAAGCTCTTAAATCGTTCTTATTTTTTGGGTCAAATAAGTATGTCGACCATGCAGCAGCAAAGTATAATTTTTCATATTTTAAAAAGTCCTCTCTAAACTTTTTTCTTAAATTATTGCAGTATTGCCGTATCCCTTTTTTCCTACTTTTCGATACTTGCCCTAACGAAGGCATACAACTTCCACTATGCCTAGCATCTAAAGAAAAATCGTTTACTTTACCTAATTCGTCATATATTACAGCAAAATCTGAAGCATGAGAATCGCCGATTAATAACGTAGTCTGCTTTTTAGTTACTTTAGTGCCTATTGTGCAATTTAAGGCTGCAGAATTTTTTGCATTACACCCTTGATAATTTCCACTTATAAAATCGTTAGCATTATCATTACCAAACCTTTGTGGAAGACCATTATTCTGGTTAGAATACATAAAAGCTAAAAAAACTAATGAGCTAGGTAATAAGTAGTATTTACAAAGTGTTTTTAAAAACGGTAAGTCTTTATCTCGTCTAACAGGTTGTTCAACATATTTCCATGTCAGAAATGATAAAGTGAAAGTCAGAAAAACAACACAAAACGACTGTAGTAAACTCAATGTGTTTGAATCTTGCGTATAACGCAAAATAGCTAAAATAGGCCAATGCCATAAGTATAAAGAAAATGAAATCAACCCTATACCAACCATTATCCTACTTGATAACAGATTATTTATTACTCGACTATCCCCTCCAATAATCAATAAAGCGGCACCAATGCAGGGTATTAACCCTGCAATACCAGGGAAGACTACTGAATGGTCAAAAAATACCAAGGAATAAAATACAAGTAACGCGCCGATAAATTGAGAATATTTAAACTTAAAAGAATGACAGCCAATTAGGGCAATTATTGAACCTATTAGGAGTTCACCCGCTCGTGTAAAAGGAAGGTAGTAGCTATAACCAGACAAAAGTTCATTTTTAGACATAAGCTCTGCTAAAATAAAAGAACTTATTAGCAATCCCAGAGGGACAATATAAACTTTAATTTTACTATACCGAGCTAATAATATTAGCAGCGCAGGCCATATAAAATAAAATTGCTCTTCCACAGCTAAGGACCAGGTATGCAGCAAAGGAATTTGATCGGCTGTAGTACCAAAATAATCTACTTTGAATGCAAAATAGAGATTTGATAGAAAAAATACTGAAGAAAAAGCCGATTGATATAGTTGCATCAAGTCATTTGGTAAATATACCAAATACCCCAAGAACATAGTAATAAGAGCAACAAAGTAATAGGCGGGTAAAATACGTTTAATTCTTCTAGAATAAAAGTCTATAAATGAAAAGTTGTTTATATCTTTATAAATAATATTGGTTATTAAATAACCTGATATAACAAAAAATATATCTACACCTAAAAAGCCTCCGGTCAACCAATTAGGGTTAATATGGTAGGCAATAACGGACAGTACCGCTATAGCTCTTAAACCATCAATATCTGAACGGTAATTAATATTCACAACACTTCCAAAAATTCATATGTAGTTAAAGCTATCATTTATGGTTACCGTCCATTCGCGACATTTTGTAAAACAGCCATAGTTTCATTACTGCAACGTTGCCAACTATAATTCTCGGCTTCTAAATATGCCCCATTAGCAAGTTTTTCACGAAGTGATGGCGACTCTATTAAGGCCAGCAATGCTACGGATATTTCACTAACAGTTGATGGGGTAAAATACTCTCCAGAACACTTTAGAACAGAAGGCATAGGCTCTACATTTGAGCAAGCAATTGGTAAGCCTGCACTCATCGCTTCTAATAAAATATTGGGCAAATTCTCGCATGATGACGCATATAAAAAAATATCACTTTCATGATAATGGCTTGTTAACTCATCAAGACCAACTTTACCTGTATAGATAATTTTACTTCCATTACTATTCGCTTGTTCCAACTCTACAACAACTTGTTTTTGATATGGTTTGTAACCATCTCCGATCAAAGTTAATTGAATGTTTTTATATTTATTCTGAAGTTCGGATATTGCTTTTATAACTTCTATTTGGTGCTTATATGTATTTAAAGTTGACACGTATAATATTTTAATAATACTGCTTTCAGTAAACTCTTCTTGGCATTTTGGCTTTTGTTTAAATACTTTACTACAACCATGAGGTACAACGCTTCCACCGCTGAGTGAAAGCATTTTAGTCAAAGTGGATTTTGCAAACTCATTCAAAAAGATTACATTTTTAGCGAACTTAAAGCTTTTAGTTTGAATTATAGTGAGTAATTCTAGCCGTAATCTAGCTTTACTAAAGCCCGTTTTTTGTTTTTCTTTTGCGTCAAATGGCTGCATATTTCTCGACATTGTTACCTCTGGTACATTACTAAATAAAGTAATGCCACCGGGAGAAAACAATACACTACAGTGTTTTTCAACAAACGGTTTCATATGTAAATAACGCCAAACAGCTCTATGAAGAATACCTTTGTCGAATTCATTAACAACTACAATTTTTAACCATTCTTTATTTTTAGGAAGAGAATACTCTGTCTTTGGTCCAACCCATAAAACAACTTCAGTAAACCCATAAACCTCAGGGGTTGCATGTGTTAAAAACTCAACTAAATGCCTTAAACCTCCACCTGAACGTAAATTTGAACCATCAATCCCTAGAATCATAATACAGCCTATTTTTAATAATATTTTTTATGGTTAGCATATTCAGCTAACTTTTTATGAACACTTTCAGCTTTGCGGTAAGTCGGTGATTGCTCTATTGTTTCAAAAGCTCTATTTTTCATTATTTCTTTTTCTGGGCTAGCCCAGCCGAAATCACCTTCTATACCTTTGGCATCCAATAATTTTTTCTTCGATTTAATATCAAGGATTGTTGCATCAATTACTTTTTCTAGGGATGCTTGCTCAATGTTGTTATTAATACTTACCTCTACAAGTCGAACAAACTCTGTTGGCGCAGACTTAATAACTTCAAAATCACATATAATAAATTTTTCTTTGTTATCTAACACATACTGATAATATTCAACATATTCTGACACAGCCTTCATAGCCCTTACTTTACTGTGTCCCTTCGCTAAGGATTTAACCACACTTGAAGAAATACAATTTTTTGGATCTCTGATTAATACAATGGTGGGTATTTCATATTTTTGTGCAAGCTTCATTGTAGCCACAGCATGAACATGTGTAGCCAAATTCATATCTGGTAATAGTCTCTCAAGGAGTTTTTTACAAAATGAATTACCGCTTCTTTGAAATCCTGCAATATGAAGGTCGGTGTGCTGATTAGGGAATAACTTAGGATTGAATTTTCCAACTAATTTCAAATAATTTTTATACAATAGTGGAGAGCTTTTGATTAAGAGCAGAAGTTTATACATTAACGTTCCTAATAGTATTTTTATAAAGTTCATGATATTTAGAACCCATAACTTCAATAGTGAAATCATTTGCTAAAACATAGGCATTTTCAATAATGTCGGTTTGTTGTGACTGATTAAATATTTCGATCAAACTGTTGGAAATAGCAGCTATAGAGAACGAACTGGCAAAATAGGCCTGATTACTATTAAAAATAGCTTCATGAGATGGAGACGGGGACAATAGTACAGGTGTTTTATGACGCATAGCCTCAACGACAACATTTGGCATACCTTCATAATCACTAACCAAACACAAAAGATCAACTCGTTGCATTAAATAATCAATTTGCTCTTTAGGTAAAAACCCCAAAAAAATTATACTTTTTGCTAAACCCAAC
>Ga0209292_1004040_pt1 | contig 15753 bp, 10 predicted proteins | sample GOMGulsemesocosm_2_FD_184634 | JGI IMG/M metagenome (GOLD analysis project Ga0209292, IMG submission 184634) | Methane-oxidizing microbial communities from mesocosms in the Gulf of Mexico - GOM9C Gulf of Mexico (SPAdes) (version 2) | ecosystem: Environmental > Aquatic > Marine > Cold seeps... | reverse complement strand
CATATTTATCATGTAAACCGTCATTGTTTTTATCAACTTTAAGACTAGGCATTTGAGCTAGTAATACATCCTTTACAGTAGCTCCGTTGTATTTTATTAAGGCCCATGTCATTATTATACTTGATATAATTATGACAAATAATAATATACCTTCATTAAATTGAGCAATATTAAATTCAGGGTGACTTTCAATTACAAAAAACAGTAATATAGTGATTAGCCCTCTAGGCGCAATGTACAATTGAGGTGTGATGTCTTTTTGAACAATTGATTTTAAAGTTAAAAATCGTACAGCGTATAGTGCTCCAATAATGGCTAAACTTATGACAGCAACTTTCCAGTCTACCAATGATTTCAAAGAGATAAACATACCAAAAATAACAAAGAAAAATGTGCGAATCACAAATGCAGATTCCAAGGTTAAGATATGAAAATCGTACATGATTGGTTTTACGGTTTCCTTATTAACATACTTACTTAATTTCCCTCTAAAAAAGAGAGTAGTATTGTTTAATACTAATCCAAAGAATAAAATGATTAGTAAAGAGGACAAGTGAAGCTTTTTACCTAAGGCATACATTAATAATAATACAGCAATTATTAAAAATAATTTGACTTGTGATTTTAATTTTTGAAATACATATACCAAAGCGTAGGATAAAAGTATTGAAACAATAACTGTTACACCAATGTTTTTAACAACATCTAGGGCTATTTCTGAAGTAGAAGCTCCAACCTCTGCACCTATTAAAAAGTAGAAAAACATAATCCCTAATATATCAGAGAAGGTACTTTCATACACCATAAATTCTTTTTTATCTCCGGTTAACCCTCCTACAGAAGGGATAATAATGGCTGAACTCATGATTGACAGTGGTACTGCATAAATTAATGCTTTGTGCAAATCAGGTAGGTCTTGAATGGAATACATAATGATATAAGCAATAGCAAAAGATGAAACTATTAAGGCGATTAATGCCACAAAAAATGATTTAAGAATTAATCCAATTTTTTCACGTTTTAAATCTAAATCCAAGGCAGCTTCTAAAACAATCATTATTAAACCAACATTACCAACCATTTCAAGAACCGAAAGATTTGCAAAGACATCAGTGTTTGCTTGTTCTCCTCCAAATTCCTTTATGCACACTCCTAAAATAATCAGCATTAATACAGAAGGGATATTTGTTTTTTTTGAGATAATATTAAATAGGAAAGAGATAATGATAACACTCGAAATTCCAATTATCAATGCATAAGTATCCATAATTAGTTTGTTTTATATTTAGGAAAAGATACAAAGAAACTAGTTCCTTTTCCTATAGTAGATTTAAAATAAATTTGTCCTTTCATGTTTTCAATTATTTGTTTTGACATAGCTAAACCTAAACCTGTTCCGGTAGATTTTGTAGTGAAATAGGGGACAAATATCTTAGTAACTTGTTCGTCTGAAATTCCTACGCCACTATCTCTAATTTCAACTAAGTAGAATTCGTTGTCTTCTGATAAATTAATTTTAATTAAGCCTTCTTCAGTAGAAGGAATGGCTTGAATTGCGTTTTTAATTAAATTATTGAACACGCGTAGGCATAACGTTTTATCTGCCCATATTATGGCGTCTATGTCAATTAAATTATTGAATTGAATTTGATAATCATCATGTTGAGCAAATACGGAATAGGCATTTTCTAAAATAGTTGTTAAATTTGTTTCTTCCTCAACTGCCTTAGGCATTTGAGCAAAATTTGAAAACTCATTGGCAATTTTTGTTAAGGCATCAATTTGTTCAATTAATGACGCTGTTACAAGATTCAATTTGTTTTGTGAGGCCTCATCTTTTACTTCAATGGAACGTTTCATATGTTGGATAGAAAGTTTCATTGGTGTTAGCGGGTTTTTAATTTCATGAGCCACTTGTTTTGCCATTTCACGCCATGCACTTTCTCTTTCATTTTTTGCAAGCTGAGCAGCTGATTCTTGTAATTCGGCTACTTTTCGATTGTATTCTTGAACTAAATCGCCAATTTCATCTGTGCCTTCATATTCAATTTCATTGTTAGCCGATCCTAACTGAACTTTGTTTAAACTGTCTTGGATAAATTTTAATGGAGAGGTAAGTTTATTTGATAAAACAATAGCCAAGATAGTTGAAATGGCTAACATTAATACCATAATATTAATGATGGCTAATAAAAACCCAGAAATTTGATTTTTCAATTCATCTTGTTTAGAAATGTATTGTAAATTAAGGTAAGCGAGTAGTTTTCCTTCTTTATTTACAAATGGAACGTAAGATGATAAGTAGTCTAAATTTCCAATTTTCTCTGTATGAATAAATTCGCTTTTTTTATCTAATCTTAATTCACCAAAAGCAGTATGATTCATTTTCTTGGAGATCAACCCTACTGAATATATTTTTGGCTGAGAAGAAGCTAATAAATTACCACTTACATCATAAAGATTAATGTCTGTTACAAAAACCCGAGAGAATTTTTTTAACAAATATTCTAAATAAACTAAATCTGAATTCAATTCTTGTTCATTACCTAATTTATGATGTAATTCGGTATTTACTGAGCCTGTTTTCTCTTCAATAAAAGCTTTAGAACTGGCATGATATTGTTTTATAACGAATGTACCTGCACCAATTCCAAATACAATCAAACTTAACAAAATTAATCCAATTAATACAGTTTGAATTTTAACGTTCAGCGTAATATTTTTAAGAGAAAATTTAATCCCTTTAAATTGCTGATAGAAAAGAGGGATTAGTAAAAAGACGCCATAAATTATCAATAGATAGGAGAAGGCAGTTATTAGAGAAATAAGCGTACTTTCTTTTTTTGATAAAATAGTGTATTTACCCTCTTCTGAAATTAAAACATAATGATTGTAGCCATCTTTCACATAATAATTTTGATTAGAAAAAAACCAATCGGCTGGTTCAAATGGATAGTTAAATTCACCTTTTGTACTTACTAAATTGCCTTCAATGTACTTGGCTATTGAATAGTTTTTGAGTTCAGTTATTGACTTTGTACCCTTTTCTAGTAATAATGATGGCAGACCAATGTCAATTGGAAATTTTTTAGAACGCATTTCCACAACTAAGTAACCGTAAACTGAATCGTTTTTTGTGACAGGGTAGTCAATTAAATAACTTAATTTTTCGGTATAGTTTTTTATAAAATAAATATGAGGATTAATGGAAGATATTTTTCCTGTACTATGAACTATAGAGTTCAATTTTTTATAACTAATAGTTGTGTTATTACTGTAGTCAACTATCCTTTTTTTGTTCGAATTGAACAAGTGAAAGGTTAAGTCGTATTTTGTTTTTAATTTTTTAAAATAGCCGTTCTCAATGGATGTGTTGAAGTTTGTTTTAGGAAGGGAGTCATTTATATAATCAATTAAAAATTCACTTTTTCTTAATTTTTTTTCAATACCATCATAGTCAATTTCGGTAATTGGATCTTCATCTGTTGCTATCTCTTCTGTATATACTTTTCTAATCTCCTTTTCTTTTAAATTAGAATAATCTTGGAGTATGTAGGCGGCATAGAATGATATAAATGCCAAGATTGAAATGACATGAATAAATTTATATGATTTCTCTTTGAATTCGAACCAAACTAAAACGCCACTTAACATTAAAGGCCAAATTGAGGTTAAAAAACTATGTTGAAAATAATAAAGGTCAATAACCATGTAGATTGATGAGCATATTACCCAAAGAAAGGCCAACTTATTCCATTCAAAATCATTCAATTTTAATTGAATGACTATGAATTGTAAAAGTTTAAAATAGGCATAAAAACAACTGCCAATAATAATGATACTTAAAAAACTATAAAAATCTAAATCGAACAATGATTCTAAGTTGAATCCTATTTTTGAATCGTAAACTAATGAGTAAATTAAATCATTGATTTTAAAAGCAGCATAATAACTGATTAAAAAAAGTGGGATGATGAACACAACAATATTTCTTTTTTGATTTCCCTGATTAAACCAAGTTTGGGTTCTTTTTAATAAAAAATGGACTAAAAAATAAAATATTGCCACGTTAATTATTAAATCTCCCAAAGAAGAAATGTACTCTGAAGAGGCAAATAATTCTGGACTGAACAATTTAAAATCATTAAATAACTTAAACCAATTTAGTTTGATGGATAAGAATCTAATAATTAATAATGCAATTGGAAATACAATTAATAAATATGATTTTTTAGTTAAAACGGTTTGAGTAGAAGCGATAATAAGTTGCAGAAATATGAAAATTGTAATCAAGTAACAGGTAAATACAATACCTTCTATTAATTCATTTTTTACATAATTTTCAGAAGGTTGTATGGAAAAAACAGTTTCATTTTCTTGATTTTTTATGGTGTAGTTATCAGTATTAGCCAATTGAATTTCTCCATCAAATATCCCTGAGAAGTAGGGCGAAAATGAATTTTGTAAATCTTGATTTTCGTATTCAAACGTACTTTTTATTAAAAATGACCCGTAAACCGTAAAGCTGTCTGTTTTGGTTTTGTATAGGTAATACCAGCCGTTTGAGAGTTTTACTACTTCTTCATTAATCAATTTATTAGGACTGGTAATTGGAATAGTGACATGATTATTTGTCCAAACCACTAAGGAATCATTAGTGTAAATAAAAACATCTAGATCCTCTTCTTTTGATAAATTAGTTGAAAGTGAGTATAAGTCATTTATTGAATGATGTGAATTGATTAAGTAACTTAGATTGTCAATCGAATGATGAAGTTTTTCTTCTTTTTGTTGAAATTTTTGTTGAAATTTTTCTACCGAATTTTTATCAAATTGATTGTTTAATTTAAAATGAAGTAAGCTAAATCCAATTACCCAAAGTAATAGACCTGCAGTAAAAGCGATTATAAACTTTTTATTACTTTTTAACTTCATTCGTTATTGTTATTTTCAACTCGTTACGAAAATACTTATTTTTTCGTGATTTACAGACTATCACTAGATATCTTTATTTGTGTTATCAACAAAAATGATTTAATCAAAACCTATAATTTAATTTTAAAGTCAAACTAAAATTGTAACTTTACATAATTAAATTAAAAATTTACAAAAATTATGGGATGCTCAAATTGTGGAAGTAGCAATAGCGTGCCTAATGGGTGTAAAAGTAACGGTTCTTGTGGAACCGGAGGATGTGGTAAATTACCTGTCTTTGATTGGTTGGCAAATGTTGAATTACCAAACGGTCAAAGCACTTACGATATAGTTGAAATACGTTTTAAAAATAGTAGAAAAACTTTTTTTAGAAATATAAAAAACATTCCACTTTTAGTTGGAGATGTTGTTGTTGTTGATGCAAGCCCAGGATATGATGTGGGTGTAGTTTCTGTAGTTGGAGAACTAGCAAGAATACAAGTTCGTAAAAAAACATCAAACTTTAAAGCTCATGAGGCGCGAAATATAAAACATAAAGCGACAAAAGAAGACATTGAAAAATGGCAAATTGCTAGAAACAAAGAAGCTGAAACTATGCTTAAAGCTCGTCAAATAGCTTCTGAAGTTGGTTTAAAAATGAAAATTTCTGATGTTGAATACCAGGCAGATGGTACAAAAGCTATGTTTTATTACACAGCGGATGAACGTGTTGATTTTAGACAATTAATTAGAGAATTAGCTGAGTTTTTTAAAGTGAAAATTGAAATGAAGCAAATTGGTGTTCGTCAAGAAGCTGCTCGTTTAGGTGGTATTGGTTCTTGTGGACGTGAGTTATGTTGTTCGACTTGGTTAACTGATTTTAGATCGGTTTCTACGGCTTCTGCTCGTTATCAACAATTATCATTAAATCCAGAAAAATTAGCGGGACAGTGTGGTAAACTTAAATGTTGTTTAAATTTTGAACTAGACACTTATGTTGACGCTTTAAAAGCCTTTCCGCGTACGGATATTAAACTAAATACTTCAAAAGGAAGAGCGTTTCACATTAAGACTGATGTGTTTAAAAAGCAAATGTGGTATTTGTATGAAAACGGATCTGAAGGTGCTGGGTCAGGATTTATTCCTATCAAGCCTGATAAGGTGAGAGAGATTATAAGAATGAATAAAGACGGTAAAAAACCTCATGATTTAAAAGATTTCATGGAAGCTGTTGAAGAGAAAGTACCAGATTATACTAATGTAGTTGGGCAAGATAGTTTGAATAGGTTTGAACACGTATTTAAACGTAAAAAGAAAAAGACGTCTAACTCTAAAAATAAACACACTAAGTTAGCTAAAAACACTTCTTCTGAACCAAATAAAATTTCTCAAAAAAATAAAAAAAATAAAGGTAAAGAGAGTTCTAATAAGCCGGTAGATAACGAAAAGGCGAACAGAAATAATCCTAATTATAAAGGTCCTAAGGGGAAAGGGAAGCCTACAGATAAAAAGCAAAATAGACCGAGTAAGCCCAAGCAGACTCAGCAAGGAAAAAAACCTAAGAAGGAATTAACTGCAAAGCAAATTGCTAATAACGAAAAGGCTAACCGTAACAACCCAAATCAACAAAAAAAGGATCAAAAAAATCCAAATGATAAGGGGGAACAGCCAAAAAGGAAAAAGTCAACTAAGAAGCCACAACAAAAACCTAAATCAGATGATAAAAAAGATTAGTGTACTACTTGTAATATTTAGTGTATTCATAGGCTTAACATCTTGTGATCAAGGTGTGATTTATGAGAATAATCAATCATTTGAAGGTAGCACTTGGAAATATGATGATATTAAAACATTTTCATTTACTATGACGGATTCAATGACACCATGTAAAATATTCTTAAATATGAGGACTACATTAGACTATGAGTTCAGTAATATCTATATGAATTTATATTCGGATTATCCAAATGGAACGTTAGATACTGCTGCTTTAGAGTTCTTTTTAGCTGAACCTAACGGAAAATGGTTAGGTAACGTAAGTGGAACAGTTATCGAAAATAAAGCAATGATTATGAAAGGTTATTTAACTGACCCGGGTGTTTATACTTTTAAATTAGAGCAAGCTATGTTTGATAATGATTTAGGAGAAATTCTAGATATTGGATTTAGAGTGGAACATTTAACTGCAGAGGATTAGTTACACTAATTAATAATAAAATTGAGCCCATAAAACTTTAGTTTTGTGGGCTTTTTTAGTAGCGTTAATAGCAGTGTGATTCTGATTTATTCTTCTAGAATGGCTTTAAAATCAGAGTTGAAAATAACCTTTCCATCTCGTTTTGTAGAATCTTCTAAAGTCATGAATCCTTTAATTTTTGTGGTTTTACCTTTTAAAATCAAATCGGATAATTGCTTAGTTGTTAGTTTTTTACCCATAAATACAAAAGGAATAACTGTTTTACATCCTTTTTGAAAGTTTGAACACCCATAAGCCGATTTACCTTTTAATAAATTCCCTGTTTTACATTTAGGGCAATTCATTTCTTCAATTGGTATAACTTTTTTGGGTTCTCTTTTTTTCTTTTCTTTAGGTTTTGAAGTCTCTGCAGCAGCAATCTTTTTATTTTCAGCAAATTTTACATTGTTGGTAATTTCAACCATCATTTCAATTAGCTCCTTTTTAAAGTCGTCTATTTCGTATTCACCTTTTTCAATCAACTTTAATTTGCGTTCCCATTGTCCAGTTAGTTCTGCTGATTTCAATAAGTCAGACTTTATAGTTCCAATTAAGTCAACACCGGTAACGGTTGCGTGTAAATTTTTCTTTCTTCTTTCAATGTATTTACGCCTAAATAAAGTTTCAATAATATTGGCTCTTGTGGATGGTCGTCCAATTCCATTTTCCTTCATGGCATCACGTAAATCTTCATCATCTACATTTTTACCTGCCGTTTCCATCCCTCTTAAAAGCGTTGCTTCTGTAAAATATTTAGGTGGAGAAGTTACTTTTTCTTGTAATTGAGGGTCATGTATTCCACTTTCTCCTTTTTCGAACGAAGGCATTAAGTTTTCCTTGTCTTTTGAATTCTCTTTCTTGTCAGATGCGTAAACGGTACGCCAACCCGGATGAATTATTTGTTTACCTGTTGCTTTAAATTCTACTTTATCAACGTGACCTTTTACGGTTGTGTTAGATACTGTACAGTCAGGGTAAAATACGGATATAAAACGTTTTGTGATTGTGTTGTATATGCTTTGTTCGTCTGGTGTCACACCGCTCATGGGTATTCCTGTAGGAATGATAGCGTGGTGATCAGTTACTTTTTTATTATTAAATACTTTTTTTGATTTACGTAGTGGTTTTCCTTTTAAAGGCTCTGTTAAGCTAGAAAAAAAGCTTAAACCTTGTAAAATTTTAGGTATTTTAGGATACACATCATCTGGTAAAAAAGTGGTGTCTACCCTTGGGTAAGTCACTAACTTTTTTTCATATAATGATTGCACTAGTTTTAATGTCGCATCAGCCGTAAAGTTGAATTTATTATTGGCTTCTACCTGAATGGATGTTAAATCATATAAACGCGGTGGATGTTCCTTACCTTCTTTTTGTTCATATGAGTCCACAGTAAATGCTTTACCTTTTATATAATCTATGGCAGCAGTTCCTTTTTCTATTGTGGCAATTTTACCAACTGTTGAATTGAACAATACATCACGATAGACTGTTTTTAGCTCCCAATATTTTTCAGGTTTAAACTGTTCAATCGTTAATTGTCTTTCAACAATCATGGCTAGGGTTGGTGTTTGTACACGGCCTATCGATAAAACTTGTTTTTCTCTACCATACTTTAGTGTATAAAGTCTCGTAGCGTTCATTCCTAATAACCAATCGCCAATTGCACGGGCTGAACCAGCTTTATATAAATTAATGAATTCTTTGCCATCACGTAAATTAGCAAACCCTTCTTTGATGGCTTCCTCTGTTAAAGATGAAATCCATAATCGTTTAATGGGTTTAGTATTGTTTGCCTTTAATAAAACCCATTGTTGTATTAATTCTCCTTCAATCCCGGCATCCCCACAATTTATAACTTCATCACATTGATCAACTAAGGTCTTTATGGTGTTAAATTGTTTTTGAACACCTTGGTTTTCCATTACTTTTATTCCAAAAGATGAGGGAACCATGGGTAGGTGTTGTAAATTCCACCACTTCCATAAAGAAGTATAATCATGTGGTTCTTTAAGTGTACATAAATGGCCAAACGTCCAACTCACACAATAACCATTGCCTTCAAAATAGCCATCACGCCTTTGGTTTGCTCCTAAAATAGAGGCAATTTCTTTAGCTACACTTGGCTTTTCAGCAATACACAATTTCATGATTAAATAGCTTTATTAGTTAGGCTGTAAATCCTAATTTTTCTCTGACTTTGTCTAGTACGCTATCAGCAACGTTACTTGCTTTTTTTGCACCTTCTAGTAATATTTCGTTTAACTCTTCCTTGTTATTCATGTAATAATCAAAACGCTCACGTTCAGTTGAGAATTTGTCTAATATCAATTCTAAAATAGCTTTTTTTGCATGGCCATATCCATATCCACCAGCTAAATAGTTTTGGCGCATAGTTTCAATTTGTTCATCAGATGCTAATAATTTATAAATTGTAAATGCATTGCACGTGTCAGGGTCTTTTGGATCTTCTAAAGCAGTACTATCTGTTTCAATACTATTGATTTGCTTTTTTAGCTGATTTTTAGGTAAGAATATATTAATTATATTTCCTTTAGATTTTGACATCTTAGTACCATCTGTACCAGGAATTAATTTTGTATCTTCATTTATTTTAACCTCAGGCATAACAAATGTTTCTCCCATTTGGCTGTTAAATGCACCGGCTACTTTTCTTGTCATTTCAAGATGTTGCTCTTGATCTTTACCAACAGGAACGTAGTTTACGTCATATAATAAAATGTCTGCCGCCATTAACATAGGGTAAACAAATAAACCTGCATTTACATCACTTAATCTATCCGCTTTGTCTTTAAATGAATGGGCTAATGTTAAACGTTGGTAAGGGAAAAAACAAGATAAGTACCAAGACAATTCTGCTGTTTGAGGTACATTACTTTGTCTGTAAAAAACAGTTTTTTTAGGATCTAAACCAAAAGCTAACCAAGTAGCAGCAGTACTATACGTGTTTTCTCTTAATGTTTCACCATCTTTAATTTGCGTAATTGAATGTAAATCGGCAATAAATAAAAACGATTCATTTTTATCATTTTTTGCCATTTCAATTGCTGGTACAATTGCACCTAGTATATTTCCTAGGTGTGGTACACCTGTACTTTGAATTCCTGTTAATATTCTTGACATTTGTAATCTGTAGTTTTAGAAACTCAAATTTAAAAAATATTTACACAAAAGTCCACTTATTACAACATTAATTAGGATAAATACGTCTTCAATTTATATCATTCAATAAATAGCTATAGTGAAATAATGAAGAAAAGTAATTCGTTATTTTCAACAATCAAATTCTTTTTATTAATTTCGTAGAGTGAAGATATTATTAAGTCCTTTTATTACTATTTATAGATTATATTTTATATTTATCTTTTTCTTTACGTTGTTGATATTTTACCCCATATTTTGGGTGTTATTGTTAACAGACAAACATTATAATGTTGTTTTCAGAGTTAAAGTATTTACTGCAAAATTCATGCTGTTTTTTCAAGGTATTTGGCATGAAAAATTGTCAAAAACGGATAAGTTAATGGATGAATCGTACATTATTTGTGTGAATCACACCTCTTATTTAGATATTATATTTTTGTTTACTATTTTAAATAAACATAGATTTTTATATATTGGAAAAAAGGAATTAGCGACTTGGCCAATTATGGGTATTTTCTTCAGGAAATTAGATATTTCAATTGACAGAAAAAACACAAGAGAAGCTTTAAAATCACTAGAAGAGGCAAAAGAACGATTGAAGCAAAAATGGTCAATTGTTATTTTTCCTGAAGGAACAATCCCTAAGGATGTTCCTAAATTGGGAAGGTTTAAGAATGGTGCATTTAAAATGGCTATTGAAACTCAAAAGCCAATTTTACCTATTACAGTATTGGATAATTGGAAGTTGTTAAGAACTTTACCTTTTTTATCTGCACCAGCGCGTCCCGGACGGTCAAGGGTTATAATTCATGATCCCATTCCAACTAAAGGAATGACCCAAAAAGATTTAGTATCTTTGCGAGATAAAACTTACGAAATTATTAATGCCCCATTGATTAAACATCATGGAGACGCTTTAAAATAAAAATAATGGAAATTACAAACGATTTAATAGACCATATCGCACATTTGTCAAGATTGGAATTTGATGGTGAAGCGAAAGAGATTATCAAAAAAGATGTTGAAAACATGATTGATTTTGTAGATCAATTAAATAGTGTTGATACTGATGGTGTTGAGCCTTTAATATTTATGTCTGAATCTATTAATGTATTAAGAGAAGATATTGATAAAGACACAATTACTCAAGAAGAAGCACTTAAAAATGCGGTACATCATGATTCAGATTATTTTAAAATTGCAAAGGTTTTAAGATCATAAAAAAATAGGAGTTGATTAACTCAACCCCCATTTTATACCCAAAATCTATGAAACTATTTAACTATAGTGATTAGAGTGTTGAAATTATCATGCCAAATTCAGATTTATAAGTGTAAAGACTTACGTTTTGGTTTAAATTGGCTTGGTTGATTTTTAAATTTTAAATAACATTTAGTAAGTAAATGGCAGAAGAATTAAACATATCAAAAGGAAACAGGGCTGAACAGTATCAGCAATTATTGCCACAATTAAAGGCGTTAATTTCAGATGAAACAAATGAAGTTGCTAACCTGGCTAACATTTGTGCAGCTTTGCGTCAAACTTTTGGTTTTTTTTGGGTGGGCTTTTATTCAGTTGATTCTGAAACTGAATTAGTACTAGGTCCTTTTCAAGGAGATATAGCCTGTACTAGAATTACCAAAGGAAGAGGTGTGTGTGGTTCAAGTTGGCAGAATGTAGAAACTATTATCGTACCTGATGTAGATGAGTTTCCTGGCCATATTGCTTGTAGTTCAATGTCTAAATCAGAAATAGTTGTGCCTATACTAAAAAACAATAAAGTACGTTTAATATTAGATGTGGATAGTGAGAGTTTTGATGATTTTTCTGAAATTGATGCTCATTACTTAGAACAATTAGCACAAATTATTTCGGACACATTATGCGATTAGTAACCCTTTTCATTTTATTATTTTTTATCGTAACGTGCGCTCAAATTTCTCCTATTTCAGGGGGAGATAGAGATCTATTTGCTCCAGAAATTATTGCCGAAAAATCGTTTCCTCAGAATGGTGAACTTAATTTTAAAGGGTCAGAAATAAGTTTAAAGTTTAATGAGTTTATTAAGTTAAACAAAGCATCAGAAAATATAATAATTACACCTCAATTGAGTGAAAAACCTACTTTTTCGGTAAAAAACAAAACATTTTCACTAATTTTTCACGAAAAACTAAAAAATAACACGACTTACGTAATCAATTTTAATGGTGCTATTCAAGACATAACGGAACGTAACGATTCCATTTTTCAATATGTATTTTCAACAGGGGATTACATTGATTCTTTAAGCATTAGCGGTAGGGTAAAAGACAGTTATACGAATCAACCCATTAAAAATTGTTTTATTGCCATTTATCCACATCAAGATAGTATTCAATTTGACTCTATCCCTTATGTTTTAAAGCCTACTTACATAGGTCAAACAGATAAGAAGGGGGAGTATAAAATTGAGTATTTAAAAAATGACGCCTATTCAATTTTCGCATTTACGGATAAGAATAAAAACATGAAATTTGATTTAGACAATGAAAAAATTGGGTTTCTATCTGAACAGATTATTCAATTAGATTCAAATGTGGCAGGAATTGATTTTAGAATTTTTGATGTGGATGCAGATAAAGTATTTCTAACAAAAAGTGAATATACTTATCCTGGAAAGTTTGAAGTAGTTTTGAATAAAGAACCAGAATCTTTTACATTAAGAAGTAATGTTGAGCTTATTAAACAGAATACAGAACGTAAAGATTCATTAATCTATTGGTTAGCGCAAAAGCCAGCAGCTAATACCGAATTTTATTATACGATTAATGGCGAAGAAGAAGATACACTGGTTCCGTATTTAAAAAATCAATCTAAAGAAGAGGAGTGGAAGGAGTTAATTATTAAAACGAACATTACTAAAGGTACAAAGTTGTTACCTGACGATAATTTAACGATTTCTATTGATGAGCCCATTTTAAATGTGAACGACTCTATGTTTCATTTTTTGGATAAAGATTCAAATGAAGTAACTGTAGACTATCATTTTGACAATGTGAACACATTATTGTTTTATACACATAATACTGCTCAATTTTTACAAATTGATTCTGCAGCAATTGAATCTGTGTTTGGAAACATGAATCAATTAAATACAAATTATACATTTGAAAACTTAATGGGAGATGATTACTTTGGACAACTTTTTGTGAAATTTGATTCCTTGAAAGGTGACTATTTATTTGAATTGTTGGATAAGAAAGGTGTTGTTGTAAAAGAATATCGAGCTGTAAAAAACGAATCAAAAATTACATTCAATAAATTGAAACCGAGTAAATATCAGTTACGAATTATTGAAGATGTAAATAAAGATAAAAAATGGACGAAAGGTTCAATTCAAACCAAGCAACAATCTGAAAGAGTAATCTATTATACTGATGAAATAAAAATCCGTTCTAAATGGGATTTAGAGATTGAAACTGAGGTGGAATAATTTTATTCAACAATTAACTTTGTAGTTAATACTTTATCTTCTGTTGTAATTGCATGTATTATATATATACCTTTAGCTAGATTTGGAATTGTAAGTTCTTTTATAGTTGCCCTGTTTTGCTCAAAAACGAGCTTACCATTAGAATTAAACAGTTTAATTTGCTTTACGTTATTGTTTTCAAAATTAATAACATTTGAAGTTAATGGGTTTGGATAAACCTTAATTGAGCTTGATTTATTTTCATGGATACTAAATGCAAATATATTTACTATGTTAATATTGTCAAACATCAAACCGTCTCTATCGTCAAAAGTTTGATCACTAATAAATGTAAATCGATAAAGCGCTGTATCTAACCAGGATTGATCGGTATTATGATTGAATAGTTGATAACTTTCTATTAAATTAATATGAAAACTTTTCCATCCATTACTTAATCCAGTTAGTACAATTGGAGGGTGATTGTAGTAAATAGGCCATGAGAAAGTGTCAGGTGGATTGTTTTGATTAGTGTATGTGAGTGTATCATCTGAAATTAATACCCAATTTTGACCATTATCCATTGAATATTCAATTTTACCGTAATCATTCAAACTATCTGAATCGACATAATAACTTCCTTCTAAAAAAAAATCTGTAGCATAAGAAGGGATAGGTATCTTAATTGTGAAAGATGAAGTATCATTTATTGGATATGGATTTAAACTGTCCGTAATAATAACATTAAAGTTTGTTTGATTAGCATAAATTGTAGTGTCTAAAATAGGTTTGCTTGGTTTAGCTATTTGCCAAATATTGATTTGATTTGGAATTGAGTCAAACGTTAAATAGTCATAGTTTTCGGTAGATTCAAAATTGTATGTTGTTGTATGAGGGTATACTTCAAACCAAAATTGAGAGAAAGTGGTTAGGGGTAAAAAGTAAATAAGAATCAAAATCTTTTTCATAGTAGATGTGTTTATCTGTTTTAACGTAGAATATTACTTTTTGGTTGGAAACAAATACGCTTATATTTTTTTAGACGTGTATAAAATACACTTTCTTTGATTAAAATCATATTGAGGTTCTTTTGATGAATGCCTACTTTTATCAAAACTTTAACCCTATGAAAATAATTACTACACTCATTCTTACTTTAATGTGCTCACTAAATTTTGCACAAAGCTCTACTATTCTTGACGAAAATAATGTCGGGGCAATCCTAAATACTAATGGTGTATTTTTTAATGACCAAGTTGATTTTGTTTCAGGTTATACCGTTCCTAAAGATTCGGGAACAGCAGTATTATACGCATCTGCTTTTTGGTTTGGAGGAACTGATGCAAATAATGCTTTTCATTTAGCAGCTACTAAATATGGAATAAATGATGACGTTTTTTGTGGGCCAATTTCTACAGATTATAACGATAATGATTACCTTAATTTATATGAAGATAAATTTTGGAAAATAACGAAAGCGGAAATTGTTAACCATAAATCTAACTATCAACAAGCCAGTTATATGATGCCATTAGTTATTGCAGAATGGCCTGCCAATGGCCAAAGTGCATTAGGAGTGGCAAATGATATGGCACCTTATGTAGATGAGAATGAGAATGGTATTTACGACCCAGAGAATGGTGATTATCCAAATATAAGAGGTGATATGGCTGTTTATATCATAATGAATGATGATGCAGGTGTTCATAATGAAAGTGGTGGTGATAAATTAGGGATGGAATTTCACTATATGTTTTACCAGTTTAATTCAACCGATTATATTAATAATACGACTTTTATTAACCTAAAAGTAATTAATAGAAGTTCTAATACGTATTCAGATTTCAAAGTTGGGTATTATACAGATCACGATATTGGAGGGGCAAGTGATGATTATACTGGTTGTTCTCCAAATGAAAATTTAATGATTGGATATAATGCTGACCATAATGATAATGGTACTGGAGGTGTAAATTATGGCATGAATCCG
>Ga0209292_1004039_pt1 | contig 15757 bp, 10 predicted proteins | sample GOMGulsemesocosm_2_FD_184634 | JGI IMG/M metagenome (GOLD analysis project Ga0209292, IMG submission 184634) | Methane-oxidizing microbial communities from mesocosms in the Gulf of Mexico - GOM9C Gulf of Mexico (SPAdes) (version 2) | ecosystem: Environmental > Aquatic > Marine > Cold seeps... | reverse complement strand
TACGGCCACCTACAGTTGCTTTACGTGCGCGGAAACCGTGTGAACGTTTACGCTTAAGGTTACTTGGTTGAAAAGTACGTTTCATAGCTTTATCCGTTATAAAATTAACTGTACAGTTATGTTGAGTTAGCCAAGAAATAATGACCGGTCGTCAACTTGACTAACACAAAAAGAGGCGGAATTTTAATCATTCTTGTAAAACAAGTCAATAATTAATAAATACTCGCCTCGTGAAAATAGCAATATCTTACTTAAATTCGATATTCTCGACCGATTATTATGCGATTGGATACATGAAATAATAGGCTAAATTCCTATCCATATAGATAAAAATTATAATTCGGTTTAATAATTGCTGTTATTCCAATCTGATCACAAGGGATCAAGCGGGGAATTATACAGGCTATTTACTAACTAACAAGTCAGCACTGCTAATTTATCCACTTTATAATGCCTGATTATTGATTTACTCGTTGTAAAAATGAACGAGTACGAGGATCTTGCGGGTTATTAAAGATCATATCCGCGGATCCTTGTTCAACAATCTGACCTTGATCCATAAAAATCACCCGGTCTGCGATCTCTTTTGCAAATTGCATTTCGTGCGTCACAATCAGCATAGTTTGCTTTTGTTCGGCTAATTGACGCATTAATCCGAGTACTTCACCCACCCATTCTGGGTCTAACGCTGAGGTTGGTTCATCAAATAAAATAACTTTACTTTGTGCTGCCATAGCTCGTGCTATGCCAATACGTTGTTGCTGGCCCCCTGATAGTGAAGAAGGGTAGCTGTCTTTCTTATCTATTAATCCAATACTATCGAGGATAGTAAGCGCTTCCTTTTTAGCTATTCCTGCCGATTTTCCTCGGACGATAACTAAGCCCTCTGTAATATTTTCGAGGGCCGTTTTATTGGCAAATAGAGCATAGTTTTGAAATACGAAAGCGGTTTTTTTACGCAGCTCCGTAATTTGTTTTTTAGTGGCACTGTTTGCATCAACAACTAAGTCATCAATAGTAATTTTAGCACTTGTTGGTTGCTCTAGAAAATTAAGGCAACGTAATAGCGTTGATTTACCTGTGCCTGAAGGGCCGATAATAACGGTTGTTTCACCTTCTTTGATATCTAAATCAATTTGACGTAAAACCACATTATCACCAAAATGCTTACTTAAATTAGCTACTTTGATCATGTTAATACGCCTTGTTGAGATAACGTTCTAAATGAACTTGCATTTGGGTAAAAACGAGTACGACAGCCCAGTAAATCAGCGCAACAGCCAGATAGCTTTCGAAGAAGTAAAAACTTGATGAAGCTTCCATCTGCGTTTTCGCCATGATCTCGGTAACACCTAGCGTAAATGCCAAGGACGTGCTTTTGATCATGTCGATAAAGTAATTCATCAATGATGGGGTCGCAATACGTGCTGCTTGTGGTAGCACGATACGGCGCATAGCTTGACTCGATGTCATTCCGATACTGAGTGAGGCTTCCATCTGTGATTTATCTACAGCCATGATTGCAGCGCGAATACTTTCAGCTTTGTAAGCGGCAAAGTGCAGTGTTAAGCCAATCACGGATGCGGTAAAGGCATCCATATTGATCAATATTGGGAATACTCGCGGCAGACCGTAATACAGCAAAAATAACTGTACAAGGAGCGGAGTGCCACGAAAAAAAGAAATAAATAACATTGCCAATTGATTGAGCACAGGTACTTTGAACGTGCGTACCACCGCTAAGCCAATGGCTATTATCAGGGCAAAGATGACACCAATCAGTGCCATCTGCATCGTTGTTCCCAAATACTTAAGTAGTATCGGGAACAGATTTAGCATGTACTCAAAATTAAATTGCATTTATTTTACAGTTATATCCGTTGAAAACCATTTTTCTGAAATCGCTGCTAGAGTGCCATCGGCACGCATGCTATCCAGCGTTGTATTCACTTTTAGGCGTAGTACTTCTTGTTTTTCTGTTTTCAAAAATGGCATTGCATTTTCGATAGTTTCAAACGTTGGGCCTGCAAGTCGTAACGGTAATGGTGATTTGTTAATTAATTCAAGTGATGATAAACGATCCATCACAAACGCATCTGTACGACCTAATGCTACATCACGTTCGATACCAGTGTCGTAGGTTTTGATAGTAATGTTATTATTGGTATCGTATTTGCGTAATAAATCAGCAAAATTAGAGCCTAAGTTTACGCCAACTGTTTTGTTTGCAAGGTCATCAATACCATTAATTTCGGTATTGCCTTTTCTTACGACAACTTGAGCACCGTCATACACGTAAGTTTGGCTAAATGAATATTTAGCTGTACGTGCTGGAGTGATGGTTACTTGGTTTGAAATCGTGTCGATACGACCTGTTTCTAGCATTCCAAATAAACCGGAAAAATTAACGGTGATGAATTTTACTTTTGAATCATTACGCTTGGCGATCTCTTTCCATAAATCCACTTCAAAACCTTGGAGTTGATCATTTTTTGAAAAAGTGAATGGGAAGTAGTTACCTGACATACCAACTTTAATTGTTTCTTGTGCGTGTGCTACGCTTGTTAATGTTGTACTTACAAGCACTGCTGCCGCTAATAATAGTTTTTTCATGATTCACCCTGGTTACGCAAATAATATGTTAATGCGTGCATGATATTCTAATGTAAAATGAATTATAAATAGCATTTAGTTATAACTAATTGCTAAAAGATAGCGTTATTTATTATATTTACCGGTTTTTTCATATCTATTCGCACCTTATTAGTTTTTATTTTGCTTTTGTGTGGATAAGTGTTTATTCATGCTAGCGCTTATGCACAATTAGCAGTAAAATAATCCATTATTCTTTATTTTTATCTGGAGTGTGGAGAGTGTCAGTTTCTCTTTGGCAGCAATGCCTTTCGCGCTTACAAAATGAGCTTTCCTCTACTGAATTCAGTATGTGGTTACGCCCACTGAAAGCAGAACTTACCGATAGTACTCTCACCTTGTATGCTCCGAACCGTTTTGTACTTGATTGGGTTCGTGACAAATACCTTAATTCAATTACTGCATTATTCGATGAGTTTTGTGGTGCGGATGCACCTATCTTACGTTTTGATATTGGTGGTAAAGCGACGAAGGTAACACAAACGACGACCAAGGTTGATCGTGTGGTTACTCAAAAAGTGATCTCAAGACCAGCACTAGACCCGTGGGAATCAAGTTCACCACAGCAGCCGACGATTAATCACCGTAGTAATGTTAATTTGACATATACGTTCGACAACTTTGTTGAAGGTAAGTCAAACCAATTAGCACGTGCAGCCGCGCAGCAGGTAGCTAGTAATCCGGGTGGTGCTTATAACCCGTTATTTCTATATGGTGGAACAGGTTTAGGTAAAACGCATTTATTACATGCAGTTGGTAATGGTATTAAAGCGCAAAAACCTAATGCCAAAGTGATCTATATGCACTCTGAACGTTTTGTTCAGGACATGGTTAAAGCATTACAGAACAATGCCATTGAAGCGTTCAAAAATTATTACCGCAGTGTAGATGCATTATTGATTGATGACATTCAATTTTTTGCCAAGAAAGAACGTTCACAGGAAGAATTTTTTCATACTTTTAATGCCTTACTTGAAGGTAACCAACAGATTATTTTAACTTCTGATCGTTATCCAAAAGAGATTGATGGTGTTGAAGATAGATTGAAATCGCGTTTTGGTTGGGGTTTAACCATTGCCATTGAACCACCTGAATTGGAAACCCGTGTTGCAATCTTAATGCGTAAAGCTGTTGAAAGTAATATTCATTTACCTGATGAAGTGGCTTTCTTTATTGCCAAACGCTTACGTTCAAACGTACGAGAGCTAGAAGGGGCATTGAATCGAGTGATAGCCAATGCTAACTTTACGGGGCGTGCTATTAATATTGATTTTGTCCGTGAAGCATTACGTGACTTATTAGCGCTGCAAGAAAAGCTAGTTACTATTGATAATATTCAAAAAACAGTGGCAGAATATTATAAGATTAAAATCGCTGATTTGTTGTCGAAGCGTCGCAGTCGTTCTGTTGCCAGACCACGTCAAGTCGCGATGGCATTAGCCAAAGAATTGACCAATCATAGTTTACCGGAAATTGGTGATGCGTTTGGTGGCCGTGACCATACTACGGTATTACATGCTTGTCGTAAGATAGTGCAACTGAAAGAAGAAAATCACGATATTAAAGAAGATTACTCTAATTTGATTAGAACCCTATCGTCGTAAAAGCGTCGTAAAGAATCGTCGTAAAAAAGGTTATATTAAATGCAGTTTACAATTAATCGCGAAGCATTATTACGACCGCTACAATTAGTATCGGGTGCCTTGGGTAACCGTCCTACGTTACCGATTTTAGGTAATGTATTACTTGACGCTAAAGAAGGTAAATTATCGTTAACGGGTACTGATCTGGAAGTCGAATTAATTGGTCAAGTTAGTCTTGAAGGTGAGTATAGTGAAGGCCGTACAACCGTGCCAGCGAAAAAGTTTCTCGATATATGTCGAGGGTTACCTGATGGTGCACAAATTCAAGTCAATTATGCGAATGATCGTATTGTGGTGAAATCAGGACGTAGTCGCTTTTCTTTATCAACGTTACCTGCAACAGAGTTTCCAAATATTGAAGATTGGGATAACGATATTGAATTTGAACTGCTACAAGGTTCATTACGTCGATTGATTGATAATACCCAGTTCTCAATGGCAAGTCAGGATGTACGTTATTATCTTAACGGTATGCTGTTTGAAACTGAAGGTAATGTATTACGTACAGTGGCAACTGATGGTCACCGTCTGGCGGTGGCAAGTTGTCAACATGATGCTAACCTAGCACAGCAGCAAGTTATTGTACCGCGTAAAGGTGTGCTTGAGTTAGTACGCTTGTTAGATAGTGAAGAAGACATGGTTAAGATTCAATTGGGGAGTAATAACATACGTGCTATCACTAGCGGTTTTGTTTTTACCTGTAAATTGGTTGATGGCCGTTTTCCTGATTACCGTCGAGTATTACCAAAAAATGCCGATAAGATGTTAATATCGGGGCGTGAAGAATTGAAACAAGCCTTCTCGCGTGCCGCCATTTTATCGAATGAAAAATTCCGCGGTGTGCGTCTGAATATGAACCAAGGTTTACTTAAGATCACGGCAAATAATCCAGAGCAAGAAGAAGCTGAAGAGTTAATTGATGTTGAGTTTGGCTATGATGAGTTAGAGATTAGCTTTAATGTAAGTTATGTATTAGATGTATTAAATACGCTTAAATGTGACAAAGTTAAAATGTCATTATTAGATGCTAACAGCAGTGCCTTGATTGAAGATGAACAATCTGATCAAGCATTGTATGTTGTTATGCCAATGCGGTTATAATTTTAGATGGGACTGGTTAAGCTAAATATCACTGACTTTCGAAATATTAAACAAGTATCCATGCAACCGGGTGTGGGTGTTAATATTATTCTTGGTGAGAATGGCAGTGGTAAGTCAAGTGTACTTGAAGCGATTCATTACTTGGGGTTAGGGCGTTCTTTTCGTACCCACTTAACCAGTCGCGTTGTGAAACATGGCGAGAAGGATTTCACTTTATTCTCGCACTGTCAGCAACGATTAAACGATGAACAGATCACAACTATAGGGTTAAAGAAATCAAAAAACAGTGATACTGAACTAAAAATTGCTGGACAAAAAGCAGAGCGGTTAGCTGAATTACCCGGCATATTACCATTACAATTAATTCACCCTGAAAGTTTTACTTTACTTTCAAGTGGCCCTAAATTACGTCGACAATTTGTTGATTGGGGGGTATTCCACGTGGAACCTGAATTTTTTGCTACTTGGGCAAAGTTGACACGATTATTAAAACAGCGAAATGCTATTTTAAAATCGGGAAAACGTTACGCTGAGCTAGCATATTGGGATAAGGAGTTTGCAGTTCAAGGGACGATTATTGCGCAGATGCGTGGTCGTTATCTTGAACAGCTTAATCCGATAATTAAATCTGCCTTGGCAGACTTCTTACCCGAGTATGAATTTGATATTCGCTACCATCAAGGATGGGATAGTGGTATCGAATTAGCTGAATTATTAAAACAAAATTTTATGCGCGATCAACAGTTAGGTTACACTAGCTTAGGTCCGCAAAAAGCGGATATCCGAATTAGAGCGAACGGAGTACCGGCACACGATATTTTATCAAGAGGCCAACTTAAATTGGCCGTGTGCGCAATGCGATTAAGTCAGGGACTTTTTTTAAGTCAGCATAGCAACAAGCGATGCACTTTTTTAATCGATGACTTTTCCTCAGAACTTGATGACAGTAAACGAAAATTACTGGCGCAGTATCTGATTGAGAGTAAGGCTCAAGTATTTGTTACGGCTATTGAGAAAAGTCAGGTAACAGCACTTTTTACAGAGGGCTGTAAAATGTTTCACGTGGAACATGGCAAATTAATTGAATTTTAAATATAAAGGCGCGAGAGCTAACTATGTCTGAAAATAATTACGACTCTTCAAGTATTAAAGTACTGAAAGGCTTGGACGCGGTGCGTAAGCGTCCTGGTATGTATATTGGCGATACCGATGATGGTTCAGGTTTACATCACATGGTATTTGAGGTTGTTGATAACTCTATCGATGAAGCATTAGCGGGTCATTGTACCGATATCGTAGTAACAATACATGACGATGGTTCTGTATCTGTTAGCGATGACGGCCGTGGTATTCCGGTTGATATTCATGAGGAAGAAGGTGTATCTGCAGCCGAAGTTATCTTAACGGTACTGCATGCAGGTGGTAAATTTGATGACAACTCTTATAAAGTGTCAGGTGGTTTACACGGTGTTGGTGTTTCTGTTGTAAATGCATTATCAGAAAAGCTGGAACTTACGATTTTCCGTCACGGTAAGATTCATAACCAAACATATCGTCATGGTGTACCAGATGGGCCAATGGCTGAGACAGGGGTTATCGATGGCACGGGTACAGAATTACGTTTTTGGCCTAGTCATGAGACCTTCACTAATACATTATTCCATTACGATATTTTAGCAAAACGTTTACGTGAGTTATCTTTCCTAAACTCAGGTGTTTCAATTAAATTAATTGATGAACGTGAAGACGGTAAATCGGATCATTTCGTTTATGAAGGTGGCATCAAGGCATTTGTTGATTACTTAAATGTAAACAAAACACCAATCAACAAAGACGCGTTTCACTTCTCGGTTGAACGTGAAGATGGCATTACTGTTGAAGTTGCGATGCAGTGGAATGATGGTTTCCAAGAAGGCATCTATTGCTTTACCAATAATATTCCACAACGCGATGGTGGTACTCACCTTGCTGGTTTCCGTGGTGCTCTAACACGTACCCTGAATAATTACATGGAAAAAGAAGGCTTCCTGAAAAAAGCCAAGTCTTCAACAGCAACAGGTGATGATGCTCGTGAAGGTCTGACTGCGGTTATTTCAGTGAAAGTGCCCGATCCTAAATTCTCTTCACAAACTAAAGATAAACTTGTTTCTTCAGAAGTTAAATCTGCAGTAGAACAAGCTATGGGTGAGAAGTTAGCGGAATACTTGCTTGAAAATCCAAAAGAAGCATCAACGGTTGTGACTAAAATTATTGATGCATCCCGCGCGCGCGAAGCTGCACGTAAAGCACGTGATATGACTCGTCGTAAAGGTGCATTAGATTTAGCGGGTCTACCTGGTAAACTTGCGGATTGTCAGGAAAAAGATCCGGCACTTTCTGAACTTTATATTGTGGAAGGTGACTCTGCTGGCGGTTCAGCTAAGCAGGGGCGTAATCGTAAAAACCAAGCAATTCTACCGTTAAAAGGTAAGATCCTAAACGTAGAAAAAGCCCGTTTTGATAAAATGTTATCATCACAAGAAGTCGCTACCTTAATCACAGCTATGGGTTGTGGTATTGGTCGTGATGAATACAACCCAGATAAAACGCGTTACCATCAAATCATTATCATGACCGATGCCGACGTCGATGGTTCGCACATCCGTACCTTATTATTGACTTTCTTCTTCCGTCAAATGCCCGAACTTATCGAGCGTGGCTATATCTATATTGCACAACCACCGCTATATAAAATGAAGAAAGGTAAGCAAGAACGTTACATTAAAGATGATGCGGACTTAACACAATACCTAACGACGATTGCATTAGATGATGCGGGTTTATTTGTTAATGCTGATGCGCCAGCAATTCGAGGTGCGGCATTAGAAGATTTAGTAAATGGTTATCGTAAGATAGAAAGCTTAATGGGTAAACTAAACCGTAGCTTACCAAAAGTGTTTACTAATGAAATGATTTATCAATCAGTATTAACTGCTGAGATGTTAACTGATGAAGCGTCAACGACTGCATGGGCTGAAGAATTAGTGGCAACTCTGACGGCGAAAGAAGTGACGGGTACTTTGTATTCTGCACGTGTTGCACAAGATGAAGAAAGCCAATTATTCTATCCAGTATTATCTATCCGCCAACATGGTTTAGATACAAGCTATGACTTCACACCTGGTTTCTTTAATTCAAAAGAATACGCAACACTCACTGGTTTGGGGATCGCGAATTTACTTGAAGAAGGCGCTTATATTAAGCGTGGAGAGAAAAGTCGTGAAGTAACTAATTTTGTTGAAGCGCTAAACTGGTTAATGGCAGAATCAAAACGTGGTAGTTACATCCAACGCTATAAAGGTCTAGGTGAAATGAACCCTAGTCAGTTATGGGAAACAACCATGGATCCTGAAACGCGTCGTATGTTGCAAGTACGCATTGAAGATGCTGTTGCAGCCGATCAACTATTCACTACCTTAATGGGTGATCATGTTGAACCGCGTCGTGAGTTTATTGAAGAAAATGCATTAAAAGTAGCTAACTTAGATTTCTAAATTTCGCTATATTGAATGTATTAAAAAGGAGCCGTATGGCTCCTTTTTTTATACGTTTATTATTTTAAAGTATCCACAACCGCTGTTTATTGTAAGATTATCGGCTATGATTAAGCGGTTGCTGTACTGATCACGACAATTTCAGCGTAAGCTTTTTGTACTTCTTCGGCAATAATTTTGATCCCTCGCTGTACTGCATCATCTGGTTGCGAATAGTTCATGCGGATACATTCATCTGTATGACGCCATTCCTCATCGAGACCAGGAAAGAAATGATGACCCGATACGATGAGAACACCACGTGTTTTTAAACGCTCATATAGCTCTTGGCTACTGATCGGCAGGTCTTTGAACCATAACCATAAGAATATTGCGCCTTCCGGTTTATGGATTCGGAAACGTTCATCGGTAATATTTTCGTGCAGCCAAGTAACTGCTTGCTGTGCTTTGGCATAATAATAAGGTTTGATCACGTCTTCACTTAAGCTAATGATGTCACCAGACTCAACAAGATTTTGTGCCAGCATTGGCCCTAAGCTGCCGGGAGCTAAATTAATAATACCGCTTAAGTTTGAGATTGCGGAGATTACTTCTTCATTACCAATCACTATACCGCAACGGGTTCCGGGTAAGCCGAGTTTTGATAGACTCATACATAAAATAGTATTGTCGTTATATATTGGTTCTACGGGTTCAAAAATGATATTTGGAAACGGTGTGCCGTAGGCATTATCGATCAGTAGGGGGATATTATGCTGTTTGGCCAGTGCATCAAGACGTTGCATTTCTTCATCGGTTAATACATTACCGGTTGGATTAGTTGGGCGTGATACACAGATTAAACCAATATCATCGGTAATATGGAGGTTGTCAAAATCAACGTGATATTTAAATAAACCACCATCGAGTAATTCAATCTTAGGTTTTACTGTCTCAAAGAAGTCATCACTTAGTGCTGTGTCGGTATAACCTATGTATTCCGGAGCTAATGGAAATAGTACCTTCTTTTTCTTATTACCGGAAAAATCACCTGCGAACAAGTTGAATAGGTAGAAGAAGGCATTTTGACTGCCATTAGTTAGGGCTATGTTTTTATCGGTTAATTCCCAGCCGTAAGTCTTATTTAATAATGTAGCAAGTGCTGTGGTGAAACTGTTCTTTCCTTGTGGACCATCGTAGTTAGACATTGCTGCAACCAGATCGCCACTGCTTAATAATTGTTGTGCTTCACTGTTAAAGCGCTCCAGCATCTCAGGAATTTGAGCAGGGTTACCACCACCGAGCATGATGACATCATCACCGCTGCGAATACCTTCATTTAGATCATGCATTAGCTGCGTGATCCCTGAGAATTGAGTAAATCTTTGACCAAACAATGAGAATTCCATATCAGCACTTCTTGTAATTATTTAAAGGGTAAACAACCAACATAGCTGAACTTGACGCGGTTGTCGATAGTACGAGAGAGGCAAATTTATTTTTCTTACTGGTAATGTTTCACGTGAAACAAAAGGGTTTTAGTTGCATCTATTTAACAATGTTCCACGTGGAACATCACCTAGAAAGGGCTATTTTTGTCGTTACTTATAGCCAAAAGTACTGAATAATAAAGTCGTAATAACAAAAAAAACTGTCTACTAATTATGTATTTATTGTCCGCGACAGATAAGGTAAGGTTGAACTCCATGATTACAATAATAGCCTTTTAATAGGCATGAAGAGCTTATTCCTATGCAAAGAAATTTGTTATCAGAACGTATTGAAACACTAATAGATCATCTTTCTTATGGTATTTATGAACGCCGAGATGCCATAAGATTATGTTTATTAGCAGCCTTAAGTGGTGAAAGTGTTTTTTTATTAGGACCTCCAGGTATTGCTAAAAGTTTGATTGCTAAACGAATGATTGAAATTTTTGAAGATGAAAGTTACTTCGAATATTTAATGACACGTTTTTCAACCCCCGAAGAGATCTTTGGCCCATTATCAATCAAGGCGCTAAAAGATGAAGGTAAATATGTACGCCTCACTAAAGGTTACTTACCTGAAGCTGAAGTGGTGTTTCTTGATGAAATCTGGAAAGCGGGACCTGCGATCTTAAATACCTTATTAACCGTGATTAATGAGCGTACATTTCATAATGGAATCGAACATCAAAAAGTACCTATGCGGGTTATTGTTTCTGCGTCGAATGAATTACCGAGTGCTGATTCTGGTTTAGAAGCTCTTTATGACCGTATGTTATTACGTCTATATTTAGAGCCTATTCAAGATAAGCGTAATTTCAAAGCGATGTTAATTCAGAAACCATTACGCCAAGTAAACGATAAGATTATGAAAGTGAGCAATGATGAGTTTGAGCTTTGGCAGCAAGAAATAAATCAAGTACGTCTGAGTGAGCATTGTTTTGAGATAATTTATGAGCTGAAGTTATTTTTAGAGCAACGTAATACCAGTGGCGAGATGATTGCTGAACCGGTTTATGTCTCTGACCGTCGTTGGAAGAAATCGATGCGTTTGTTGCAAGCCTGTGCTTATTTTAATGGTCGTGATGAAGTAACTGAAACCGATTTATTTGTTCTTAAAGATTGTATTTGGCATGATCTAGAATCGCGCGATGTTATTATCGAAGCCACTCATCAATTTGCTAGTAAGCGTTTCTGTGACCAAGATGAAGTGAATTCTGCATTAGCGAGTATCAAGAGTCGATTGGTTAAACTTGATGCTGAGTTCATTGATCGCTTTGCTACTCGCTTAACTTCTGACGTGCTATTAACAAAATTACGTTATAAATTAGATCGTGAATTTGTGCGCACATCGAGTCTGAATGGTATCCCTAGTTTATGTAAGATTGCATTACTTGGTGAATATGATGTATTAGAGCAGGGCTCACAAGAAACTGCAAAATGGGTACATGTTGGTTTGGATGATTTCCAAAAACAAATAAAAACAGGTTCTTGTTTAGTGAAAGGCTATGTGAATGATCACCGTAACGATGTGTGGTTAAACTTTTCTGTGGATGCTAATCAGCATTTACAGATCCAAAACTTTGCCAATAAGAGTATTCCGGTTGCTGTTATTGTTTCGGATGCTGCGCTGAATATAGACGAAAACTGGTTACAACCCCTAGCTGAGATAGATAAAGAGATCTCGGTGATCGCGGATAAGTTAAAGAAAAGCCAGCGAGAGTTTAGCTTAACTAACCATAATATTTTTGTCAGTGATGACTTTATGGATGATGTTGCGACGAGTCTTGGTTCATTATCATTAGAGTTGAATAATTTAGTACAGCATAAAGCATCACTATTAGATCGTTTGAATGCCATTGCACGTTTGTTTGAACAAGGCTAACTGAGATGGCTAAGCCTTATAATAAAAACCCTGCTATTCGACAATTAGTTGATGATGCCTTGTTAGATATTACAGCTAATAATCGAGTAACCAGTGATATTAAACTAGCTTACATCAATGATTGGAAGCAGCAGGTCACGATCTTATTAGCGGATATGTCATTGCCTGTTGGTTTGAGCAATGAGATTCATTTGTGTGATACGGCAAGGCTATTGAGTCCGAGTAACTTTAGAAATAAAGTTGAAGGTATTCTGAGTAAGATAAAAGCCGACTCGTCATTTTATCAAACTGGATTAACTATCTATCAGCAAAATAGGATTATGCCGGATGATGTGTTCTTTGCCGTTTTTTTAGATGGCTGGCAGCAAGCAATTGAGTTAATGATGAATCAAGAACAAAGCCGTTTAATCGAAGAAAAACGGGAACAGTTATTGATCGAATTAGCCGATCGTGAAGAAACTATCGAACAATTAGAAGGTGTTCTCGATAGTGATTTACTGTGTAATGGTGAGCGTTTATGGGATCTTGCTAAAGGTAAGTTGACCCATTTAGATACCAAGCTACTACAACGTTATGCTGTTAATTTACGTAAGAACAAAGAAGTCAAACAAATTGCCTCTGAGCTCGGACGCATGGCTCTTGCACACATTAATCCGGAAGAAACGCCAAACAGTTATGAAACCTGGGTATTAGATAATAGCTATCAAGATAATGTTCCAGATGATATGCAAGGCGTTACCTACAGTGATGAGATCTCACGGATGCTGCAAACCGAAGCGGTTAACTTAACGTTTCCAGAGTTAGAGATCATCTTTTATAAACGCTATGTAGAGCGCCACTTATTGACTTATCAGTATCAAGGCGCGCTGCAACAGTATAAAAAAGTAACCCAGTATCGTGATATTTCCGATGCTAATGAGCAAACCGGCGGGCCTTTTATTATCTGTGTTGATAGCTCAACATCGATGCAAGGCTTTCCTGAACTAACGGCTAAATCAATTTGTTATGCGCTATTGCAGATCGCATTTGAACAACGGCGTCAATGTTACTTGATGATGTTTTCAAATGAGGTTATCACGTTTCCGGTTACCCAAAGTACCAGTCTATCAACTATGCTAACGTTCTTGTCATCAAGCTTTCGTGGTGGCACTGACCTACAACCCGTGATTGAAAAATCATTAGACTTGATGAGTTCTGCACAATTTAAAAATGCGGATACTTTAGTCATTTCTGATTTTATAGCACAAAAATTACCAAGCCATATAGCAGATAAAATTAGAACGATTAAGATACAACAAAATCGTTATCATGCTATTTCATTATCCCCTCAAGGTAATCCTGAATTAATGAACGTGTTTGATCATGTTTGGCGTTATTCTGCGGGTTTAACAGGGCGGTTGAAGAAAGTAAAATAATAGATGTTCCACGTGGAACACATGGTAGCGGTTATTGTGTCATGAATGTTTACGTTGAAATAGAGAATAGATAATAAAAAGCCAACATCATTGATGCTGGCTTTTTTATACATAAAACTAATTTTAATTAACAGTTATTTCTGTAATACAGAAATATCGGCTACATTTAAAAATTGGTTACGCAGTGTATTTAGTAATGTTAAGCGGTTAATTTTAAGTGCTTCATCATCAGCCATTACCATTACGTTGTCGAAGAATGTATCTACAACATCACGTAGTTCTGATAATTCTGTTAATGCTTGTTGGTAATCACCGGCCGCAAATAACGGCGCAAGTAATTCAACTTTAGCATCAACTGCAGAAGCCAATGCTTTTTCAGCATCTTCTTGAAGCAGTGATGCATCAACAGCTGAGTTTAGCTTACCTTCAAATTTAGCGAGGATATTACCTACACGTTTGTTCGCTGCAGCTAATGTTGCAGAAGCATCTAAACTGCGGAAGTGATTAACAGCTTTAACACGCTTATCAAAATCAGCAGGTTTAGTTGGGCGACGAGCTAATACTGCTTGAATTACATCAACACTGATACCAGCATCTCTGTACCATGCAGGGAAACGACCAAGTACGAATGCCACAACATCTGTTGATACGTTTTCGTTTGATAGTTTGTCACCGAATAGAGCTTTCGCTGTATCAACTAAGTCAACTAGATCTAACGGTAAGTCTTTTTCGATAATTATACGTAATGTACCAATCGCAGCACGACGAAGTGCGAACGGGTCTTTATCACCTTTAGGGATTTGACCAATACCGAAAATACCAACTAATGTATCTAACTTATCAGCCAGTGCTACTGCACAAGCAACCAATGATTCAGGTAGACGGTCACCAGCATAACGAGGCATATACTGCTCGTTTAGTGCTACAGCTACTTCTTCTGCTTCACCGTCGTTACGCGCATAGTGCATGCCCATAACACCTTGCACGTCAGGAAATTCTACAACCATGTCAGACATTAAGTCAGCTTTAGCGAGTAGACCTGCACGTTGTGCATGCTCTGTATTGGCTGATATTTTACCTGCAATAGCAGCCGCTAAATCAGCAATACGTTGTGATTTTTCTTTTAACGTACCCAGTTGTTTTTGGAATAAAACAGTTTCTAGATCAGCAAGACGACTTTCTAATGACCGTTTCTTATCTGTGTTAAAGAAGAATTCAGCATCAGCTAGGCGAGGGCGTACAACTTTTTCATTACCTTCAATTACTTGTCTAACATCTTTACTGATGATGTTTGAAACAAAGATAAATTTAGGTAAAAGCTCACCGTCTGTGCTTAACATTGGGAAGTACTTTTGGTTGTCTTTCATCGTGTAGATCAAAGCTTCCGCCGGTACGTCGAGGTAACGTTCTTCAAAGTTACCCACTAATGTTACTGGCCATTCTACTAAAGACGTTACTTCTTCGAGTAGGTCTTCTTCGATTTCAGCAACACCGCCGTGCTCGTTTGCCGCCGCAATGACTTGCTTACGAATTACATCTTTACGACGTTCGTAATCAACCATTACCATTCCGTGGTCTTCAAGCAAATCTGCATAATTGTCAGCGTGTGGTAATTCGAAATCACCTTTACCTAGGAAACGGTGACCACGAATAGTTCGTGCCGCTTTAATACCTAAGATTTCGCCTTCAAGGGCTTCTGCACCAAATAACATCGTAATTGTATGTACTGGGCGAATGAATTGAATTGGGCTTGAACCCCAACGCATCGGCTTGCTAACAGGCAGCTTAGCTAAAGATGTCGCAACCATGTCAGCGATAAGCGCTTGTGTTGGTTGGCCTTTTACTTCTGATTTATGAAGTAGCCATTCGCCTTTGTCTGTTTTAATTCGACCAGCTTGCTCAACAGTAATACCATTACCACGTGCCCAACCTTGCGCCGCTTTCGTTGCATTTCCGTCGGCATCAAATGCAACAGAAATCGCAGGACCGCGTTTTTCAATTACTTTGTCAGCTTGAGAGTCTGCAAGCGCTGTTACTGTTAATGCTAAACGACGTGGTGCTG